>Ga0335081_10009691_pt1 | contig 15519 bp, 12 predicted proteins | sample Lox_Sample_35_FD_206713 | JGI IMG/M metagenome (GOLD analysis project Ga0335081, IMG submission 206713) | Soil microbial communities from Loxahatchee National Wildlife Refuge, Florida, United States - Lox_Sample_3.5 | ecosystem: Environmental > Terrestrial > Soil > Wetlands | place: USA... | reverse complement strand
TGCCGAAGATGTCGGCCAAGTACGCCGGCACGGTCGCGAAGCCGCCGCCATACATCGATAGCGTGACGCAGAAGATCGCGACGAACACAGGGAGGATGCCCGCACGCGCGACCCAGGGAACCGAGGCGTAGAGCGCGATGCCGAGCAGAAAGAACACCGCGTACGTGGCGCGACGGGTGATTTTATCCGACAGAGATGCCCAGAAGATGCGGCCCGCGATGTTGAACAGTGACAGCAGGCCCGTGAAGCCACCGGCGATGGCGGCGGTCTGGGCGAGCTGCGCCTTGCTCAGCTGCGCGAAACTCGTCTGTACCCGCAGCAGCGCGCCGCCGAAGACCTCCTGCAGCAGCGGCGATGCGGCGCCCAGGATGCCGATGCCGGCGGTGACGTTCAGACACAGGACAAGCCACAGGAGCCAGAATTGGGGCGTGCGCCAGGCAACGCTCAGGTGCACGTGGTGCGTCGTGATTCGCGCGTTCGTGGCGACTGGCGGTTGCCAGCCCGCGGGTTGCCAGTCCGGCGGGGGCAGCCGATAGCCGAGCGCGCCCCCCATCATGAACACGAAATAGATGGCCGCGAGCGTCAGGAAGGTTTCCCACACGCCGACCGAGGTGGGCGTTGCGTAGTGCGCCATGAGCTTGACCGCCAACGGCGAGCCGATCATGGCGCCACCGCCAAAGCCCATGATGGCCATCCCCGTCGCCATCCCACGCCGGTCGGGAAACCACTTGATCAAGGTGGACACCGGCGAGATATATCCCAGGCCGAGCCCGATACCGCCGATGACGCCGCAGCCGAGCCAGATGATCCACAGCTGGTGCACGACAACTCCGAGCGCGCCGACGCAGATACCGCCGCACCAGCAGACGGCGGCGACGACGCCGGCCTTGCGCGGTCCGACACGCTCGAGCCATCCGCCCCACAGCGCCGCCGCCGACCCCAGGAACACGAAGAACAGCGTGTAGGTCCAGCCGAGCGTCGCGCGATCCCAGTCGCAGCTCGTGACGGTCATCTGCGAGAACAGGTGCTCGAACCAGCGGACGAATCCGTTGGCGGATGCCTCGGGGCCGCAGGTCACGGACTTGTCGATTCCCACCGCCTTGGAGAGCGGCAGCCAGAACACCGAGAAGCCATAGGCCATGCCGATGCACAGATGAATGGCGAGCGCGGCGGGGGGCACCAGCCAGCGACTGAATCCGGGCTTCGCGATGGTGCGCTCACGCGCAAGAAACCCAGGCATGGCATCCGTTACCGACATCGTGGTCTCCCCTCGAATCTGCTCGGTCGTGGGACTGCGAGCCGTTTTCGCGGCAGCGTCAGCGGGCTTATGGTTCGCGTTGTTGAAGGGCCGCAGCTGACGCAGGCTCGCTCGCCGGCAGAGTATGCGCCGAATGTGGCGTCGAGGTGAAGCCGCGCCCGGCATCTCAAATGCACCGCCTTGCGCTGCGCGCGCGCGAGCAGTAACGTGTCGCGGGCACATTGACCGGTCGGCTCGCGATCACAACTCCTACACTGCGGACATGACCATGACGCGCCGAGCACAGGGCGTAGCGCACCGCAGATTCTGCCGAATGCCGTGGGTCGCGGCCGTCGGCGCAGCGCTCCTCGCGCCATGGGCCTTCGCCCAGAGCGGCAAGGAGACCCCCGAGCCGCGCGCCCCGGCCACCGCACCCCATCCCGCGCAGCCCGCATCGCCCGCGATGCGACAGCCGCAGGCCGTCGCGCCGCCGCGCACGGGCGTCATTGCGCCACCGCGTCCCGGCATGAGCACCCCGCCGCGGCCGGGCTTCACGCCGCAAGTGCACCCCGGCACGGGCTCGCAGCTGCAATCGCACGTGCGTGGGTCGCTTGCGCCGGGTAACCGGATCGTCACGCCGATGCGCGGCGGAGGGTTTCGCGCCGAACAGCGCCTCTCGGGAGGCACGCGTGTTCTGGAGAGCACGCGGCAGGTCGTAGGCCGCGGTACCGTGCACGCGATTCGCTATGGCAACGCAGTCAGCGGCGTGGTCGAGCACACCGTGCGTCCGGGGTACGTGAGCCGCACCTACGTGCGCGGGGGTCGGGTGCTCTATGCGAGGGTCTATCAGCAGCACGTGTTCCAGCGCTTCGGTCGCACCTTCACCTATCAGAGCGTCGTGCCATCGGTCGCCTTCAGCCCGGCGTATTACGCCTGGGCCGCCCGTCCGTGGCCGGGTCCCGTGCGCTACCGCTGGCGCTGGCGGTCCGAGGCCTGGTACGGCGCTTTCGGGGATTACTTCACTCCCTATCCCACGTACGCGAGCCTCGATCTGTGGATGACCGACTATCTGCTCGCGCTGAACATGCGGGCCGCCTACGACGCATGGCAGTCCGAGTCGCAGTCGGAGCCGGTGCCCGATGGGGTCGATAGCAGCCCGCCGTCCGAGCCAGCGCCTGCGCCACAAACCTCGAGCTCCGCGCCGCAGGCACCGGCGTCCGACTCAGCCTCCGATGCCCCGGCTTCCGCGGATGCGCCACCGCCGGAGCATTCACCGCCGGCCATCACACCGGACGTGAAGGCCGAGCTCGATGCACAGATCAAGCTGCAGTTGAAGGAGCGGCAGCAGGGCACCGCCGCGGCCACGGAGGGCGATCTGCCAGGTGCGCTCAAAGCGGGGCACACTCTGTTTCGGGTGATCTCTCCCCTCGATGTCGCCTCGGACACCCCGGGACGCACCTGCTCGCTCGGCGCCAACGATTACATCGAGCGCACCGGTCAGATGGACAGCGAGGGCATGGTGCCCGTGCAGGTCAAGCTCAGTGGGATCTCGGATTGCGGCACGGGACTTGCCACTCGGATCTCGGAAAACGATCTCGAGGCAATGGATAGCGAGCAGCAGGAGCAGTTGTCCAATGCCATGCTCGCTGCCGCCAAGAGCATGGGGCCGAATGGCCTGCCCACCGGTCCCGACACGGCACCGATTGCGATGGCGGGGGGACAGGCGACGGCGGATCCTGGAGCCGCAAGCACTTTGAGTCACCTTCAATAGCCGGAAGATGCCGGCGTGTCCTCGCGCAACCGCCGCATCGCGCGCATGCTCGGCGTGACCCTCGTCGGCCCGCTGCTCGCCGCAGCCGCGACCGCACTCAATCCAGAGGCCCGGCGCGATCTCGAGTTGCGGCCGGGGGTGGTGCTGGTCTTCGTGCCCCTGAAGGCGAGCATTCCCGAGCTGGGCGTCCAGTGTGCGGACGGCCGCGGCGTGCTGGGCAGCGGGTTCATGTTCCGGCCCGATGGCTATCTCATCACGAACGGTCACGTCGCGCGCTTCGCCAACGTCGCGGACCCTGAGGCGAAGCGGGCGCGCGACAACGCCATCGGCGAGTGTCTGGTCGCTGCCACGCACGCGAAGTTCGCCGCGTTGCGCCGCGAGAAGGGGCAGCCGCCGCACTCGCGCGCGGAGCTGCAGCAGCTCGACTCGCTGGTCGCGCAATATCTGCGCGCTGGCAAGATCGCGATCGCCGAGACGCCCACGGTGAAGGTATGCCTGGACACGCGGCAATGCTTCAACGGCGAGATCAAGGCCTACAGCGGCCCATTCATCGACAGCGCGGCTGGCGGCAAGGACGTGGCGATCCTCAAGATCGCGGCGCACGATCTGCCAACCGTGCCGCTCGGCAACTCCGATCCGGTGAACGTGAACGATCCGGTGTATGTCATCGGCTATCCGGGCGAGGCGATGGTGAGCTCGATGTCCACCTTTGTCGCGACGAGCACCGACGGCAGAATCTCGGCGGTGAAGCGCCTCGATCATCCGGATATTCCGGTGCTGCAGACGAGCGCGGTGATCAATCCCGGCAACAGCGGTGGACCGGCGTTTGACTCCCAGGGACGCGTCATTGGGATCGCCACCTTCAAGAATGGGGCCACCTCGGCGTACAACTATCTGATACCCATCAACGTCGCGATGGAGTTCGTCCGCCAGGTCGGCGTCGAGCCGCGGCGCGGGGCCTTCGACGAGCTGTGGGGTCGTGCCCTGGATGCCTACGGTGAAGGGCGCTGGGGGCGCGCCCACCGCTTGCTCGATGCGGTCCTCGCCATGATGCCGCACCAGCCGGAGGCTGAGCGCTTGCAACGGCAGGCGCTCGCCAACGAGCGCGCGGAAGGCTTGTGGCAGTCGCTGACGGATGTCCTCGGTGTCGGTGGGATCGTCGGCGGCGCACTCGGCCTTGCGGCGGCGGGCGGTTGCGTCGCATTCCTGATCATGAGGCTGGTGTCCGCCCGAACCCCAGCGCCGGTTGCGCTGGATGCGCAGACGCTGGTGCGCGATGCGGCTCTGGAGAAGGCCGCCCGCGTATACACGCCGACCCCGACACGCGCGAGCCCCGGGCAATCGTTCGGTGCGCTCTACGTGGTCGGCGGCCCAATGACGGGGCAGCGCTACTCCATTCCCAAAGCGGGGCTGGTCCTCGGACGAGATCCCGCGCGCTGCGCCGTGGTGCTGCCGGATGAGACCGTCTCAAGCGAGCACGCCTGGGTCGTGCCAATGGAGGAGGGTGTGGTGATCATCGACCGCGGGTCGGCGAACGGCACCTATCTCAACAGTCCCGATTCGGACGGCGTGCGCCGCGTCATCCTGCACGACGGCGATCGCATCTATCTCGGCAGGGCGAGCACGACAGTCCTTGCCTACGGCAACCGCTGATGTGATCGAAGCAACCATGATCGGCGAGACGATTGAGCAATACCGTATCCTCGAGGTGGTCGGTCGCGGCGGGATGGGCGTCGTCTACAAGGCGCTCGACGTAAACCTCGATCGCGCCGTCGCGCTCAAGGTGCTCGGCGCCGAATTCCGCGACGATCCCGATTTCGTCGAGCGCTTCCGCAATGAGGCGCGCGTGCAGGCCGCGCTGAATCATCCCAACGTCTGCACGCTGTTCGACTTTCTGCTGTGGAACGGCTCTCCCGTCGCAGTCATGGAGTTCATCGCGGGGGAGACGCTGCAGAGCCTGATCCGCCGTCGTGGCCCGGTCCCGGCACATCTTGCACTGCCGATCTTCGTCCAGGCGCTCCAGGGTGTCGCGGCCGGCCACCGTCGCGGCATCATTCATCGCGACCTGAAGCCTGCGAATCTGATGATTACCGAGGAGGGCATCGTCAAGGTGACCGACTTCGGGATCGCCAAGATGCAGAACGCCGCGGTGCACACGCAGTCGAGCACGCGCGTCGGCAGCGCCTCGTACATGTCGCCGGAACAGATCCTCGGGCGCGCCGTCGACGTGCGCACCGACATCTATGCGATGGGCTGCACGCTGTACGAGCTGCTCTGCGGCCGGCCGCCGTTCCAGGCGAAGGCGCTGTTTGAGATCGAGTCGGCCCACGTGCGCGATGTGCCGCTGCCCCCGACGGCGTACTACCCGCACATTCCGCCCGGGGCCGTGGATGCCGTGCTGCGCGCGCTCGCGAAGGACCCCGCGCAGCGCTTCGCCAGCGCGGAGGAATTCATGCAGGCGCTGCCGAATCTGCACGGCGAGCCGTTCGTTGCAGTACCCGGCACCGAGGCGGCGGCCGCTGCCACGCTGTTTCGCGCACCGCCGTCGCCGGCGGCCGCAGCCGCCCCGTCCGTCGCCATCCCGAGCGCCGCGATCCCCCGATCATCCGCTGGAGCCGCGAAGAAGGTGGGGATCCTCGCAGGTGCGATTCTCGCGGTGCTGCTCGCGGGCGCGGCATTGCTGCGCTGGGCCGGCGGGCCGCGGCCTGCAGCTGTTGCAGCGCAGACTGAGCAGCCTTCGCCGCAGCGCGAGCCGCAAGCGCCGCCGCCGGCCCAGGCTCAACCCCAACGCCAACCGACCGCGCCGCTGCCTGCGCCAACGGAGGCTGGCCAGCAGTCCTCGCCTGATGCGCCGTCAGCTCAGCAGCAATCGCCGGCAGCGTCAGCTCAATCACAGCCAACGACGCCGACGGCACGCCTGCCCGTGGCGCACCAGCCTGCGGCCCGGACGCCGCCACGCACGACCTCAGCCCCGCACGATCTCTCCGGGGTGTGGACCGGCGTCTATGCGGATGCGGCAGGCCAGGCAGCACTGCGCGTCTCGGCGCTCGAGTTGCGGCAGCTCCCCGATGACAGCATCACCGGCCGCCTGACGTACGCGACCGAAGGCGGCGGAGAAGACACCTGTTCTCTCGAGCGCAGCAGCTTTTACCCAAAGAAGCATCAGTTGCGGCTCCTCGTGCATTGCGCGGCGAGTCATCCGAAGTACCTGAACGTGCCTTTGGACTTCGCCGGAGTGGATCCGAACAGCAGTTCCCTCGCAGGCGGACGCCTGGAGTCTCCTCTATGGCATGAAATCGTCGTGACTCTGACCCGGACAAAGAAGCTCTGAGCTCAAGTAGAATCCGCCCGTCGACGGGCACTGGGTGAGGATATGCTGGCTCTGTATCACTGGGAACCGAACGCAAACTCCGGCAAGCCGATGCTGGCGCTGGCCGAGAAGGGCGTCGCCTACGAGAGCCGCTACACCGACCTGCTCAAGTTCGACCAGCATCGTCCCGAGTACCTCAAGATCAATCCGGACGGCACGATTCCGACGCTGGTGCACGATGACAAGGTCCTGACCGAATCGACCCCGATCATGGAGTACGTGGACCAGGTGTTTCCCGGGCCCTCGCTGCGGCCCGAGAAGCCTCTGGAGCGCTGGCGCATGCGCTGGTGGATGCGCTTCTTCGACGCCTACTTCGCACCCTCGCTGAGCATGATCGGCTGGAGCATCTTCATCGGCCCGGCGGTCCGCCAGCGCGACCCGCGCGAGCTCGAGGCGGCGATCGAGCGCATTCCCCTCGAAGCGCGCCGCATTGCCTGGCGCAAGGCGATGTTCAACGAGTTCAGCGAGGCGGAGCTGGCCGAGTCCCGCCGCCGCGTGTGGTTCTCGACCGAAGTGCTCGAGGCGCACCTCACGCGTCACCCGTGGATTGCAGGCGAGAGCTACTCCCTCGGCGACATCAACGGCTTCAATCTCGGCTACGCGCTGCCGTTGTCCCAGCCGGAGCGCTGCAACGACCAGAAGACTCCGCACATCATGGAATGGCTGCGCAAGATCTACGAGCGTCCGGCGACCCAGGCGACCTGGGCGAAGGGGCGAACGCCCATGTCGGCCCGCGCAACCGTGCTTCAGCGCAAGCACTGAAGGGCTCCCCGGATGCTCGAGCTGTACCACTCGGAGCCGAATACCTTCTCGCTGAAGGCGCTGCTCGCGCTCGCCGAGAAGGGCGCCTCATTCGCGAGCCGCTACTTCGATCCGACGCGATTCGAGCAGTTTGCGCCAGGGTTTCCGCGCAACGTGGAGAGCGATCTGCACCTCGAGCGGGAGGGACCGGTGCTGGTGCACGACGGCGCCATCGTCTCGAGCTCGTTCTTCCTCCTCGAGTACATCGCCGAGACCTTCCCGGGCGTCGAGCTCATCCCCGGCGATGCGTACGAGCAATACCGGGCGCGTGCCGCCGGACAGTTCCTCGCCCTGCAGCTGGGTCCCGGGGTCTGCGCGCTCGGCTGTGCGCGCTATCTCGCGCCTTTGCTGAAGGCACGCGAGCCGCAGGAGCTCGCGGCACAGATCGAGCGGATCGAGCCGCACGAGAGGCGCGCGGCCTGGAGAGCGCTGATCGATGGTACCTATGACGAGAAGACCCTTGCCGTCGTGCGCGAGCGGCTGAAGGTTCCGGTGAGGCGCATCGAGGCGGCGCTCACAGGCTCGCCGTGGATCGCCGGCCGCGCCTACTCCGTCGCCGACATCGATGCATTCGCGATGCTGCGGGTGCTGCCGGAGCTTGCTCCACAGGTCGTCAATGCGACGGCTACGCCGCGGATCCTGGAGTTCCTCGAGCGCGTGAGTGCACGCCCGGCTGTCCGGGAGGCACTGTCGTTTGCCCGCACCGCGGCGCCGGAGCAGGCGTTCGTTCCCGGCGCCGAGCCCTCGCGCTGGGGCTGACTTCGAGCAGGCGCCTCACACACGATCACCCGTCAGGTCAAAACGGGACTTCCCCGGCGGGGCGATCAGCAGGCACGCCCAGCCGTCCTGGCCCTTCGGCGGATACCACAGCATCGTCTTGTCATCAAGACGCGCGAGCTGTCGCGCACCCGACCAGGCCGCGCCCTCCGTCACGTGGAAGCCCTCGAAGGGTCCGAACGCCGACGATGCGAGCCCGGCATTGTTCTCGAAATAGATGACCACGGGGTCGAGCGACTCCGCGCGCGCGAACTCGGCATCGCTCAGGCGCCAGCGCTTGAGGTACGTGGCCACGGGCTCGTTGTCGCCGCCGCGGCAGAGCATGCTGCCGATGAGACGGAAGTACGTCGCCGGCTCGATGCTTTCCCCGGAGGATTCGCCCGGGGTGTAGAAGCGCAGGCGCAGCACGTGCGGCCTCTTGGCCTCAGGCCGGCAGCGGCTTGCCGCCCGCCGCGTGCGCAGTGCGGTAGAAATTGCCGGAGCGCACCTTGACCAGCGCCTGCGCCGGATCGAACGTCACGCCGAGAGGGTCGCCGCCCTTGGCGACCACCTCCATCTGCTGCAGCAGCAGCCGCCGTTGCATCATGATGCCGCGATCGCTCGTCGCGAGATGCTCCTCGGAGTGCAGCGAGATCGGACCCTGACCGGCCTGCGCCTCGTAGTCACCCGGGGTGCGCTGGTGTTCCTCCTCGCTCATCTCACCCCAGGTCTTGCCGTTGAAGCGCATGCCGCGGAATGAGACACCGGCCGGGATCTTGCTGACCATCGCCTGCACGTAGTGCGAGTCATCGACGGGCACCACCCAGGAGATCCCCGAGGAGCGGCCCGCGCGCATCGTCACGTCCGGGACGCTCATGATGTTCGGCATCAGCCAGGAGGAGATGCGATCGACCTCCTGACCATCCTCGAGCTTGCGGTACGCGGAGTAGAAGACCCCGTGATCCTCCTGGAAGAACTCGACCGTCGGCATCACCGCGAACTGCGGGACGAACTGCACGACGCTGAAGGTCGAGTGCAGCACCTGCACGTGGAACGGATCCATGACGTTGTCGTTCATGTGCAGCCAGCTGTAGGGGACGAGCTTCAGCGACTCATCGCCCGTCGCGCCGAAGCCGCCGATGTTGCACCACAGAGTCTCGCCCTGCGCCAGGCTCTCGAGGTTGTCGTACCGCGGCAGCACGGGCTTCTTGTGCGGCGGCCCAAGATAGGCAAACACGAAGCCGTAGCGCTCCTCGACCGGATACCACGGCTGACGGGCACTGTCCCGGTGCCGGCCGCCGTCCGGCTCGCAGGGCTGGTCGAGGCAGCGACCCTCGACGTCGAATAGCCAGCCGTGGTAGCAGCAGCGCAGTCCGCGCTCCTCGACACGCCCGTAGAAGAGCGAGGTGCCGCGATGCATGCAGCGCGGATAGAGCAGGCCCGCGCGGCCCTTGCGGTCGCGGAACATCACCAGATCCTCCCCGAGGATGCGCACTTTGCGCGGCACGTCGGTGAGCTTGGCGGACACACCGATGGGGTGCCAGTAGCGACGCATGAGCTCTCCGCACGGCGTACCCGGCCCCACCTCGGTCAGCAGCCTGTTCGGGTGCTGCATCGGGCGGCCGTAGGCGCTGCCGTCACTCCAGGGATAGCCTGCACTGGACTCGCTCATGGTGGCGTCTCTGATGCGTGCATGGATGCGCGCCAATCAGATTGAACCGATTAGGCCGCCTTCGCAACCCGCGTGCCCTGCATCCGCTCTACCGCGCCGCCGCTGCCTGCACACGCTGCAACTGCTCGTTGAGCCGCTTCTCGGAGACCGGCCGCAGCGTCTTCAGATCCTGCGCGTAGAGCGACACGCGCAGCTCCTCGATCATCCAACGCAGCTGCTCGAGCTCGGCAGCGGCAGCTGCGGGCAACGGCGCTGAGCTCAGCGCAGCGCAGGCGTGAACGAAGGGGCGCACGCGGCGCTGCAGCTCGGCGTCCCGGTCGACGTTTCCCTTCAGGCGGGTGAGACGCCGCGCGAGCGCTCGCAGATAGCGCGGCAGCTGCCCGAGCCAGGGCTCGCCCGTAGCACGGATGAAATCCGGGGGCAGCAGCACGGCAAGCTGCGCGCGCGCATCGGCGACGGCGGGCGCGAACACGTCCGCGTCGAGCTCGGCGAGCGCCGCACGAATCGCGCGCCACTGCCCGAGGATCGCGCGCACGCAATCTACGACGTGCTCGATCTTCGCGGACAGCTCGCCGCGCGCGGTGGCGAGACGCGTCTCGAACTCGGCGCGGCTGCGCGGCAAGGGCGTCGCGGGATCCGCAAAGCAATCGGCGAAGGCGCGGTCGCAGATCGCCTCCGGCAGGGGTGGCGTGAGCGGCAGGCCGAGCGCCGCGAGCACGAGCTCGCGGTCGTCCGCGCAGCGTCTCACCCAGTAGCGCGCCTGCTCGGGCAGGGCGAGCCTGGCAAGGCGCATGATCCCGGCGCGAGTGTGGTTCGTGGCTTCGGTGCGGTTGGCGGCCTCGATGGGCTCGACGCCGTGGCCTCGATCGGCGATCGCGGGAAACACCCGGTAGCGTACGCCGCCGCGCTCGACCTCGAGCGACTCGGGCAGCTCACCGAAGTCCCATTCGCGGTGCAGCGGGGCCGCCGCGGATGGCGGCCGCGTGCGCTCGAGCGTCTGTCGGCTTCGCAGCGCCCGCTTGAGGGCCGCCACATCGCGGCCCTCGGCGACAACTACAGCGCCGGCGGCGGCGCCGCCGCTCGTCCGCAGCACGCGGATGTTGAAGCACAGGTGATCGGGCAGCGGCAGCTCGGCGAGCTGCCGCGCCGTCACGGCCATACCCGTGACCCTCGTGACCCACGCTGCAAGCCACGCGTGAAAAGGCGGCAGCGAGTGACCTGCGGCTCCGCCCGCCTCGGCGGCGAGCTCTGTGAGGGCAGCCCGGGCATGCTCGGGCACCGGCACGAGGAGCTTGCGCAGCGATTTGGGCAGCTCGCGGAACAGTGCCGCGATGCGCTCCTCGCGGGCGCCGGGTATGAACCAGGCAAGCTGCTCGGCATCGAGCTCCTCGCACAGCGTCTCCGGGACCGAGAGCGTAATGCCATCCTCGGGGGCGCCGGGCGCAAACACATACGTGAGCGGCAGCCGGTTCCCCCCGATGGCGATCTCATCGGGATACGCCGCGACGCTGGCCTCGGGCGCAGCGCGCTGCATCAGGTCGGCTGCTGTGAGGGTGAGGCGCTGCGGGTCGCGCTGCGCGAGCTCGCGCCACCAGCTCTCGAAGGCCGCAACCGAGCTTACCGCCTCCGGGATGCGGGCGCGGTAGAAGGCGAGCTGCGCCTCCTCGTCGATGAGCAGGTCGCGCCGGCGGATCTTCGCCTCGAGCTGCTCAACCTGAGCGCGCGCGCGACGGTTCGACTCGAGGTATTTGCGCGGCAGATCGCTGTGCTCGGCAATGAGCGCTTCGCGGATGAACAGCTCATGGGCCTCGCGCGGCGCCACCGCGGCATAGCGGATGCGACGGCGCGCCGCGAGCGTGAGGCCATACAGCGCGACGGACTCGTAGGCGAGCACGGCACCGCGCCCGCGATCCCAATGAGGCTCGCTCCAGGTGCGGCGCACCAGATGTGAGGCCGCCGCCTCGATCCAGGCAGGCTCGACGGCGGCGACCATGCGCGCGTACACGCGTGTCGTCTCGGTGAGCGTCGCCGCGGCCACCCAGCGCGGCGGCCGCGAGGCGAGCGGCGTGCCCGGAGCGATGACGAAGCGAACGCCACGGGCCCCGAGATACTCGCGGGCCCGCGGCTCCTCGAGGCAGCCGATCGAGCTCAAGAATCCGGTGAGCAGCGCCTGGTGCAGGGCCTTGTAGGTCGCGGGGACCGTGCCGGTGTGCAAGCCCAGCTCTGCGGCGGACTCGCGCAGCTCGCCGTGCAGCTCCTGCCACTCGCGCATGCGGACGAAGGAAAGGAACCGCTCCTTGCACCACCGCCGCAGCTCGCGGCGCGACAGCCTCGCGGCCGCCTCATCGAAGCTGCGCCACAGCTTGTGTACCGTGAGAAAGTCCGAGCGCGCATCGGCCTCGCGAGCGTGAGCCTCGTCCGCCTGCAGCTGGTGATCGACCGGCCGCTCGCGCGGATCCTGGGTCTCCAGGAAGGAGGCGATGATCAGCATCTCGGCGAGACACCCGTGGCGCGCTCCGGCGACCAGGATCCGCGCGAGCCGCGGATCGCAGGGGAGCGCGGCAAGCTCGCGTCCGAGGCCCGTGACGCGGCGCTCCGCATCCATCGCCTTGAGCTCCTGCAGCAGGCGAACGCCGTCGTTCACCAGGCGCGTATCGGGCGGATCGAGGAATGGGAAGCTCTCCGGGGAGCCGAGACCCGAGGTGGCCATCTGCAGGATGACGCTCGCGAGATTGGTCCGCAGCACCTCGGGCGGGGTGAATTCCGCGCGCTCCTCGAAGCTCTGCTGCGAGTAGAGCCGGATGCACACACCGGCAGCCTCGCGGCCGCAGCGTCCGGCGCGCTGCGCGGCGCTCGCCCGGGAGATGGGCTCGATGGGCAGTCGCTGCACCTTGCCGCGCACGCTGTAGCGGCTGATGCGCGCGAGTCCCGAGTCGATCACATGGCGGATCCCGGGCACGGTCAGCGAGGTCTCCGCGACATTGGTCGCGAGCACGATGCGGCGGCGCACGTGCGGCTGGAACACCCGCTGCTGCTCCTCGCCGGAGAGGCGTGCATACAGCGGCAGCACCTCGAGATCGGCGAGGGCGGCGCGCTCGATCGCCTCGCTCGCCTCCCGGATCTGCTTCTCGCCGGGCAGGAATACGAGCACGTCGCCGGCCCTCGCCTGCGGTCCCTGCGTGAGCTCGCCGACCGCGGCAACGATGCCCTCCGGCAGCGACAGCTCGGCGGCGTCCTCATCCTCGGCGCCGAGCGGCCGGTAGCGCACTTCGACCGGGAAGGTCCGGCCGGACACCTCGATGACCGGAGCATCGCCGAAGAAGCGCGCGAGCTTCTCCGGATCGATCGTCGCCGAAGTGATGATGACGCGCAGCTCCGGGCGGCGGGCGCTAAGCTGGCGCAAGGCACCCAGCAGCAGATCGATGTTGAGGCTGCGCTCGTGCGCCTCATCGATGATGAGCGTGTCATAGCGCGTGAGCTCGCGATCGCCGCTCAGCTCGCGCAGCAGGATGCCGTCGGTCATCACCTTGATGCGACCATCCGGCCCGGTGCAGTCGCTGAAGCGCACCTGATAGCCGACGGCCGCACCGAGGCGCGTGCCGAGCTCCTCCGCCAGGCGGGTCGCAAGCGAGCGCGCGGCGATGCGGCGCGGCTGCGTATGACCGATGAGCCCGAAGGCGCCGCGCCCGGCTGCCAGCGCAAGCTTCGGCAGCTGCGTGGACTTGCCCGAGCCGGTGGCCCCGCAAACGATGATGACCGGGTGCCGCTCCAGGGCGGCCGTGATCTCGCCGGCGTGCGCGCTGATCGGCAGCGCCGGATCGAGCTCGAATGCGAGCGGCAGGCGCCGCAGCGCCTCGATGCGTGCGCGCAGGCTGGCCGATGCGGTCTCATCGGGCGGGGCGCGCGGCTCGGAGGGTGCGGTGCTCACGAGGCGAACAGTAGTGCATCCGGTGGACGCGCGTTTATTTAAACTATATATTAAATATTAATCCATCGAGCAAGAGGACGCCCTCATGAAGCCCACTCCCAGAGGCTGGCCACGCATCTCCACCTCGCTCTTCTACGAGGAGCCCGCGCGCGCCATCGACTGGCTCTGCCGAGCCTTCGGCTTCGAGGTGCGCATGAAGGTCGAGGGCGATGGCGGCGCCATCCTGCACTCGGAGCTCACCTTCGGCGACGACGGGCTGATCATGGTCGGCGGCGGTGTATCGCAGCGCGCGGCGGGTCGGGCATTCGGGGCAAGTCCGCGGTCGGTGGGCGGGGCGAACACCCAGCATCTGTGCGTCTACGTCGACGACGTGGAGGCGCATCATGCGCGCGCCGTGGCTGCCGGGGCGAAGATCACCCGGCCGCTCACGGTCTCTGACTACGGCGAGGACTACTGGGCGGATCGCAACTACATGGCCGACGATCTGGAAGGACACTCCTGGTTCTTCACCCAGCGCCTGCGCGACCCCAAGGCCTGAAGTGCACCGGTGACCGACTCGAGTCTGGATCGGACGCTGGCCGCGCTCGCCGATCCGACGCGGCGCGGGGTGATCGAGCTGCTGCGACGCCGGCCGCGTCGCGCGGGCGAGCTTGCCGAGGCGCTGTCCGTGAGCGCCCCGCGCATGAGCCAGCACCTGCGCGTGCTGCGTGCTGGAGGATTGATCGAGGACGCCGACGATGAGCGTGACGCACGCGTGCGGCTGTACCACCTGCGACCCGAGCCGTTCGCGCAGCTGCAAGGCTGGCTCGCCGAGGTGGAGTCCTTCTGGTCCGCGGAGCTGCTCGCGTTCAAGGCGCACGCCGAGCGCACGCGCGGACGCCGCAAGCCGTGAGCGCGCGGCCACTGGCCGGAGACCGGGCCAAGGTCTCGGTGATGGTCGCGGTGACGCCCGAGGTCGCATTCGAGGTATTCACGCGCGAGCTCGATCAGTGGTGGCGGCGCGGGCCGCAGTATCGCTTCGCCGGGCGCTCGCCCGGCGTGCTGACCTTCGAGGAGGGCGTGGGCGGACGGCTGTTCGAGACGTACCAGAGCGAGAGCGGCACCCACCTCCTCGTGCGCGGCCAGGTGACGGCGTGGGATCCGCCGGCGCGGCTCGCCTTCGACTGGCGGGGTGGGAACTTCGCGCCGCACGAGGTCACACGGGTCGAAGTCTCCTTCGAGCCGACCGAGCGCGGCACCTGGGTGACCGTGGTCCACAGCGGCTGGGCATCGCTGCGTGAGGGGCATCCGGCGCGGCATGGGCACACCGGAGCTGCGCTGAGCCGCATGCTCGGGCAGTGGTGGGGCGTGCTCATGAGCGGTCTGCGCGAGCATATTGCAGCGCGGGGGCAGTAGAGGCTTCCGCGTCCGCCTCGCGGGCAGCGCGACCATTGCTTGATGAACCCCCGCCGTGTCATAAGAGTCGACACTCACGGTAGGGGGACCCTCATGATGATCTTCGCCACCGCGCGGCGCGGGCTTGCCTGGGCCGGCATCGCTGCGGGCGTGCTCGCCACGGCTCCCGCGGCGCAGGCACATCACTCCTTCGCGCTGTTCGACCATACCAACCGCGTTACGGTCACCGGCACGGTGTCCAAGTTCGACTGGACCAATCCGCACGTATTCATCGTGCTGTCGGTCGCGGATGGGGCCGGGACGAAGCAATACACGGTCGAGTGCGCGAGTCCTAACGTGCTGACGCGCGTCGGCTGGAAGTTCACCGACATCAAGGTGGGCGACAAGGTGACCCTGCTGGTCAACCCGCTGCGCAATGGTCAGCCGGGCGGCATGCTCGAGACCGCCACGCTCGCGGACGGCCGCGTGCTCTCCGACGGCAACCCGCCGGGCGGCGTGTTCCCAAGGTCCTGAAGGAGAGGTGCCGCCATGAGAGTCGCAAGCTGCCTCGCCGCGGCGCTCGTGCTCGCCGTGGGCGGGGCTTCCCGGG
>Ga0335081_10009690_pt1 | contig 15519 bp, 7 predicted proteins | sample Lox_Sample_35_FD_206713 | JGI IMG/M metagenome (GOLD analysis project Ga0335081, IMG submission 206713) | Soil microbial communities from Loxahatchee National Wildlife Refuge, Florida, United States - Lox_Sample_3.5 | ecosystem: Environmental > Terrestrial > Soil > Wetlands | place: USA: Florida... | reverse complement strand
GTGCCCGCCGCCGGGCAGACCGAGGACTCGCTGCTGTCCGCGATGCTTGGGCGGCCGCTTGACGCCGCGTTCCCGCCGAGGCGGCCCGTCCCGGCGGACGCCCCGGTGCTCTTGTCGGTCCGCGGGCTTACCGCACCCGGGGTCAACGACGTCTCGTTCGACCTGCGTGCCGGTGAGATCCTCGGCCTGGCCGGCCTGGTGGGGGCCGGCCGTACCGAGCTGGCACGTGCTGTCTACCAGGCAAACCGGGTTCGTGCCGGTACGGTCAGCGTGACGGGCCCGGCGGGACCCGCTGACGCAGTCGGCTCCGCTGACGCAGCCGGCTCCGCTGACGCAGCCGACGCAGCGGGCCCCGCCGGCGCGGTCGGCATGGTCAGCGTGACCGGAACCCCGCGCACCGCGATGCGGGCCGGCCTGGCGATGATCCCGGAGTCGCGCAAGGAGCAGGGCCTGCTGCCCGGCCGCTCTGTCGCGGAAAACGTCACCCTGTCCAGCCTGGCCCAGATCAGCCGCGCCGGGATGGTCCGGCCGCGGCCCGAGCGCCGCGCCGTGCGCGACATGCTGGCCAAAGTCGACGTGCGCGGCGGCAGCCAGGCGGCGGCCGCGAGCGCGCTGTCCGGCGGTAACCAGCAGAAGCTGCTGTTCGCCAGGTCGCTGCTGCGCGATCCGCTGGTGCTGATCGCGGACGAGCCGACCAGGGGCGTGGACGTCGGCGCCAAACGGGCGATCTACCAGCTACTGGCATCGCTGACAGGACGCGGGCTGGGCGTACTGCTGATCTCCTCCGACGTAGAAGAGATTCTCGGCCTGGCGCACCGTGTCCTGGTGATGCGCGCGGGCCAGATTGCCGCAGAGTTCAGCGGTGACGCGGCGACCGAGGCGGCAATCCTCGGCGCGGCGTTCGGTGCCACCGAAAGAGGTGCATGATGAGCCAGCCGCAGGCTGGGACGCCGAAGGCGGAGAAGCCCGACAAGGGCGCTTTTCCCGGCACCTCGGCTATTACGGCCATTCTCCGCGAGCCGCGGACTGAGATCCTGGGCCGAGCCCGCCGTGGCGGGATCATGCTTCCCTTCCTCGTCCTTTTCATCGTGCTGTCGATCTCGAGCGGACCGTTCTTCACCAAGGCCAACCTGCTGGCCATCCTCGACCAGCAGGCGTCGACCCTGATCATCGCGGCAGCCGGCACGCTCGTGCTGGTCGCGGGCGGCATCGACCTGTCGGTCGGGGCGACCTATGCGCTGGCCAGCGTCGTGGCCACCAAGCTCGCGCTGTCCAGCAGCCCCGTGCTCGCGATCCTGGCGGGTATCGCGGTCGGGCTCGTCGTCGGCCTGGTCAACGGCGTGATCGCGACCTTCTTCCGTATCAACTCGCTGATCGCCACCCTCGCGATGTCATTCGTGATCGCCGGCCTGGCCTCGCTGGCCACCAGCGGGAACCTGATCATCGCGTACACCGCGCTAGGGTACGCCGCACTGGCCAGGACCTCCTTCCTGGCCGTGAACACCTCGACGTGGACGATGATCGCGGTGGTGATCGCGCTCGGAGTGGTGCTGTCGCGGACGATCGCCGGCCGCTACATGTACGCGGCGGGCAGTAATGCCGAGGCGGCCCGCCTAGCAGGCGTCCGGGTGCAGCTGATCAGGCTGACCACGTTCGTGATCAGCGGCGGGGCCGCTGCCCTCGGCGGCATCATCGACGCGTCCCGGGTGCTCAGCGCGCAGGCCTCGAACGGCGAAACCACGCTCACCTTCACCGTGCTTGCCGGAATCGTGGTCGGCGGCACCAGCATCCTGGGCGGCGAAGGCGCCATCTGGCGTACCGTCGTCGGCACCCTGTTCATCGCGCTGATCGGCAACGGTTTCGTGCTGCTCGGTCTCAACCCGCTATACGAGCAGATCACCCTGGGCGGCATCCTGCTCATAGCGGTGGGCGCCGACGCCTGGTCCCGCCTGCGCACCAGGTGAGAGGGCTGACGATCTACGTTGCACGTGGCCGGGCACCTAACAGCTGCGGCGTTCATCTTGATACGGCCCGGCCAAGCCGTGATCAGGCAGCTCGCCAGGCGCTGCCTTCCGTGCCGCCGTCAGCGTCGATCAGAGCGGCGATGGCCGGATGGCGGCGCAACCGGTCCAGGCACCGGGCCCGGGTCGGTCCGATGCTGCCGATCGCGATGCCCAGGCGGGCGCTGATCTCGGCATAGGGCACCGGGGGGTCGGCGATGAGCATGGTGATCAGCCGCTGGTGGCCGGTCGGCAAGTCAGCGAACGCCTCGCGCAGGGCCGCATGGCGCTCGGCCGCCAGCAGGTCCCGCTCGACTGCCTCGCCATGCGTATCCGGGAGCAGCTCCGCGTCCAGGCACCGCCCGCGGCTCAGCGGTCCCTCCCCGGCGCGGTGCAGCCGGGCGCATGTGCGCCGTGTGGTGGTGACCAGCCAGCCAGGAAGCGCGGCCGGATCGCGGACCTGATCCAGCTGCCTGACCAGCTGGAGCCAGACGTTCTGGGCGGCATCCTGGGCGTCGGCGTCGCTTAGCCCGTGCTTGCGGCAGATGGACCAGACCAGCGGGGCGTATCGCTCGACGAGCGCGGCCCAGGCCCGTTCGTCTCCGGTTCTGGCCCAGGCGATCAGGTCGGTGATATCGCGGGAGCCGCATCCCCGCCGAGCGGCCGGCGGCCCCGAGCCGCAGCTGTCTGCCTGAGCTCTCATCATCTGGTCCTCCCCGTAGCCTCAGAGCCGACGGAAATCCGGCCTGCGGCTGTTTTCCCACGATGGACGGCGGGGCGGCGGATCACCACACGTACGGACCCACAGGATGAGTCACAGGATCACCCGGACGATGAGCGCCCGGTCTCCCGTCGGCTGGCGTCGCAGAATATGGTCCGCGCGGACGCACCTGGATACGCTTGCGTTACGTCCTCTCCCGCCGCGCCGGACGGTCGGCGCCACCGGATGAGGTCGGCGGAGGGGGGTCAGGATGGCCGAACAGGCTGCTCTGGGATTTGCCGGGCTGCTGCGGCAGCTGCGCGCAGCGGCCCGGCTGACGCAAGAGGAACTGGCCGAGGCGGCGGGCCTCAGCCCTCGATCGGTCAGTGACCTGGAGCGAGGTGTCAACCGTACCGCGCGCCGGGACACGGCCGAGCTGCTGGCCGGCGGGCTGGGCCTGGCCGGCCCGGTTCGTGCGCTGTTCGTGGCGGCGGCCCGTGGGCGCGGCTCCGCCGCCGAGGTCCTGGCGGCGATCCGCGGCTTGGCAGGCGAGCCCGCCGAGGCCGGGCCCGGCGGCCGTCACGACGACGCTGGCGCCTCCAACGTGGTGTGGATAGAGTTCGCGGCCAGCCGGACGTTCGTCGACCGGAACCAGGAGCTTGGCGTACTCCGCGAGGCATGGTCGGAAGCTGTTGTCGGCCACCGCGTACTCGCGCTCATCGCCGGCGAGCCGGGAATGGGGAAGACGGCGCTGGCGGCCGAGCTAGCGCGGCTCGTGCACGCCGACGAGGGCCTGGTGCTCTACGGCCGGTGGAACGAGGAAGTGCTTGCTCCTTACCAGGCCTTCCGTGAGGCTTTAGGGGAGTATGCGCGAGCCTGTCCGGCGGCCCTGCTGCACCGCGATCTCGGCGATGTCGCCGGGGAAATCGCCCGCCTGTTCCCCGAGCTCGGGCGGCAGGTCGGGGTCTCGGCCGCTCCGCTTCTGAGCGGAGCGGAGGCCGACCGCTTTCGGCTGTTCGAGTCGCTGGACACGTGGATCCAGCGGATGGCCTCTCGCCGTCCCGTCCTGCTCGTCCTTGACGACCTGCAGTGGGCCGACCGGCCCTCGCTCCTGCTCCTGCTGCACCTGGTGCAGGCCCCCCGTTCCACGCCGGTTCTCACGGTGGCCATGTATCGCGATGTCGGACTGGACCGGAGCGAGCTCCCGGCTCTCCTGCCGTCCCTGGTCCGCGACACCGATCGCCGGCGCGTCCCGATCCGGGGGCTCGACCGCGGCGCCATCGCCACCCTCCTGGAGGCCACGACCGGGCGGGTGATGGGGGAACGCGACCTCGCGCTGGTGGAAGAACTCGAGCGGGAGACGGCGGGCAACCCCTTTTTCCTGCTGGAGATGACCCGTCACCTGTCGGGGCTCGGAGCGTTCGACAAGGACGTGGTCCGGCTGCGCGAGGTGCCAGCGGAGATACCTGATTCCGTGCGGGACCTAGTCCGGTGGCGGCTGGCGCGCCTGTCCGGGGGATGCGCTGAGATCCTCTCGGTCGCGTCGGTCGCCGGGGAGCGGTTCAACGCCTCGGTCCTCGGCCCGGCCGCCTCGATGGAGGACGACGACGTGCTTGACCGGCTGGAGGAAGCGGCCAGGGCGGGCCTGATCGCGGAGATCGGGGACGCGCAGGATTGGTGGCGGTTTTCGCACTCGCTGGCCAGGCGGGTGATCGCCGACGAGCTGAGCGAAAGCCGACGGGCACGGTTGCACCAGCGGATCGGCCACGCACTGGAGTCCCGGCCCGGTGCCGCGCCGGCCGAACTCGCCCATCACTTCGGCGCGGCGGCGGCGATCGGGTCCGCCGCGAAGGCGGTCCGCTATGAACGCCTGGCCGGGATGCGCGCCTCGGGCGAGGCGGCCGCTGAGGTCGCCGTTGGTCACTACCGGCGAGCGCTCGAGCTGCTCGACCGCTTCACGCCGGAGGATGAGGCGCTGCGCTGCGAGCTGGCCCTCGAGCTGGCGGACGCATACGACCGGGCGGGAGAGTACCCGTCCAGAGACGAGCGGTTCGCCGAGGCGGCTGACTCCGCCCGCCGCCTCGGCCGGCCGGACCTGTTCGTACGGGCGGCGCTTGGCTACGGTGGCGTCCTGCCGGCCATGGTACGCCTGGACGTTCAGGCCCGGGCGCTCCTCGAGGAGGCGCTCGAGTGGCTAGGCGAGGAGGAGAGCGGGCCCAGGGCCCTGGTCCTCGCCCGCCTGACTCACTGGCTGCACGCCGAGCGCCCCTACCGGGAGCGGCTCGAGGTCAGCGACCGGTCGGTGGTCATGGCGCGCCGAGCCGGTGACCGGCAGACGCTCGCGGCCGTCCTGCTGCACCGGGGCTTCGCGCTCGACGGCCCGGACGACGTGAGCGATGCCCTCCAGGTGGCCAGCGAGATCCTCGGCATCGGCGCCGATCTGGGACGGCCGGAACTCACCCTCGAAGGCCTGCGGGTCCGCCTGGCCGCCGAGTTCGAGCGGGGAGCATACCCGGCCGCGGCACAAACGGCGCTCGCCCTGAACGAACTGGCGGACCAGGTCCGGCATCCGGAGTTCATCCGGCTCGCGGCGATGTGGGACGTTACGGTGGCCAGCCTCGAGGGCAGATTCGAGCACGCCGAGAAGCTCTCGGAGGAACTCAACCGCAGGCTCCAGCGGATCGGTCATCCGCAGGCCGCGCTCATCCTGGTGGCGCAGACCTTCAGCTGGCGGTGGCTGCAGGGGCGTGCCGTCGAATACCTGCCCATCTTCGAGGCGATGTCAGCGGCGGAGCCCGCGAATCTCGCCTGGCGAGCCGTCACGCTATGGTGCCTGGCCGAAGGCGGAGCGCGGGACCGGGCGACGACGCTCCTCGGCCAGATCTCTCCGCAGGAGGCGGCAGCCGCCGATAAGAACTACCTGTGGTGGGCCACGATCGTCGGCCTGGCCGATGCGGCCGACCTGCTCGGCGACCGGTCCTGGGCCGAAATCCTCTATGACCTGGCGACGCCGTACGCCGGGAACACTTGCACGCTCGGCGTGGTGTGCTCGCTCGGGGCCGCCGACCACTGGCTCGGTGTGCTCGCCGCGGTCACGGGCCGCTTCACCGAGGCCATCGGCCACCTCGAGGCGGCGCTGCGGCAACACCGCGACATGGCGTCACGGCCGCTGCTGGCCCTGACCGAGCAGGCCTACTCGCACGTGCTGTCGGCACGCGGCGAGCCGGGCGACGCCGAACGGGCGGCCGTGCTCAGGGAGTCCGCGATGCGGATCGCCGGCGAACTCGGGCTGGCCGCGGTCAGGGACCGGGTTCGCCTGCGCGGCTGAGGCGGGGCCGTGTCACTGCGTTTCGTCCAGGAAGCGCACGATCTTCGGGTACACCTCGGTGGCGGCCCTGGCGCCGATGATGGCGTCGAGGTGGGCGTAGCCGGGAAGCACCAGGCGCTGGTACTGGCCGTCCGGGTTGCGCGCCCTGAGCCAGCGCAGGGTCCGGAGCGTGCCGGGTGGCCGGAAGATGTAATTGTGCCTGCCCTGCAGGAGCAGGAGCTTGACCTCGGCCAGGTTTTCGGGGTTAGCGAAGTAGCCTTTCCCGCCCTGTTCGGTGACGGCGAGGCTCTTGCGCATCATCAGCGTCAGGTGCTCGATGGCCCTGATGTTCCCGACGCCGAACATCTCGTTGAGCGCGCGGTGCGTGCGGTCGTTGAGCTGTGCGTGCCGGTGGGTGCACCCGTAGATCGCGTTGATCCACCGGCACACCGCCTGGCCGCACCGTTCCTCCGCGGGTATCGGCAGGGTGCGCAGGACGGTGTCGAGGAGCGCGTTGGAAGGCGAGGAAACGATGTCAGGCCTGACCACCTTGATTCCCGCGCAGTCGAGGGCGTTCGCCACCCTGAGCTCGGATTTCACCCAGTTGAACGCCGACGTCACCGGGTGCAGCGGAAACTGCGCGCAGACCGCGGAGCGGATCTGCAGCGGCCTGTGGAGCATCGCCATCTGCAGCGACACCGAGCCCACGCAATGGCCGAACGCCTGGACGCTGTCCCGTCCGGTCACCTCGAGAACCTTCTGGATGGCGGTCGGCCAGTCGTCCCGCGCGATGTCGTCGATCGAGAATTCCGTGCCGGCCGACGGTAGGTCGATGCCCGCCCGGTAGTCGAACAGCCAGACGTCGTAGCCTTCGCCGGCGAGGAACTCCGTGAGGTTCTTGTCGATGGTCTGGGTCAGGAACGAGTGCGATGACATGCCGAACCCGGCCGCCAGCATGACGGGGCCCTTCGGGCCGCCCGAGTACCGCACCAGGCGCAGGAAGGCGTCGTCGCCTTGCTTTACGCCACCGTCGTGCCACTGTTTGCTGTTCTTGTCGCACCACCAGGTCCCGTGCGGGTCCCGGCCCCGGGACCCGCAATCCGAGGGTGCCTTCTTCGGCGCGCGCGGGAAGGCGCCGGGCTCGTCGAGGACGCCGCCGTAGATACTCCCCATCTCCCCGGCGAAGAACTCCAGGAAGGCCCGCTTGTACTCGGCCCGTTTAGGTTGCGGGACCCCCTGGATATCGATGGTGCGGACCAGTCGGGTGAAGTCGATGGGCTGCAGGTGCAAGATTCCGGAGCCCAGTTTTTTCCCGTCTGGCCCGTCGAGCGTCGTGTAGAGCGTGGTGGTGTCGTGCCAGGCGCGGCGTACCCCCTGTTTGCGGATCACCTTGTGGCCATGGAGGGCGTAACGCTGGCCCTCCTCGGTCAGCAGGTTCATGTCGTAGCGCATGTGCCAGGTCTCCGGCTGCGACTCGTCGCGGGCTAGCAAGACAAAGCGTCCGGCCGTGACGGTCAGGCGGTGCGGTGACAGTTCCGGGGCGAGCACGGTTCCCGAGATCCTCGCCTCCCGCTCCGGGTCGTTCAGCAGCGCGAGGACGTCGTCATAGTCGATCGTGACCAGGATCTCCACCAGCGCGCCGTCAGCGCGGCCATCGTCGTAGCCCCGCTGGTAATCGTCGCGCGCCGTCGCCGACACGAAGCCGGTCAGGCGCTCGGTGAAGGTGAGCCTGCCCTTCGGGACCACCTCCGGCGGAGGCGGCGGCGCCGGGCGGACGTTTTCCGCCCCGGCGCGCCAGCCCCGTTCCCTGATCATGATCTCCGCCGTCCGCTCGGCGATGGCGGCGATCGTCAGCAGCGGGTTGGCGTCCAGCGAGACCGGGATGACGGAACCGTCGGCTACGTACAGCCCCTCGTGCACGCCCTTCCCGTTGCCGGTGAACACCCGGCCCATATGGTCGACTACCCCCGCAGCCGCCTCGTCCGCCATGACGCACCCGCCGAGGGGATGCACCGTGATCAGCGACCGCCCGTTCGTCCAGGCCCACAGCGGGTCGGGCACCGGCGTCCCGTGCAGCGCCTCGGTGGCCATGGTCAGGATCCGGTTATCACGCGCGAATACCGGCTGCTCAGCCACCTCGGGCCAGATCACCTGGACGCGGTCGTTCTCGAGGACGAGCCTCCCGCCGGAATCGTCTGTGCTCATGACCAGGTAGGTGAGGGTGCGGTCGACCGGCCCGTGATACGAGCCGAGCGGGATCTCGGCGAATTCGCGTAGGCGCCTGGCGCTCGACGCGCCGTGCTCGCCCGGGATGGCGGAAGACGCCGCGAACAGCGCCGCGGGAAGTATCGCGGCGAGCGCCCCGGGGATGGCGCCGTCCTCGATAATGAGCGCCTTTCTCCGGTCCGGCTGCTCCTCGCGCAGGTCGATCATGCCGGTGATAGTGGGCCCGACCGTCGTGTGCTTCCTTGGCACGCGCCGGCCCAGCCCGACCCCGCGGATCTGCCGGCTGGTGTCATAGGCGAGCGCCAGCACGTCGCCGTTGCCCGAGAACCCGTATCCCAGCCGCTCGGACAGCTTCAGCCCCTGGTCCCCGGACCGGAGCAGGATCTCGGTGGACCCGAGCGTACCAGCGGCAAGTACAACGACGTCGGCGGTGATGAACTGGGACGGCGCGGTGCCGTACCGGCCGCGCCCCGCGCCGAGCACGTCGAAGACGACGCGCCACGTGCCCTGCCACCGCTGTACCGATCGCACGGCTACTTCGGTGAAGATCTGCGCCCCGTGCGCGTGCGCGTCGGGGAGGTAGTTCATCAAGACCGTGTTCTTCGCGCCGTAGTTGCAGCCCAGGCAGCAGTCGCCGCACAGGACACAGGCGTTCTGCTGGATCCCGGCGGCGTTCGGGCCGTCCGCGAACGTCACGTTGAGATCGGGACGGCTCATCTCGCCGTGCAGCCTCTCCGAGGCCCGGGAGAGAGCCTCCAGCCTGGGGAGCCGCGGAAAATGATCCGGATACGGCTGTGACCCCAGCATGTGCCTGACCCTGGGCATGAAGTCCTTGAGTACGCCGGGCTGGCCGCGCAGCGGCCCGGGCCAGCGTTGGTTGTCGAAGATCCAGTCGGCCGGCTCGAGCGCCACGTTCGCGTTGATCAGGGACGTACCGCCCAGGCCGCAGCCCACCAGGACGGTGATGTCCTGGGCGACGTGAAAATCGAACATCGCGGTGTCGGCCCCGCGGTGCCAGCCGGCCGTGCGGACCTGAGTCTCACGCAATCCCGTCGGCGCGGAATTCGGATACTCGCCGGGATGCAGTTCCCTGCCCCGCTCCAGGACGCAGACATCCTGTCCGGCGCGCGCGACGCGCGAGGCGACGATTGCTCCCCCGTAACCCGAGCCAACTATCACCACTTTGTAGTGATCGCGCATCTGATCTATCGGTAGAGATAGCCGTTTCATCGTGATTCCCCCTCGACCGAACTCTCCACTTTGGCCGCAAAATCGTCAAGGTGCGATTCGTCATGGATAACGTCTACTGAATCCAGGCCCGTAACCGGTCGGGCGCCCGGTATCCAGAGGCAGCACACGGCAGATAGCGGTCGGGTGTATCAGATGGCTGCCAGGCCGGCACATTACCAGTAGACCGATCGCCACGATGATTCCATTGAAACGGGGGGAACATGTCTGCGATCTCTGAGACCCCTAGCCCGCCAGCCGGGAGGCTCCAGGCTCTGCTCGACGGCTTTCTCCGCCTGCTGGGCACGGTCTACGCCTTTCTCAGGCAGGACCGGGCCCGGGTATGGCTGCACCGCAAGGCCGTCGCGACATGGATGAATGTCCTGATAGCGGTCATCGCCGGGGTGACCGCCGCCACGGCGGGACGGCTCGCCCAAGGGCACTGGCCTGAACTGCAAACCTGGGATGTCGACGCGCTCAAGCTTTTTGCGCTGTGGTGCCTGTCATTCCTGCCCGGATGGCTCTACATCCGCTTCATCGGGATGCGGGCTAAGGCACTATGGAATGAGTACGTCCTCAACCTGCACCGGCTGGGCTGGGACCGGCCGCAGAACCTGCCGGAGCCGCCGGCGACGTCGGAGTTCCATCGCCACTGGCAGGAAATGCGTGATCCTCAGCTGTCCGGCCACAACATCTACCGGCAGAAGTTCGAGGCGTATTACGGCCGCGACGTTACCCGCGCCGCGATGACGGGCCAACCGGACGCCGCACCGGATGAAAAGCCAGCTCAGGCCGGCGGGCGGAACGACGATTTCAGGGTCAGCGGCGAATCCCTGTTTCCCGTATTCCTTCTGACCACGGTGCTCGCCGTCGGCTGGTCCGCGGTGCTGTGGGACACCCGCTTCATCAGTGCGCCCGTCGGCGCATGGGACGTCCTCAAGTACGGGTTCATCGGCGCCTACGCGTTCGTGACCGGCATGCTGATTCGCCGCTTCTACCAGAGCGACCTGCGTCCGAGCGCCTATGCGAGCGCCGTCCTGCGGATCATCCTGGTGCTGCTCATCGTCGCCGTCCTGCACCAGGTGATCGGCGGTACCGCGACGATGGCGAGCCACGCGGAGCTCGCGGTGGCCTTCGTAATCGGATTCTTCCCGATCGCGGGCATCCAGCTGCTGCAACGAGTGACATCCAAAGCGCTCCACGTGGTCGTTTCGCCCATCACCTCGGAATATCCCCTCGACCAGCTCGACGGATTCAACCTCTGGTACGAGGCCCGGCTCACCGAGGAGGGGGTAGAGGATATGCAGAACCTCACCACCATGAACCTCGTGGACGTCATCTTGCACACGCGGGTCCCCCCGGGACGTCTCATTGACTGGATCGACCAGGCTTTCCTGCTGACCCACCTGGACAAGACCGACCGGAAGGAGCTGAACGACCTCCGGAAGGAGCTGATCCAGCAGAATGGGCAGCAGGCGGCCCCGGCCGACACCGAACGGTGCCCCGAATTCGGAGCCGCGGCGCGGCTGAACCTCCGCCGGGTCGGCATCCGGACCGCCACGGATCTCCTCAAGGCCTACTCCACGGAGGAGGAGGTCGAGCAGTCACCTTGCTCGCTGCCCAAGCGCACCTTCGCGCCGCCGCCGGAAATCAAGCGGCCGCCGCTCCCCGAGAGCCAGTTGCGGCTCCTGGTCGCCGTGCTCGGGGCCGAGCCGGGTCTGGTGCCGATCTGGAACTGGCAGCGCAACGGCGTCGCCCTGCGCTGCAGCCGGCCCTCAGATCGCTGACCCCGGAGCCGACGGGCGTTGTCGCAGCTGAGAGGGCTGATAACCTGGCTCCCGCGATAGGACTCGAACCTATAACCTGCCGGTTAACAGGAGTTCTACGGCGACTCGGGCCCGCCTGGACCGTGGATTTCGTCAGCCCGCTTCGCCTGCATAAAGGCATGTCAGGGGCTACGGACCCATTCTAGCAGGGGTGCCGCTGTGTGCCGGGGAATGCCGTTTCGTCCGTGGGTTTTCTGTGGGACCGCCGTCGGAAATCCGGATCTGTGGGATTTCTGTGGGACCGCCGTCGGAAATCCGGATCTGTGGGATTTCTGTGGGGGGTCGGCTGATGGCAGCGGGCGGTCGTGATCATCGAGCAAGGTCCGGCGTAGCCGTCCGGCATGTAGATCCCGCGCCCTCGGCGACCAGCCATCGCCTGGTCGATGTCCTGCACGAGCGCTTCGATCTGGGATCCTCTAGCCATCATTGGAGACACCGACTGAGACGGGCGCCACCTATTCATTGGGTGGCGGCGCGGGCGCGGTCCAGGACACCGGCGGTGGTGCCGACATACATGTCCAAGGTGATGCGGTAGCTGGAATGGCCAGCCATCCGGGACACGTCGGTGGCCTCCAGCTTCCAGGTGAACAAGGCCGTGGTGCAGAACACGTGCCGCAGGCTATGTCAGGTCCACCCGCCGTTGCCGTCGCGATCACGCCAGCCGGCCGCCAGGTAAGCGGGCTTGAGCACCTGGCGGCAGTAGTTGGAGCTCCGCCAGTGCTTGCCAGTCGGGGAAGGGAAGACCAGCCCGAGAGAGTTGGCGTCGGCGGCCTGCTCGGCGCGGGCCTCCTCCAGGCGGGTGGCGAGCCGCCCGGCGAGCGGGTACCCGGCCGGGGTGACGCGGGGGAAGATCGTCCGTCGCCGCTTGCGGTTCTTCGGCGCCTCGATGTACAGGTGCCCGGCGACCTCGACTACCTTGCGATCCACTGCGATCACCCGGGCGGCCAGGTCGACCTGGCCGATGGTCAGGGCAGTCAGCTCGCCCCACCGCAGCCCGCTGTAGGCCGCGGCGACGGCCATCAGCTCATCACGAGTCCCGTGCCGCCCGGCGGCCAATGCCTGGCCAAGCCGGGTTATATCGGCGTCGGCGGGGATCTCGGCAGGGTCGACGAACAGAGCCGATTCCCCGGCCACGCTGACGTGCGGGGCGGGCAGCGCGCGGTCCCCGGCCTGCCAGTGCACCTTGGCCAGCCGCGAGTTTGCCAGGTACCCGCCCTCGATCCCTGCGCTGACCAGGGCCTCAGAGATCATCCCTTGGACACGCTTGCCCTCCCCCGGGGTGGGCGGGGCGTTGACGATCTGCTGCATGTGCCTGGCAGTGATGTCCCGGCAGGTGATCACGCCGATGACCGGGGCGGCGAACCGCTCGCACAGCCGACGCTGAGTATGCCTGTGCTTGCGGGACCACTGACTGTCGATCGGGAGCCGGTTCTGTGACAGGTAGTAGGCGATCAGGTCCGCGCCCGGCCGCTCCAGGTTCAGCGCGCCGGTGGCCAGCCGCTCGGTGACCATTTCCAACCGGGCCGCAAGCCGGTCCTCGGACACCGCCTGGCACTGGCGCCGCTGCCCGTTTTCATACCAGACCGCCCGCCACCGGTCCCCCGGCTCGCGCGCCGGGTACACCGTCACTCCCCACTCCAGCTCAATCACCACACGACCTGACGTCTGGCTGGTCATCTCGGGGGCAGTCATGATGCTTCCCTGCGCGCGCGGGCAGCACGGACCTTTCCGGTAATGCGTCGCGACGACGTGGCCGGATAGGGTTCGCGCGGTTTCGGCACCCGCTGGATGCCGCCACTTCCTGCGGACTGGCCCGGCTGCTTGCGGCGGAGGCTGTCTGCGAAGGCCTCCACCTCGCTGGCCCACCACCGGTAGCAGCGCGGTGAGATCGGAACGGATGCGGGGAAGTCCGGGCGGTGCGTTAGTTCGTAGGCTGCGGTCCGGCCGAGCTTAAAGAGCGCGCGGATGTCCGCGATGCTGATCAGCCTGTCGCTGGTCGACCAAGCTGGCCGGGCAGCCGAGGGGGCGAGGCTTGCCGCGTCGGGCGGACGGCTCACCCACTGCCCCTAGCCACGGCCAGGTCTTGGGCGTGCCCCTCTCCCCTGGCTGCCGGGCCAGAACACGCGGCACGTCGGGTTGGCGACGGGTTCAGGGGTCGCCGAGCGTGGTGCGATGGTGTGACGTAGTAAACGGACATTCTTCAAGGACCCTGCTGGCTTATTCGGCGGCACGCCGCGCCGCTTCCGGAGTAGTGGCGGTCCTGTAGTTCATGATCGTTTGCGCGGTCGTGTTGCTCCTCGTCTTGCTCCTTCGCCTGGCCGCAGAATGGTGTGGTCATGTCGATGCAGCCGCGGCCCTGGCCAGATGTTCCCGAGCTCACCGCGAAGATGGCGCGTTCGTCGTCCCGTCAGGGGAACCTGGCGATGCGGATCCGCGATGAGCTGGGCGAGGTGTATGCCGATGCCCGGTTCGCTGCCGCGTTCGGGGTCCGGGGCCGGCCGGGGATCTCACCGGGCCAGCTGATGATGGCCAGTGTGCTGCAGTTTTCGGAGAACCTGACGGACCGGCAGGCTGCCGAGGCGGTCCGGGACCGGATGACGTGGAAGTACGCGCTCGGCCTGGAGCTGGATGATCCGGGCTTTGATGCCAGCGTGCTGAGCGAGTTCCGGTCCCGGCTGGTGGCCGGTGACCTGACGTGCCTGGCGCTGGACGCGCTGCTGGAGCGGCTGGCCGGGCTCGGCCTGGTAAAGGCCGGCGGCCGGCAGCGCACCGATTCCACCCACGTGCTGGGCGCGATCCGCGAGCTGAACCGGCTGGAGCTGGCCGGCGAGACGCTGCGGGCGGCGCTGGAGGTGCTGGCGGTCGCGGCACCGGGCTGGCTGGCCGGGGTGATCGATCGGTCCTGGCAGCGGGTCTACGGCGCGCGGATCGATGACCTGCACCTGCCGGGGAGCCAGGCCGGGCGGCGGGAGCTGATGGTCCGGTACGGCACGGACGGCTATTTCCTGCTGGAGCAGGTGCACGGGCCGGGCGCGCCGGGGTGGCTGCGGGAGCTGCCCGCCGTGCAGGGGCTGCGGCGGATCTGGGTCCAGCAGTTCTACCGGGAGATCACCGGCGGCCGGCAGGAGGTGCGGCGGCGGGAGAAGCTCCCCGGAGGGGAGGGTCTCCCGCCGGGCAGAGACTGCCTGATCTCCCCGTATGACCTTGATGCCCGCTACAGCGTCAAGCGGGATCACGGCTGGGGCGGGTACAAGGTCCACTTCACCGAGACCTGTGATGCCCCGGGAACGCACGCCGGAGCGGACCCGGATACTGGCCCGGCATCAGGCACCGGCCCCGGGCGGGGCGACCGGCCGAACCTCATCACATGCGTGGCCACGACCGAGGCGACCGCCGGCGACGCCGCGGTGACCACCCCGGTCCACCGGCAGCTGGCGGGCAGGGGCCTGCTGCCCCGCGAGCACCTGGCCGATTCGGGCTACCCCTCAGCCGAGCTGATCGTGCACGCCGCCCGCGCGTTCGGGATCACGCTGGTCAGCCCGCTGCTGCTGGACAACTCTGCGCAGGCCAGGGCCGGCGCCGGGTATGACAAGTCCGCGTTTGCCGTCGACTCCGGCACCCGCCAGGCAACCTGTCCGCAAGGGGTCACCAGCAGCTCCTGGACCCCCTGCCGGCAACACCAGGGCGAGGCCATCGTGGTGTCCTGGCCGGTCACCGCCTGTGCCCCCTGCCCGGCACGCCAGTTGTGCACCAGCGGCCAGCGCCGGCAGATCACCATCCGCCCCCGCGAATTGCACGAAGCGCTCGCCGCCGCCCGCGCCGAGCAGGCCACCGCACAGTGGAAAGCCCGCTACGCCGCCCGCGCCGGCGTCGAGGGCACCATGCGCCAGGCCACCCACGTCACCGGAATCCGCCGGGCCCGCTACCTCGGACTGCCCAAGACCCAGCTCGAGCACAATCTCGCCGCCGCCGCGATCAACATGATCCGCCTCGACGCCTACTGGACCGGACACCCCCTGGACCGCACGCGAACAAGCCACCTCGCCCAATGTCCTTGCTTTAATGCCTGGCGTGGTATCGTTGCCGTTTTGTGGCGCATGATGGTTCTGAGGGATTGTCGCCGGACGGGTGGCTGCCGGACCGGATCTCGGTCGGTGTCCTGACCAGGGTTTTCACGCCGGATCTGGTGGATGCGGTGGTGGAGGATGCCGGGGCGCGGGAACAGCGGCGCCG
>Ga0335081_10009689_pt1 | contig 15522 bp, 13 predicted proteins | sample Lox_Sample_35_FD_206713 | JGI IMG/M metagenome (GOLD analysis project Ga0335081, IMG submission 206713) | Soil microbial communities from Loxahatchee National Wildlife Refuge, Florida, United States - Lox_Sample_3.5 | ecosystem: Environmental > Terrestrial > Soil > Wetlands | place: USA... | reverse complement strand
GGACCAGGTAAGTATCGCAACCGCAGATACGTGGTTGACAGCCAGTCCGCGCGGCGTTTTTTGGCCACGCTCCTCCGAGCCGGTGGCTGTCACCGGTATCTTGAGACATCGTGAACACCGCTGTGACGGCCTTGCCCGACATCCTCGACCCGATGTACTGGTTGGGCGCCAACGGCATTTTCGGGTCCGCGGTGCTGCCCGGGATCCTGATCATCGTCTTCATCGAGACCGGCCTGCTGTTTCCGCTGCTGCCGGGCGAGTCACTGTTGTTCACCGGCGGGCTGCTGGCTGCGCACCCGCACCCACCGGCCAGCATCTGGGTGCTGGCGCCCTGCGTAGCGGTGGTCGCGGTGCTGGGCGATCAGACCGGGTATTTCATCGGGCGGCGGATCGGGCCGGCGCTGTTCAAGAAGGAAGATTCCCGGTTCTTCAAAAAGCACTACGTGACCGAGTCGCACGCGTTCTTCGAGAAGTACGGAACGAAGGCGATCATCCTGGCCCGGTTCGCGCCGTTCGTGCGAACATTCGTCCCGGTGATCGCCGGCGTGTCGTATATGCGCTATCCGGTGTTTCTGGCGTTCGACATCGTCGGCGGTATCGCCTGGGGCGGGGGTGCGACGCTTGCGGGCTACTTCCTGGGCAACGTGGCGTTCGTCCACGCGAACCTGGAAAAGATCATCCTGGCCATCCTGGTCATATCGCTGCTGCCAGCGCTGATCGCGGCCTGGCGGGGCTACCGGCGACGCCGCCGCCCGGCTCGCACGCCGTTCGAGGAGCCCAGGTCAGGGCACCCGACTTCTGCGGTACGCAACGAAAACGTCTAGCAGTTCTGGCCGGTCGATCGAACTCTGCTGCACCGCGTCGCCCGGCGCCGCCCCGAGCAGGATTCGCTTGATCGGGATTTCCAGCCGTTTGCCGGTCAGCGTCCGCGGTATGCCCGCAACCGCCAGGATGTCGTCGGGCACATGCCGCGGCGAGGCATGATGGCGGATTTCCGCGACAATCCTGGACCGCAGCTCGTCATCGAGTTCGACACCGTCTGCTAACTGCACGAACAGCGGCATCCAGTACCCGCCGTCGTCCTGCTCGACACCGACCACCAGGCAGTCGTGCACCTCGGGCATGCGCTCCACCGCGGTGTAGATCTCAGCGCTGCCCATCCGGACACCCAGCCGGTTCAGGGTCGCATCCGAACGGCCATGCACCACAACCGATCCCCGGTCGGTGATGGTGATCCAGTCGCCGTGACACCACACTCCCGGGTACTTGTCGAAGTAGGCGGCGCGGTAGCGGCTGCCGTCGTCGTCGTTCCAGAAGAACACCGGCATCGAGGGCATCGGCTTGGTCAGCACCAGTTCGCCCTCTTCCCCGACGACCGGACGGCCCTGGCCAGACCAGGATTCGATGGCCGCGCCCAGACAGATGCACGACAGCTCGCCGGCTACCACCGGCAAAATCGGACAACCACCGAGGAAGGCCGTGCAGACGTCGGTGCCGCCACTCATCGAAATCACCGGAACCGACCGGCCGAGCCCCTCTTGCACCCAGCGGAATCCGGATGCCGGCAGCGGTGAACCGGTGGAACCCACTGCGCGCAGCGCCTCAAGCGCGTATGACGCTCCTGGCTTCAGCTCCTTTTTGGCACACGCCAGCAGGTAGCTGGCCCCGGTGCCGAGCACCGTGACACCGGCCTCGGCGGCAACCCGCCAAAGACAATCGGGGGTCAAATGGGTTGGGCTGCCGTCGTAGAGCACGATGGTGGAACCGACCATGAGCCCGGACAACAGTAGGTTCCACATCATCCAGCTGGTGGACGAGTACCACAGGAAGCGGTCGCCGGGGCGCAGGTCCAATTGCAGGATCAAGTATTTCAGGTGCTCCAGCACGACACCGCCGTGACCGTGCACGATGCCCTTCGGCTTCCCGGTGGTTCCGGACGAGAACATCACCCAGAGCGGGTGTGCGAACGGGACCGCGACGATGTCGAGGGCGGCATCCGCCTGGACCACCGTCGCCCACGACACCGTCGCGCCGGCCTCGCTGGCGTCGCTTTCCAGACTTAACCCAAGCCGCGGCACCACCACGGTGGCCCGCAGCGTGGGCATCGCACGCCGGATCTCGGCCAGCTCTGCGCGCCGATCAATCCGCTTGCCGTCGTACACCGAGCCGTCGCTGGCCACCAGCACCATCGGCTCCACCTGACCCAACCTCGCCAGCACGCCGTCGACGGCCAGGTCCTGATTGCACACCGCCCAGATCGCGCCTACGCTGGCGGCGGCCAAGGCGGCAACGACGGCCTCGCCGACGTTGGGCAGGTATCCGACCACGCTATCCCCGGGTTTCACCCCTAGGCTTCGTAGGTAGGCCGCGAACGCCGCGGTCTCCCGTTCCAACCGCGCCCACGACCACTGCATCGAGCCGTCTTCACCGACGACGATCAGGGCGGGGCGCTGGTCGGTGGCGTGCCGCAACACCTCGGTGGCGTAATTCAGCGTGGCACCGGGAAACCACTCGGCGCCGGGCATGGAACGGTTGTCCAGCACCGCGCGGGGTGGGCTGGCTGCCTGGATGTCGAAGTAATTCCAGACGGCGTCCCAAAACCATTCGATGTCATCCACCGACTTGCGCAAGAGTTCGTGGTAGTCGCCATAGTGGCCGCGTCCGGTCTCGGCCAGCCAGGCCAGGAAGCGGGTGAGGTTGGCACCGGCCAGCGTTGATTCATCGGGGACCCAGCCGCCGGGTTCACTCATGCCGGCGCTCCAGCGCCGTCACTGGGATCACTGCGTGCTGTCACGGCGGTGACGTTACTGGCGGCCTCCATCAGCATCCAGCCCGACAGCTGCACCGACAGGTCCCGCTCGGCAATCTCAGAACTGGCCACCGCGCCCTCGATGAACTTGGCCTCCTCGCCGCCGGCGGTGGGCAGCTCCGCGTTGCGGTCCCAAAACGGGCCGAACAGCGGCAGTCCGTCCACCGTTTGCCGATAGTCCCACGCCGATTTCGCCGAAGAAAGCACTATCGTGCGGGCGGTTTCGCGGGCGGCAACGTCGTCGGCCGAGTCACCCGGCAGCGTGGTGGCGACCAGCGCGAGGTATCGGGCGGTGATGCCCGCGAACAGGCCGCCATCGCCGCCTCCGCAGCCCTGCAGCACACCTGACGGTGCCATGTGCTCGCTGACGGCCGCGACCAGACGATGCACCCGTGCCGCGTGCCGGTTCGCGGCGTCGTCGCCGGTGCGGGCCGCCAGCTCGGTTTCCAGCCCGAGCACCACACCCTGGCAGTAGGTGTATTGCGCGCGGACCAGCGAGCCGGCCTTGATGCCGTCGAACACCAGGTGCGTCTCCGGGTCGATCAATGTGCGGTCGATCCAATCGGCCATCTGTTCGGCCCTGCGCAGCCGGTCTCCGTAGCGGGCGAGGAAGATCCCCGCAGGCCCGTTGGCCGGAGCGTTGAAGAACTGGTCTTGCTTGCGCCACGGGATGCCGCCGCCATCCTCGGGCACCCATGCTTTGACGAACTGGTCGGTGAGCTTCGGCAGTGCGCGCCGACGCTGCACGCCGACTATTCGGGCGGCACGTTCCAGCGCCAGCGCCAGCCACGCCATGTCGTCGTAATAGTTGTTGATCCACGAGAAGTTATTGCGCAGGCGGTGCGTGCGGACTTGCCGGTTGATCTTGGTGCGCCGTTCCGGCTGCGGATCGCGCAGCTGCGCATCGACCAGGCAATCCAGCAGATGCGCCTGCCACCAGTAGTACCAGGTGCCGAACAATCGGTCCCGCCGCGCCGCCGGCCAGGCCACCACTCCCAGCTGGGTTCCCGGCAGCGCCCAAAGCCGTCTCAGGTGTCGTTGCGCCACAGCGGCTTCGGAGCTGGCTGCCCGGTTGACCCATAGCTGATCCATACCTGCCGATCCTATGGGGAGGCGGCGGGACCAAGGGGCTGGCGGTCTGGCCCATGTGTCACATCAGCCCCAGATTTCGACCGCACGTGCGGGTGCGCAAAGCGATGTTGCATGCGATATCACATTGAAGGAGGGCCGCTGGTTGCCCGGACATCACCGATCGAGTGCGCGGCTCTACCAGGCGCGGGAGAGGTCCGCATGCTGGCGGACCCAAGCGTGCATCGCGATCCCGGCGGCAACGCCGGCGTTGATGCTGCGCGTTGAGCCGAACTGGGCGATCGACACCGTGAGCGCCGCGCCCGCCCGGGTGTCGTCGGTGATGCCGGGACCTTCCTGACCGAACACCAACAGACACTCGCGCGGCAGCGCGGTCCCCTCCAGCCGCACCGCACCCGCGACGTTGTCGACCGCGACCACGGTCAAACCGGCACCCGCGGCGAAGTCCAGCAGTTCGGCGGTGCTGTCGTGATGACGCAGCCGCTGATAGCGGTCGGTCACCATGGCACCGCGGCGATTCCAGCGCCGCCGCCCGACGATGTGCACGGTGTCCACCGCGAAGGCGTTGGCGGTGCGCACCACCGAGCCGATGTTGGCGTCGTGGCCGAAGTTCTCGATCGCGATGTGCAGTGGATGCCTGCGGGTGTCGATGTCGACGATGATCGCTTCCCGGGTCCAGTAGCGGTAGGCGTCGACGACATTGCGGGTATCGCCGTCACGCAACAAATCTGGGTCATACCGCGGGTCATCGGGAAGATCCCCCACCCAGGGCCCGACGCCGCCGGCCGGTGTCCCCCACTCGGTAGGCCCAGCTTCGCTCATCGCTACGTCCACACGCCGGCGTGCGTGCCGTCTGTCGCCACCGTCGCGTAGAGCAACGCCTCGTTGATTTCGCCCTGGGTGCACAACGAGGCGTTGCCGTGCACCGCATGCAACGACGCGTCGGGCAGGATCAGCACCGGCGACCCGTACACCGCGCAGGCTGGGTTCAATCCCCGGCCGAGCTGGGGGTACTCCCCTGCGGAGCGGGGACCCCACCCGCTTGCGGGGGAGGTCGGCGATGCGAGCAGCATCATCGGGCCGCCGTGGGCGGCGGACTCATCGCGATACCGCGCCGCGACGGCGTCTTCCAACCCCAGCAGCATGTAGCCGTTGCCGGTGAACGCGCGGCCGGGTCGCCGAGCTGCGCCTTGGTCAGCGGGGTGCCGTCGGCGCGCCAGGCCGACAGGCTGGTGGTCTTGACCACCAGGCCGGTGTCGTTGCCGTTTGTCGGCAGCAACCCCACCGGGAACGCCGCCGGGTAGGCCGCCGAGGTATTCGGGATCCGGTCGCGCGGCGAGTAGCTGTACACGCCGCGGACCTGACTGCGATCCTTCAGCGGCCCAAGGCAAACCGTGAGCCGGTCGCCAGGCGCCGACAGCGGCGAGGGGATATCGCGCACGCTGGCCATCGTGTTGTCGCAGCTGCCCAGGCCGGCGGACTCCATGGGGTGCGCCAGCGCGCCGTAGAGCCCGAAGCGCATGTCCTCGGGTTTCGCGTGTGGCGCATGCGGGTCCGCCGGGGACGCCGCACCAGCCGAGACGTCGATCAGCACGTAGTCGTCGTCCCAGCGCAGATTCGACACCGACATGTTCCAGCCCAGCAGCACCAGCGCTTCTCTGAGCCGCGCGCCCTGGGCACCGTAGGGGCGAACGGCATGGCTGGAGCCCGAACAGCCCGCCAGGCAGGCGCCCAAGAAGGCGGCTATCGCAATGAGAGTGCGCACCGTGATCCCGCCAGGGGCCTAGCCCAGCCCCAGGTCGGCAAGGCGCAGCACGCTGCGGTAGGGCAGTCCCTCGGCTTCGATGGCCTCGGCGGCGCCGGTGGCGCGGTCAACCACGGTGGCCACGCCGACCACCTCGCCGCCCGCCTCTTGGACGGCATGCACCGCTGTCAGCGCCGAGGCGCCCGTGGTGCTGGTGTCCTCCACTACCAAAACCCGCTTACCCGCGACCTCGGATCCTTCGATAAGGCGTTGCAGGCCATGGGTTTTCGCTGACTTACGCACTACGAACGCGTCGATCGGACGCCCCGGCGCGTGCATGATGGCCGTCGCGACCGGATCGGCGCCCAGGGTCAGGCCGCCGACCACCGCGTAGTCCCAGTCGCTGGTGAGTTCACGGATCAGCTTGCCGATCAACGCGGAGGCCCGGTGGTGCAGGGTGGCGCGGCGCAGGTCGACGTAGTAGTCGGCCTGTTTGCCCGACGACAGCGTGACCGAGCCGTGCACTACCGACAGCCGTCGCACCAGGTCAGCCAGCTCCTCGCGGTCAGCTTCGGTCACGGCCGCAGCGCGAGGCATGAGCGACAGTGTAGTGACCGGGGCCTAACCATCCGGGCCCCACCCGGCGCGCTATCAGTGCTGGTAGTTGGTGGCCTGATGGCCGTTGCGCCCCGTCGGCGGTGGGCGCCGAACGTCTTCCGAATGACTCGGGTCCCGCCGCACCGGCTCCGGAACTCGGCGATCCACATCGCCCAGCAGCCCGGCCACATCCTGCTGCGCGCGCCTGGGTGGCAACTCCGCACGACCGGCCGGCGCCAGTGGACGACTCGGTGACGCATGGCGAAGTCCCGCCGGCTCCCCGGTTTCCTGGGGCAGCGGCGGCAACACGCGCAGCAGGTCGTTGAACTGGCGTACCGTGCGCAGGCCCTCGTCCCATTGGGCGCGGGTGCTGGTGACCGGCATGGCGACCAACGTCCAGTTCTGTTCGTTCCACATGATCTCGGCGCAGTCGGGTGCGGTGTGTGCGAAGGTGACCATGCGCCGGTCGCAGGCCCGCCGGGCCGCGTCCAGGTTGGTGGAATACACCATCCGCGGCCCGATCGCACCGAGCAGCCAAATGTCGCTCTCCCGTGGCTCTTTCAGTCCCTTGAGCCGCAGGTCTACCACGACGTTGGTACCCACCTTGCGGTGCAGCGCGATCACCGTGGCGACTTCCTCGAGGTCGAAGATGTACACCGCCTCGCCGCGAATCTGACCCAGCACGACGTTGTGGGCGGGGACATCGCCCACCGTCGATATCACCCCGCGCTTCCAGCGCTTCAGGATGTCGGTTGATTCACGCTCGTAGTCGAATCCGTGCGACCGCGCCCACGATTTACGGCGCCTGCTGCGCCCACGGCGTCGATCGATATCGACGTACAGCAGCACCACCGCACCGACAAAGCACAGTGCGGATAGCGTGAACCAAAGGGGGACCATCCCAAACAGGGTATCTGCTGTTGGGCCGGAATAGAGAACCCGACCAGGTCACAACCCAATCACGGCCGGATTCAGCCCAGTATCAGGGAATCGCCGTCGGGGCTGACGTTGACCGGAACGGTGTCGCCGTCGTGCACCTGGCCGGCCAGCAGCATCTTGGCCAACTGATCGCCGATGGCCTGTTGCACGAGCCGGCGCAACGGCCGGGCACCGTAGACCGGGTCGAATCCGCGCTGCGCCAACCAGCGCTTGGCCGCCAGCGACACCTCCAGCTGCAACCGCCGCTGTGCCAGTCGTTTTTGCAGCTGAGCCAGCTGGATATCGACGATCTGTACCAATTCCTCGGGGTTGAGGGCGTCGAAGATCAGCACGTCGTCGAGTCGGTTGATGAACTCCGGCTTGAACGTCGCGCGCACCGCCGCCATCACCTGCTCCTCGCTGCCGCCCGATCCCAGGTTGGACGTCAGGATCAGGATGGTGTTGCGGAAGTCGACCGTACGACCCTGCCCGTCGGTGAGCCGTCCCTCGTCCAGCACCTGCAACAGCACGTCGAAAACGTCCGGGTGGGCCTTTTCCACCTCGTCGAACAGCACCACGGTGTAGGGCCGACGTCGCACGGACTCGGTCAGTTGACCGCCCTGCTCGTAGCCGACATAACCGGGCGGCGCGCCGACCAGGCGGGCCACCGAGTGCTTCTCGCCATACTCGCTCATGTCGATGCGGACCATCGCGCGCTCGTCGTCGAACAGGAAGTCGGCCAGCGCCTTGGCCAGCTCCGTCTTACCGACACCGGTGGGCCCGAGGAACATGAACGCCCCGGTCGGGCGGTTGGGGTCGGAAACCCCGGCCCGGCTGCGGCGCACCGCATCCGAGACCGCCTGCACCGGCTTCCTCTGCCCGATGACCCGCTTGCCCAGCTCGTCTTCCATGCGTAGCAGCTTGGCGGTCTCGCCTTCCAGCAGCCGTCCCGCCGGGATGCCGGTCCACGCGGACACCACGTCGGCGATATCGTCGGGACCGACCTCTTCTTTGAGCATCACCTGTTCACGGGCCTGGGCCTGCGGGAGCGCCGCGTCGAGTTTTTTCTCCACCTCAGGGATCCGCCCGTAGCGCAGCTCGGCGGCTTTGGCCAGATCCCCGTCGCGCTCGGCCCGCTCCGACTCGCCGCGCAAAGCGTCCAGCCGCTCCTTGAGCTCGCGGACGATCTCGATCGCGTTCTTCTCGTTCTGCCATCTGGTAGTAAGCTCTGCGAGCTCTTCCTTTTTATCGGCCAGCTCGGCACGCAGCTTCTCCAGCCGCTCCTTGGACGCCTCGTCCTCTTCTTTGGACAGCGCCATCTCTTCGATCTCGAGTCGGCGCACCAGCCGTTCGACCTCGTCGACCTCAACCGGCCGCGAGTCGATCTCCATCCTCAGCCGGCTGGCCGCCTCGTCCACCAGGTCGATGGCCTTGTCGGGAAGGAAGCGCGCGGTGATGTACCGGTCGCTCAAAGTGGCGGCCGCCACCAGCGCCGAGTCGGTGATGCGCACACCGTGGTGCACCTCGTAGCGGTCCTTCAGCCCGCGCAGGATGCCGACGGTATCCTCCACCGACGGCTCACCGACGAACACCTGCTGGAAGCGCCGCTCCAGCGCCGCGTCCTTTTCGATGTACTTGCGGTACTCGTCAAGCGTGGTCGCGCCGACCAGCCGCAGCTCGCCGCGGGCCAGCATCGGCTTAATCATGTTGCCGGCGTCCATCGCGCCCTCGCCGGTCGCGCCGGCACCGACGATGGTGTGCAGCTCGTCGATGAACGTGATGATCTGCCCGGCGGAATTCTTGATGTCATCGAGGACGGCCTTCAGGCGCTCCTCGAACTCGCCGCGGTACTTCGAGCCGGCGACCATCGAGCCGAGGTCGAGCGCGATGATCGTCTTGTCGCGCAGGCTTTCCGGGACGTCGCCGGCCACGATGCGCTGGGCCAGGCCTTCCACGATCGCGGTCTTGCCGACGCCGGGTTCGCCGATCAACACCGGGTTGTTCTTGGTGCGACGCGAGAGCACCTGCACCACGCGGCGAATCTCGTTGTCCCGCCCGATAACCGGGTCGAGTTTGCCTTCGCGGGCACGGGCCGTCAGGTCGGTGGAGTACTTCTCGAGTGCCTGGTAGGTGGCCTCCGGCTCGGGACTGGTGACCCGGGCGCTGCCACGGACCTTGACGAAGCCGTCGCGCAGCGCCTGCGGCGAGGCGCCGTGGCCGGTCAGCAGCTTGGCGACGTCGGAGTCGCCGGTGGCCAGCCCCACCAGCAGATGCTCGGTCGAGACGTACTCGTCGTCCATCTCGGTGGCCAGCTGCTGAGCGGTGGTGATGGCGGCCAGCGATTCGCGGGACAGCTGCGGTTGCGTGCTGGCGCCGCTGGCCTGCGGCAGCCGGTCGAGCAGGCGCTGCGCTTCGGTGCGGATAGTGGCGGGCTCGACGCCGACAGCCTCCAGCAGCGGCGCGGCGATCCCGTCGGCTTGCGTCAACAGGGCCATCAGCAGGTGAGCGGGCCGGATCTCGGGGTTACCGGCAGCCGAGGCCGCCTGAAGCGCCGAGGTCAGCGCCGCTTGCGTCTTGGTGGTCGGGTTGAAAGAGTCCACGACATCTCCGTTCGGGTAGGTAGGAGAAAATGCTTGTCGGGTTGTTCAACGTCGTCAATGTTGAGTGTGTTCCGCTCAACCTTGGCCGTGTGGGAGCATTTCGCCGATGGAGCAGCCCAGGGAACCCGAAGAGCGGGTGGTGAAGTCGTCCGGGCCAGCCGATACCAGCCTTACGCCGCCCCCGCGCAAGGTTCCCATGGCCTTCCGGTTGGCCGAGCTGCTGCCGTTTCGCTGGTGGTACATATGGACACTGTTCATGGTCGCGGTCGCGCCCATCGCGTTGTGGATACAGCTGCCGATGGTCTTCGCGGCGGTAGCGGTGCTCACCCTGGCGGGCATCTACGGCGCGCAGCTGTGGGATGCACGAACCCGGATCGGATTACTCAGGTGGGGCCGGGTAGCGACCGTCACGAACACCGAGACGCTTTCGCGCGCAACGTATTACAGCGGTACAACGTCTATCTTCCGGTGGCGCACGGATGGACTCTCAGGCGGCAGCGGTGGAGCGGCCCGAACACCAAGACGGAGGTTCGTCACAAGCTCGACGGCCGCCAGGGCCAGCTGGTGGTGCATGGGCGCGAATACGTCGACGGGGTGATCCTGGCCGATGACCGCAATCCTGGTTGGTCGTCGTGACCGGCTCGCTGGTGCTGGCCGGCTTGGCGGCAACCACGTTCCGCACCGATTTCGCCGGCGGCGGCCCGCCGGCGACCGTGCCTGAGGCCGGTACGTTGCAGGTCAGCGGAACCGGCACCACGAAGACGATCCCCTGCAACGACGGCTACCTATCAGTGAGCGGCGTGGCCAACACGATCACCGTCACCGTGAGCACGTCGGGAATCAGCAACGTGGTCAGCTACCACTGGGGCTCGCCCAAGATTGTCAACGCCGGAGCGTCGAACACCGTCCAGCAGGGCTGACGAGGGCGCCGGAGCGGTGCGCATCGTTATTGGTTATTGGCGGCGCGCGCCGAGCCTAGAATCGAGGCCCGTGGGCTTAGAGGACTCCGATGCGTTGCAGGTACTGCGCGACGCCTTCACGCAGGATGACTCGGGCCGAAACAACGAACTCGTCCGCCGGTTCTACACCCACTGGTTTGCCCTCGACGTCTCGGTACGGGACCTGTTCCCACCTGAACTGGACGCCCAGCGAGCCGCTTTCGCCCACGCGTTGCACTGGGTTTACGGCGAACTGGTCGCGCAACGCGCGCAAGAGCCGGTGGACTTTCTTGCCCAACTCGGCCGGGATCACCGCAAATATGGTGTGCTGCCAACCCATTACGACACGTTGCGTCGCGCGCTGTATGCGACGCTGCGCACTCACCTGGGCGATGCCTGGACCGATGCCGTCGACGACGCGGCCCGTCAATCGCTCAACCTGATCACCGGGGTGATGAGTGGGGCCGCCGACGCCGACGAGGGACCCGCCTGGTGGGACGGCACGGTCATCGAGCACATTCGGGTCTCGCGTGATCTGGCGGTCGTTCGGTTGCAACTAGATCGGCCGCTGCACTATCACTCCGGCCAGTACGTCAACGTCCACGTTCCGCAATGCCCGCGTCGCTGGCGATATCTCAGCCCCGCCATTCCGGCAGACCCGGACGGCGCAATCGAGTTCCATGTCCGCGTGGTCCCCGGCGGCTTGGTCAGCACGGCCATCATCGACGAAACCCGCCCAGGCGACCGGTGGCGGTTGTCCAGTCCACACGGCGGCCTGCGGGTCGACCGGGACGGCGGGGACGTGCTGATGGTTGCCGGTAGCACCGGTCTGGCACCGCTGCGGGCACTGATCATGGACCTCAGCCGCTACGCGGTGAACCCACGGGTACACCTGTTCTTCGGCGCTCGCTACCGCTGCGAGCTCTATGACCTACCCACCCTGTGGCAGATTGCGACGCACAATCCGTGGCTGTCGGTCTCGCCGGTCTCGGAGTACAGCCGCGACCCGTCGTGGGCTGCCGACTACCCCGACGTCACGCCGCCGCGCGGCCTGCACGTGCGCCAAACCGGCCGGCTGCCCGACGTGGTGACCAAATACGGCGGTTGGGGCGACCGGCAGATCCTGATCTGCGGCCGACCGGCCATGGTCCGCGCCACCAAGGCCGCTCTGATCGCCAAAGGGGCCCCGCCGGAACGTATTCAGCACGACCCGCTCTGGCCTTAGCCATCCCAGTTAAGCTAGCCGCGTGCACGTCGTCACCCTGCGCGACCCGTCGTCATCGGTGGCCGCGCAGTTCGTGCCGGCGGCGGGCATGATCGGCATCTCGCTCTCCGATGCTGGGGCGGAGCTGCTCGGCCAACGGCGCGGCCTGGACGCCTACATCGCGGCCGGCAAGACGATGGGCATCCCGCTGCTGTACCCATGGGCAAATCGGCTGGGCGCCAACACGTATACCGCTCAGGGTACGACGGTAACGCTCACGCCGGGCAAAAACGGTGTCCGTCCCGACCCCAACGGGTTGTCCATCCATGGAGTACTGGCCGCCTACCCGGGCTGGCGGGTGACGGCCGAGTCGGCCACCGAGCTGACCGCTGAGCTGGACTTCGGTGCGGATCCAGAATTGTTGGCCAGCTTTCCGTTTCCGCATCTGCTGGCGCTGACGGTACGGCTTTCCAAGCAGACCTTGACCGTGCGCACCACGGTGACCCCGACCGGCGATCAGCCGGTGCCACTGTGTTTTGGTTTCCACCCGTATCTGCAGTTGCCGGGTGTGTCGCGCGACCGGTGGATCATCGAGACCCCGCCGTTGCAGCACCTGCGCCTCGACGGGCGGGGACTGCCCAGCGGCGAGGCGACACGAGAGCCGGCTGGGACTGAACTGTTGGGCGACAAGGCTTTTGATGAAGGCTACGACGAGGTCGCCGATGGCGCCGTGTTCGCCGTGTCCGGCGGCGGCCGCCGCATCGAGGTTCACTTCCAGCAGGGGTATCCGGCGGCGCAGATCTTCGCGCCGCCAGGCGAAGACGTCGTGTGTTTCGAGCCGATGACCGCACCCACTGACGCGCTGCGCCGCGGTGGCTACCGATCAGCGCGCCCCGGCGCGTCGGCGGTCGCGGTGTTCTCGATCCGCGTTTAGCACCCTGCGCCAGGAGCTAGACGGGTTGCAGCTGGAGCCGTGGATGCCAGCGCGCCGACGGGGGCTGGCTCGCCATCGTTACAATGCCCGCCAGCAGCGGGAACGGTCGCTCGACTGTCACGATGCGTGGCTACCGCCGGACGGCCTAACAACCGAGCTTTCCACTTGAGTGCAAAGCGTGCACCGAAGATGCCGTTGACTCCCAGCGCGGCCAGCACTGCGCAGTCTTGCTTTTTCAGTGTTAGCGCCCCGCAGTTGGCACCGATGAGGCGCTGGGAATGGTCACGCGTGGGAGCGGTGTGGACGGGAGTCAATGCGCAGGGTTCTGGCGGAACGGCTTGGAATAATAGGATTGGCTTCCGTCTGGATGGATATTGAGCGCATTTGCTGAGAATCGGCTGTGACGGTAATAGGATTCCCGAGTGGCTATTCAATGGCACATCGTGCAACGCGGAGCATCGTTGGGCCTGCTGGACTCCACCCTGAAACGCGATCGGCTTGGCGCCGTCCTTGTGGGTCCAGCCGGGGTGGGCAAAACGGTGTTGGTCCGAAGTGTGGTCGAGCGGTTTGCTCAACGACATGCCACGACAACGGTCAGATGGTTGGCGGGCACCGTGTCGGCGAGCCAAGTGCCATTCGGGGTGTTCAGTCATCTGGTTGATGTCGCTGGCGTCGGCGATTCCACGACCCTGTTGCGAACCGCCCGCGCATCTCTGCTCCAGCACAGCGGCGACGGCCTTCTGCTGGTCGTTGACGATGCTCATCACCTCGACAACTTGTCGGCGACGCTCGTTCACCAGCTCACACTCACGCGGTCCGTGCGGCAGATCGTTACGGTACACGAGGGCGAGTCGGCTCCCGACGCGATCACGGCACTGTGGAAAGACGGGCTGCTCACCCGCGTCGACATCGAGCCGTTCGACCAAGCACAGACAAGGGATTTGCTGGCCGCCGTCTTGGGTGGTCCCTTGGAAACATCAAGTGCGGAGCGGATTTTCCAGGTGAGCGAGGGAAATCCGCTGTATTTGCGCCACCTCGTCGAAGGCGCAGTGAATTCCGGCGCGCTGCGCCAAGTGGAGGGTGTCTGGCAGCTCCGCGGCGAAATGTCATGGACGCCGCAGCTTTCGAGCCTGGTCAGAGAACATCTCAGGTCGCTTCCACCACCGGTGAAATCGGTGCTGAAGTACTTGGCGATCGAGGAACCGCTGACGCTGATGGAACTTTCGGCGCTCACCGGCCGTAAGGCGATCGAACAAGCTGAGGATCTCGACATCGTGGAGGTCGCCGATGGTGGCGACGGCCTCGTTGTGCGCTCCGCACATCCGCTCTACACCGAACAAGTGCGGGCGTCGCTCGGAAGGATCGCAACTCGACGGTTACGCACGCTGCTGGTCGCGCAGCTGTCGTCCCGTCCTGCCACGAATGTGAGCGCCCGGTTGCGGCTGGCGGCTTTGGCCATCGACAGCGACACCCCGCCGCCGGTAGACGATACCGTCGCGTCGTCCTACGAGGCCATGCGGCTGGGCGACCTGGAGCTCGGTGAGCGGTTGGCGCGAAGCGCACTGGAACGATCGGGTGGGTTGGCGGCGAGAGTCCCGCTGGCTCATGCGCTGGCCTGGCTGGGTCGCGGTCGCGACGCAGACGACGTCCTCGAGCCGGTCGACCCCGACCAGCTTTCGGAGTGGGAATTGACGGCGTGGGCGGTTCCCAAAGCGGCCAACCGGTTCTGGATGCTCAACGAGCCCCGGCAGGCCACTGACTTCCTGCATGCGATGCGCGCACGTGTCACCGACCCGGCGGCGTTGACCATCATGGACGCGTTGGCGGCGATGTTCGTGATGTATGTCGGGAAGCCCGAACAAGCCGTCACGACTGCCCTCGGCGTATTGGCCTCGTCATGCGCCCAAGACATTGCAGTCGCATGGGCGGCCGCGACCGTGACGCTGTCCAGCGCCCGGCTCGGCCGCTTCAGCGAGGTTGCGCCGCTGGCCGAGCGCGGGCTTGCGGCTCAGCATCCGGGATTGCTGCGTTTCACCATCGGGCTCGGCGAGATCACGACGTCGTTGATGACCGAGAGTGTGATGCACGCGCAATGCCTGGCGCGGCACTACATGGAGTTCTCCGAGCATCAGCAACCCGGTCGTTCGATCGCAGAGGTACTCCTGGCCCGCACGCTGATGGCTTCGGGAGAATTCGCGGAGGCGACTTTATTACTGCGCGAGGCCGCCGCGGCTCTGGCCCGGACCGGATACTCATGGGGCCCCCTGGCGTTGATCTATTTGACGCAAGCCTTGGGGCAACAGGGTGAATCGGCCGCCGCCGCGGAGATGCTCGCCCGCGCGGAATCACATCACGGTATGAATACCGAGCTCTATGCGCCGGAGTTGGCCTTGGCCAGGGCGTGGAGGCTGGCCGCCGCGCGTGACATGGACGGAGCGCTGGCAGCCGCGCGCGATGCCGCCCACATCGCGGAGCGCTCCGGCCAACTGGCGGTGGCCCTGCATTCCCTCCACGAGGCTGTCCGGCTCGGCGACACCGACGCCGCCGACGCGATCGCCCGGGTGACGGACAAGGTCGACTGTGTGGCGGGAAGACTCGCCCTGGCGCACGGTCGTGCGTTAGCCGCCGGCGACGCCGCCGCGCTGGACGCGGTGGCGCGGGAACTGGCGGAGCTGGGCATGACCTGTGC
>Ga0335081_10009688_pt1 | contig 15523 bp, 15 predicted proteins | sample Lox_Sample_35_FD_206713 | JGI IMG/M metagenome (GOLD analysis project Ga0335081, IMG submission 206713) | Soil microbial communities from Loxahatchee National Wildlife Refuge, Florida, United States - Lox_Sample_3.5 | ecosystem: Environmental > Terrestrial > Soil > Wetlands | place: USA... | reverse complement strand
CGACTCCGCTATGGCTTTCGCAAGCGAAAGCCAATGCTCCGCTCAAGATGACAATGTCGCGGGCATGACACTGCAAGCCACGGCTGCGCTCGGGCTGACAATAGCTACAAATAGAGGCAATCTCTGCTAATCTCATCCGCGCTAATGAGGGCTGCGGCTATTCTCGGCTTGGGTTCTTCAGAGCGGGACCTGAAACCATTTCAGAAAAGTTCAAATGCAACCTGGCTCATCGGCCTGCCCGCCCCGTCTGAACACGTCGACGCCATCCTTCTTTTCGGCGGTGATGGAACGATGCACCGTCATCTGGCACAGCTTGTCCAACTGCAGCGTCCGGTGCTGACCGTTCCCCGCGGCAGCGGCAACGACTTTGCCCGTTCCCTTGGTCTGCGTGGTGAGAAAAACTCCCTCGCGGCATGGCAAAAGTTCGCATCGAGCGACGGCGATGTGCGCGCAATTGATTTGGGCATTATCACGGAGGCGGGGCAAATGCCGGCACAACGCAACCACTACTTCTGCTGTGTCGGCGGCGTTGGGCTGGATGGTGAAGTCTCCCGCCGCGCCAACCTTCTTCCTCGCTGGCTTCGCGGCCACGGTGGATATGCTCTGACCTTACCCCCTGCCCTCCTGCGATTTGCGCCGTTTCCGATGAGAGTTCTGGCCCAAGATCCCAACCAACCCGATGCATTCGTAACCCGCAGCAGCGGGCCCACGATCGTTACGACCTTCGCCAACACGCCCCTCTACGGTGGCGGCATGAAAATCGCCCCTGCCGCCAAGCTCGACGATGGCCTGCTTGATATCTGCACGGTCAAAGCCATTGATAAGTTCAAATTGTTCTGCCTCTTTCCCACGATTTACTTTGGCCGTCACACAGGTCTCGAAGCCGTCGACTACTTTCAGACCCCACGCCTGAGAATCGAGACCGATTACCCATTCGACGTTTATGCCGATGGCGAATACGTTTGCCAGACCCCGATTGAGGTCTCCGTCCAACGCGCCGCGCTCCCGGTGGTCATTCCGTGAATAGCCAAACCCGATTCAGCGGTTCGTCCCGAAATTCGAGGGCTTCGAAAGACAAAACCAACACAGCGTCCCAGTTCGTGACCGGATGCAAAATACCTTACGTCTATTTGCATGCCATGAAACTTTTCTGCACTGCGCTCGCGCTGACGCTTTGTCTACCTGCCTTTAGCCAGGACGCCGCCATGTTCAGAGGAAATCCTCAGCACACCGGCGTCTATTCCGGCGTCGGTGTTCCCGCGTCGCCCAAACTTAAATGGAAATTTCACACCGGTGGCTCGGTAACCTCTTCGCCCGCGGTTGTTGGCGACACCTTGTACGTCGGCAGTAACGATCGGTACCTCTATGCTCTCGATGTTGAGACCGGTACGCCGAAATGGAAGTTTAAGACGGGGACCCGCGTGCCGTCGTCGCCGGCGGTGGCGAACGGAGTGGTTTATTTCGCCAGCTACGATGGCAACTTCTACGCGGTGGATGCTGCCAACGCCCAGTTGAAATGGAAATTCCCGATCGGCGGGGAACGGCGCTTCGCCGCCAAACACATTCACGGATCACTTCCTGTGGGCGAAACCATGCCCGATCCTTTTGACTTTTATCTTTCTTCGCCAACCATCTGGAATGGCGCAGTCTACTTCGGCAGCGGCGATGGCAATATTTACGCGCTCGATGCGGCTTCGGGCAATTTGAAGTGGAAATTTGAAACCGGGAACGTCGTCCATGCCTCGCCTGCTATCGCCGACGGTACGCTATTCATCGGCAGCTGGGACAGCTATTTCTATGCCATAGATGCGACTACCGGCAAGGAGAAATGGCGCTTTAAAACAGGCGTTGATCCCGATATGCACAATCAGGAGGGCATTCAGTCCTCGGCCGCCGTGGCCGATGGCGTAGTTTATTTCGGATGCCGCGACTCGAACTTCTATGCGGTCGATGCTGCCACCGGCAAAGAAAAATGGAAATTCAACAACAATGGGTCATGGGTAATCGGCTCGCCAGCCGTGAGGGATGGAAAGGTTTATTTCGCGACCTCTGATTCGGGGATGTTCTACGCGCTTGACGCAAAGTCAGGAGCAAAAATCTTTTCCCTGGATTTCAAAAGTTGGCCGATGTTCTCTTCACCTGCCCTTGCGGGAAATATGCTCTATATCGGATCACACGAGGGCAAATTGATTGCCATCGACCTGGCTGCAATGAAAGTCGCCTGGACATTCCAGACCGACGGCTCGCGCGAAAACGGCGCTACTTACACCAGGCCCGACGGCACACCAAATTACCAGGCCGCCTTCACGAGTAATTTCTATGATGATGGCGTAATTGGTGTGGCGAGGATGTTGAGCGTGGGCGCGATTCTTTCCTCGCCGGTTGTGGTGAACAATGAAATTTACTTTGGAAGCAGGGACGGAAATATCTACGCTTTAAGGTGATCGCTGCTCCCTAATTTCGTGGCAATCACGTATTGCCCATTACGGTGCTAAACTATCGGCTTATATGTCGGACGTTAATGTACCGAATGTTCCTTCGCCAAACCCTGATTCGCCGGACCCCGGTCTGCCGAGTCCCGGCTTGCCGAACTCAAGTTTGCCGAGCTTTAGTTCGCCCAGCCCCATTCCGCCGGCGCGGCGCCCTCGCACTCTTCTGTGGATCGTTGTTGGCGGCGGAGCTTTTTTTCTATTCGTCCTGGCTGTGTTTACGCTCGTTTACCTGACCCTGCACGCAGGCGGCGAGCAAGCGTCATTACGCGGCACCTTCGGGGAGAAGATCGGTGTTGTGGAACTGCAAGGCGTAATTCTGGATCCTGGGACTGTGGTGCCTCAGCTCAAGAAGTTCGCCGATGACGATTCCATCAAAGCTATCATTCTGCATGTGAATTCTCCGGGCGGAGGCGTTGCCGCTTCGGAGGAAATCTACCGCGAAGTCAAACGCATCCGGGATGAAAAACACAAACGGATCGTTGTTTCGATTGAAAGCGTAGGCGCCAGCGGCGCCTATTACGTTTCTTCGGCATCCAGCAAGATTTTCGCGGATAACGGCAGCATCGTGGGTTCGATCGGCGTGATCGCGCAATGGGTCAACTACGGCGATCTGCTGCGCTGGGCCAAACTAAAAGACATCACTATGAAGGCGGGCGAATTCAAGGACACCGGCTCTCCAACCCGCGAAATGACCCCCGCCGAACAGGCTTATCTGCAATCGCTGATTGACAACATGCACGACCAATTCATCCGCGCGGTCGCCGAGGGGCGGAGAGTGAAGGTTGATCAAATCAAGGCGTTGGCCGATGGCAAGGTCTGGACCGGCCAGGAAGCGCTTGGCCTCAAGCTGGTCGATCAGATCGGTGATTTCGAGGCCGCGGTCGATGATACCGCCAAGTCTGTGGGAATTTCGGGCAAGCCCGTGCTCGTAAATCCCGAGAAAGAGCGCAAGACATTGCTCGACTTGCTGTTTGGCGATGTTTCAGAGTGGCTGCCCAGCCGCGAGAAGCTGCTGGAGCAGCAGGTCGGCTTTTACTACCTTTGGAAGTAGTTGAACTCAGTTTCCGGACCCCGCTGCGGAAAAACCCACTTGCGCACAACCCCTGAAATTTGAGAAGGTTATGCAGGCCCTTTTGGGTGGCGTCGTATCCTGCCACCCGCAAATCAAGACCAAGATGGAGCGAAAAGGCGTATGACAAAAGCTGATCTAATTGATGAGGTCTCCCGGCTGGCAGAGTTGACACGCAAAGACAGTGAAGTCATCGTCGAGACCATCTTCAACAGCATCGTGCGCTCGCTGCGGGTGGGCGACAAGATCGAAATCCGCGGCTTTGGCAGCTTCCGTACACGCCAGCGCAAGCCTCGCGTGGGGCGTAACCCCAAGACCGGCGACCGCGTGGAGGTCCCGGCCAAGAAGATACCTTTCTTCAAGCCCAGCAAGGAGTTGAAGGACCTGGTCAACGCGTCCGGACAGGCGGAGGCGCCCGCTCCGGCCGCGCCACCGGCGTAATTCCTTCCTGGCTTTTTGCTTTGCGGTGCGACGGCTGCGAATCGAGCCACCTTCCGGTACACTAGATTCACCTTTGAAAAACAGGACTTTTCACCTGAATGCTGCGTAAGAATCGTCTTTTCACACCCGGCCCGACCCCATTGCTTCCGGCTGCACAGACGGCGATGGCATCGTATGCCATGCATCATCGTACGGCTGACTTTCGTGCTCTATTTCAGCGTGTTTTGTCCGACTTGAAAGACTTCATCGGCACTCGCAACGATGTGCTGGTGCTCTCCAGTTCCGGCACTGGAGCCATGGAGGGTTCTGTCTCAAATCTGACTTCCCCGGGCGACAAGGTTTTGGTCCTGACTGCCGGGAAATTTGGTGAACGCTGGAGTGATTTGGCGAGGGCCTTCGGCTGTAATGTCGAGTTGGTCACGGCTCCATACGGCGAGACGTTCGCGCTCGAGGAAATTCGCGCGAAATTGACTCCGGATGTACGCGCAATCTACGTGCAGGCCACGGAGAGCTCCACCGGCGCGCGCCACGATGTGGGAGGGATCGCGAAACTGGTGCGCGCTTCAGGCGACGGGACCCTCTTCGTGGTGGACGGCATCACCGGTTTAGGCACGACCCACTTCGATGTCGATGGCTGGGGGATTGACATCATTATCGGCGGATCACAAAAGGCGCTGATGATTCCGCCCGGCCTTGCCTATTGTGCGATCAGCGAGCGCGCATGGAAGCGCATGGAGACTGCCAAGTCGCCTCGCTACTACTTTGATTTTCGCAAGGAACGGAAGGCGGCGGCCAAGGGCGAAACGGCATACACACCAGCAACCTCACTGTTTGCCGCCTTGGGAGCCGCACTCGATTATGTCCGCCAGATGGGAAACGGCGATCTTGCCGCCGGGCGAGAAGCTCTGGTGAACAACGCGGAGCTGGCTGCGGCAATGACCCGGGCAGGTGCCGAGGCACTGGGATTGAAGTTGTTTGCGGCTTCATGCCCGGCCGCTGCGCTCACTGCAGTCAAGTCTCCGTCTGGGCTCGACTCGGGCACGATCGTGAAGGAATTCCGCGACGAGTTCGGCGCAGTCGTCGCGAACGGGCAAGGTGAGATGAAAGGCAAACTGTTCCGCATCGCTCATCTCGGCTATTACGATTATCTGGACACGGTGGGAATCTTAGGGGCTTTAGAGCAGGTGCTTTCCCAGGTGGGCGGCAAAGCAGTTCCTTACGGCGCCGCCACGCGGGCGGCGCAGGAAGTCTACGCGCAAAGCGTCGCGGAAAGGCGGCCGGGGGTCAACGCTTGAAAGTCCGAAACGCTGCGGCTATCTCGGCGCCGCAACATCAGCATCCAAATGAGGGCGCACTGAGACCATGAAAGTGGTGGTGGCGGAGAAAATTTCGTCTTCCGCGATTGATTTGCTGCGGGAACCGCGCTGGACCGTGGTAACGCCAGACCAGGTGGAAGGCAAACTCGCGGCGCAACTCGCGACGGCCGATGCGTTGATCGTGCGCTCCACCGTGGACGTTAACGCCCAGCTCCTGTCGCATGCCGCCAGGTTGCGTGTGATCGGCCGGGCGGGAGTAGGAGTCGACAACATCGATCTTGAGGCCGCAACCCGTCAGGGTATCGCGGTAATGAACACACCCGGCGCGAATGCCATTGCCGTGGCCGAGCAAACGCTGGGGATGATGCTGGCCCTCGCCCGCCACCTGTGCCGCGCGGACGCTTTGATGCACGCGGGAAGGTGGGAAAAGAAATCGCTGCAAGGTACAGAGCTGCGAGGCAAGACGATCGGAATCGTCGGCCTGGGACGGATCGGTATGGAGGTGGCGCGGCGCGCCAGGGCCTTCGGCATGGAAGTCATCGCCCACGATCCCTTCGTTTCCGTCGCCGTCGCCAAGGAACAGGGCATCCGCATGACTACTCTGGATGAGGTTTATGCTGCTGCCGACTACCTTACTCTTCATGTGGGGTTGACTCCGCAAACTGAAGGGATGATCAATGCGGAATCCCTGAAAAAAATGAAGAAAGGCGTGCGCCTGGTAAATTGCGCCCGCGGTGAACTGGTCGAACAAGGAGACGTAGTGCAAGCCCTGAAACAGGGACATTTGGCGGGCGCAGCCCTCGATGTTTTCACAGAAGAGCCGCTGAAGAATTCGCCGCTGACTTCGATGGAAAACGTGGTGCTTACCCCTCACATTGGCGGCTCGACTTACGAGGCCCAGGAGGCGGTTGGCTACCAGATCGCGTTACAGGTAAAGGAGTATTTGAAGCATGGAGTGATCCAGAACGCAGTGAATGTGCCCTCGGTTTCGCACGACGAGTATGTTGAACTGCAACCGTATATCGTGCTGGCTGAAAGATTGGGATCGTTCCTGGCGCAGGTCAGCGAAGGCACTTTGGAGGAGATTTCTTTGCGTTACAGCGGCCACATTGCGACCGGCAAGACCGACCTAATTCGCAACGCCGCCATCAAGGGAATTCTCAACGAAGCGTTAGAGGAAAAAGCCAACCTGGTAAATGCAGAGACCATTGCCTCGTCGCGCGGGTTGCGCGTCCATGAAGGGCGCAAGACGGAAAGCTCAAGCGGAGGCGCAGGCAGTGTGCTTTCCATTTTTCTCAAGACCTCAGCAGAAGAACATCTGGTAAAAGGAGCTGTCCTGCGCAAACAGACTCCTCGCCTGCTGCATGTAGACGGAATCGATGTTGAAGCGCCACTGGAACGCAACCTGATTTACATGCGCAACCGAGACGTGCCGGGTGTGATCGGCAAAGTGGGGACGATTTTAGGCAAACACAAAATTAACATTGCTGATTTCTCTTTGGGCCGGCGCCTGGGTGGAGACCGCAAAGACACTGCCCGGGACGCGATTGCCGTGGTGCACATCGATGGTCGCGTCCCCGATCACGTGTTGACAGAGCTGAAGCGGGTGCCGGCAGTCGAGCAGGCGAAAGCGGTCCGTCTCTTTTAGAGTTATATGATCGTTTTGTTCACCCGGCAGGTTGAGGAGATGGGATGGTAAAGAAAACCTGGCGTCTGATTTTTCTGTTCCTCATGTTCACGGCTATCGGGTGGGCGCAGGACCATCGTTTTGACGTGGCACTGTCAGTGGGTCCTGTAATCAATAAGGAATCCAGTGGAAATGGCACGACACAAACCCCCACAAACTCGGGAGTTGCGGTAGCGATGGGCAAGATGCGGTTGACAGACAGAGTCTCCATCGCGGCGGTTTACGGCCGTACAAAAGAATCCCAGATTTATTTTGCTTCGCCCGACACCTTTCGCATCCAGGGCCCGGTTTCAGAGTTCGGCGGCGAACTGACTTACAGTTTTATTCGCAGGAAGAAACTGGAAGCTTTTGCTTTAGGCGGAGTGTCGGCCCTCGTTTTTGTGCCGAACATTACCGTGATCGACGGAGGGCCCGGTTCGCTGCCAGTTGGGCAGCAGACCAAGCCCGCGCCAGTTTATGGAGTGGGTGTCGACTATCACCTCCGCTGGCGTTTCGCGGTCCGCATCATGTATCGAGGGCTGTTCTATAAAGCGCCGGATTTCAAAGTCTCCAACCTCTTTACTGGCGATTACGGGCACATGGCCGAACCTACGGTTGGTTTGGTTTTCAGATTTCGCTGACCGGTTGTTGAGCTGATTAGAACGTCTCCGCGCTGGAAGTCTGCTGCCGGAGTCTTCGGCTTTCCGCCAGCAAAGCCATCGAATGGGTAAGATTCTGCAGGGTGACAATACCCACCAGCCGCTGGTCTTCGACTACAGGAATGATGGAGAGATTGCGCGAGGTCAGCTTGCGAAAAGCTGAAGCCAGAGACTCTTTTTTCTGTGCGACTTCAAAGATCTTGTTCATCACGGCCTGCACGTAGCCGTTACCCTCGGCCCGCAATGCATCGAGGATTCGTTGCCTCGAGATTACTCCTACCATGTCCCCGCCGCGAATCACCGGAAAGTCATCCTGCAGGGAGTGGACGGCTTTTTCCAACGCGTCTTCCAAAGTATCGGCTGGGGATAGAGTGGCAAAGTCGGTCAGCATGATGTCCTCCAGCCGTACCGTCTCCAGCACAGTCCGAAACACCGCAGACCGCTCCTCCATTTGTGCGGCCAGGAAAAGAAACAGGCCAAGGAGCACGAACCAGAGGTTCCAGAACATGCCGGCGAGAATGAACAGAGTGGCAAAGCCCTGGCCGATTGAAACTGCGTGGCGCGTGGCTTGCGTCAGGTCCATGTGGCGGCTGAATAACGCGCGCAGCACGCGGCCGCCATCCAACGGATAAGCCGGCAGCAGGTTGAAAGCTGCCAGATAGATGTTGATCCAAACCAGGCTCCGCAACAGGTTTGCCGGTTGCACAAACGGCCAGGTGCCGAGTTGAGCCGAGGGCACAGTGAGGTAAATGACTCCGGCGCACAGCCCCGCGAAAAGCAGGCTTGTTACCGGCCCGGCTGCAGCGATTCGAATCTCGCGCTTCCACAGTGAGTCCGGTGCGGGAGTAGTCTCGTCATATTGGGTAATGCCGCCGATGGGCAAAAGGATAATCGACTTGGGTCGAATTCCTTCACGCACCGACATCAAGGCATGCCCCAGTTCATGGGCCGCGACACAGGCGAAAATAATCGCGACCAGAACCACGTCCCGGGTACCGTTTGTCGCACCCTGGTGCGCTTTGTACTCGGTGTACCAGACGAATAAAGGCAGAAGGAAAAACGACAGGTGAATGCGAACTTCGACCCCAAAGATCCGCCCCGCCAACGTAGACCAGCTTCTCATTCGCCGCTGCTCACTATCACCATTCTATATATTTAGATGGACCTGCGGGAAAGCAAGTCTCGCCGGACTGAATCAACGGTGCAAAGACTGCTTTCCCGCCGACGGAAGGCCGCTGGTGCGCGTCATCGCCGGAAAATACCGAAGCCGTCTCTTGCGTTCCCTCCGCGGAATGGACGTGCGGCCCACCTCCGACCGCTTGCGGGAAACCTTGTTCGACGTGCTGACCGCCGGGAACGCTGCTGCGCTGCAAGGAACAATCTGGCTGGACCTCTATGCGGGCACGGGCGCCGTGGGTATTGAAGCACTAAGCCGGGGCGCAGCATTTGTCTACTTCGTGGAGTCATCTCCAGCGGCGGCGCAACTGGTGCGGGAAAATTGCGCTTCACTCGGAATTGAGACTGGATTCGAAATCCTGAAGCCGGATGTTTCCCGCGCGTTGCGGCATCTTCAGGAAAAGGGAATCAATGCGGACTGCGTCTTTCTTGATCCCCCTTATCGTATGCAGGATGCTTACGCAAAGACGCTCGGCTTTTTGGCCGAGTCAAAGTTAGTGAAGCCGGAAGGAATCGTCATTGCCGAGCACGAAAAGAAATTCGATCCGGGAGAGAACTTCGCTTCCCTTGTCCGCTACCGCAAGTTGGTGCAGGGCGACGCGGTTTTGAGCTTTTATCAAAGGAAAGTTTCTTAGCCGCACAAAGCGCCGTCTCACATTAGCAATTCATTGGCGCGGCGGACGATCGGATGCTGCATCTCCTGCAGATCATTTTTCACCCGGTTCAACCCATAAACGCACTGCTCGAAATGATCTGAAAGGCTTGCAAACAAGGGCGCCACTTTCGCGTACTCAAAATATTCGAACTTGGAAACGATGTAGTAGCTCTCTTTGCCTGCTTTCATCCAGTCAATGAAACCCTCGAGCCGTTGCTTGCGAAGGCGGAAATGGTTGATGCTTTCCGGAAACATGCCCGTGAAGAACAGTGTGTAGTCGCCGATGTGCTTGCGCACCTGGCGCTCGCGGTCAAAAGAAGGCGCGGGGCCGAAGACTGGGTTGGATTCGACCAGCATTTCGCCTACATCGGCCAGCGGTTTTCCCGCCACATTGCGAATCTTGAAAAGTTGTTCGGCGTCGCAAAACTCAGCAAGCAAGTGAGCAACATAAGCCACAATCTGGGGATCGCGAATGCCAATTTCCTCGGCATAGCTCCGCCCCACAAGCTCCAGAAACAGCTGCTGCAGCGGATGAGACTCCGGAATCATCTTGGGGCTCGCCTCCGGCAACCCGCCATCCTCGCGGGATTCGCACGCATTGTCGCATTACTTACCTTACCTTCGGGGTAAAGGCAAGTGACTTCTGTGCGCCGGCATCCCACGATCGTGCTACTTAATTAGAACGCAAGACAGAGCAAAGAGTTTTATCCGACACTTGTTGGCACACGGCAATGTCGGCTGCTAAAGCTGAACAAATCTTTCCTTCGCTACAATATCGGCAAATGGAGGCTGCAACATGAAGCGCGAAAACATCTCCAGCGGCACGCCGTGGGAACCGGTTGTCGGCTACTCCCGCGCGGTGAAAGTAGGGTCATATGTGCACGTTTCCGGAACCACCGCGACCGGCCCGGATGGCACAATCATCGGAGTCGGCGACGTCTACGCGCAAACCGTGCAGACTCTGAAGAACATCGAATCCGCGTTGTTGAAAGCTGGCGCAACGATGAAGGACGTTGTCCGCACCCGGATGTACGTCATCAACATCGCCGAGTGGGAGAAGATCGGCAAAGCGCACGGGGAGTTTTTTCGTAATATCCGTCCGGCGACTTCCATGGTCCAGGTCAGCTCGTTGATTTCCCCGGAAATGCTGGTCGAAATCGAAGCCGATGCGATTCTGCAAGACTGACTTTGCACTGAGAACCAGCAGCTGGACCCGAGAACTGGGTTATTGGATCCGCGCCACCGGATAGAACGTCAGTTCCCGGATTTTGGTTCTCAGTTCTCGGTTCGTTGTCGCCTTGATGTATCATGCCCACCCAAACCCCACGAGAGGTGGACATGCGTCTTCTTCTGCGGCTAGTTTTCGCATTGGCATTCACAGCCTGCTGTTCCGCCCAGGTTCCTTCGTCACAGCCGGTGACCGCGATCCGCGCCGGCATTTTGATCGATGGCAAGTCGAGCCAGCCCCGGCACAATCAGGTAATCGTGATCCGCGGCAACCGCGTGGAGAGCGTCTTCGATGCAGCCAGCGCAAGGATCCCTTCAGGCGCAACCATCATCGATCTCTCGCAGTCCACGGTTTTGCCCGGCCTGATCGATTCCCATACCCACATTTTTTTGCAGGGTGAAGACCCAGCCCAGGGCGGGTACGACGCCAACATTCTCTGGCCGCCGCTCGCATTGCGTGCCATTCGCGCTGGAGTTGCGGCCCGGCGAGCGCTGGAGCAGGGATTCACCACGCTTCGTGACCTGGAAACCGAAGGCGCGGGCTACGGCGACGTTGGCGTCAAAGAAGCCATTGAAGCCGGATACATTCCCGGGCCCCGCCTTTTCGTGGTCACGCGCGCAATTTCGACCACGGGTGGTTATGGGCTTGAGGGCTACGCGCCGGAACTCGACATGCCCAAAGGCGCGCAGCTCATCGACGGTCCGGTTGAGGCGCGTAAAGCTGCCCGCGAGCAGCTCAGCCATGGCGCCGATTGGATCAAGGTCTACATGACTCATCGCTCCTGGATCGGCAAGAACGGAGAACTGGTCTCGCAGCCGACGCTAACCGTCGAAGAGTTGAAGGCTATCGTCGATGAAACACATGGCTGGGGAAGGAAAGTCGCATGTCATGCCTATGGCGGAATCGGGCTGCATCGCGCCCTGGACGGAGGATGCGATTCCATCGAGCATGGCCTCGATCTCGACGATGCTGCCATCGCCCAGATGCTAAGGCAAGGAACTTGGTATTGCCCCACGTTGAGCGCCTATTTCTACTCCTGGGCCCCCGCCGGGACGCGGCAAGGCCAGGTCGGCCGCAAAAGAGCTGAAATTCATGGCCCATCCTTCCAAAGAGCGCTGAAGGCCGGAGTGAAGATCGTCTTCGGCACCGATATGGGTGGAATCCCCTGGACCGAGCCGATCGCGCAGGAATTTCCCCGCATGGTCGAGCTGGGCATGTCTCCCATGGACGCCATTCAAAGCGCGACTTCCCGCGCTTCGGACATGCTCGAAATGCAGGGGCAAATCGGGGTAATCGCGCCGGGCGCTTTTGCCGATGTGATTGCAGTCAACGGGGACCCGCTAAAAGACATTAAAGTGCTCGGTTCCGTGCAATTCGTCATGAAAGACGGTAAAGTCTTCAAGCAGTAGGAAAAGCGCATTCCGCAGTCAGGATTGAGGTGGTTGTGATCTATCCCCTTGACAGTGCCACCGGGAGAGGCATAATGCCCAAATCTCCTGAATGAAGCCGGCGAGGGAGGCTCAATCCGGAGGCCGGTTGTTGCGAATCCTGGGAGGTGCCCATGAGTCTCGTGGAATTGTGCGATTTGCAAGCGTCCGCCGTGCCACTTAACGCCACGGCGGCCGAAGCGATCCGGATGATGCTCGATCACCGCGTCGGGGCCGTAGGCGTAATTGATGGCGATCACCGCGTGGCCGGAATCTTCACCGAACGCGATGTATTGCGCAAGCTGGCGCTGAGCGGGCGTGATCCTGAACGGACCCCGGTGCGCGATCTCATGACCACTCCGGTCGAGCTGGCCACTGAGCAAACCGGCCCGGGCGAAGCCTTGGCCACTATGGTGGAACGGCATTTCCGCCACCTGCCCGTTGTGGATGGCGATGGCAAGCTGTTGGGCATGCTTTCCATTCGCAATCTGCTGGAGTGGCGGATCGGCGACTTGAGTCAGGAACTGGATTCCCTGGAGCAGTATGTTTCGAACGACGGGCCCGGGGGATAAATGATTGTGTGGGTGCGGGGCGCCCTCGCCCGTGGGCCATTGGAAGCACAAATCACAAAGGCCAGCTGCCAAGCCGGCCTTTTTCGCATAAACAGGCTGTGTGGCGCGGGCGCCTCGCCCGCGAGCCGAATCTACTTCTTCGGAGCGATCGCGTCCTTGGCGGCCTTGGCCAGGTAGAACTTCGCCGTGGTCTTGGCCTTGATCTGGATGGGTTCTCCAGTCTGCGGATTGCGCCCCATGCGGGCCTTGCGGTGAACTTTCTTCAGACGGCCGAGGCCGGGAACAACGAAAAGGCCGTTTTTCTTGGTCTCTTTGATGGCGGTGTCGACGAGGTGCTCAAGAAATGCCGCCGCGGTTTTATTGTTGGTCTCGATCTTCTCGGCGAGGTGGCGCACGAGTTGGGTCTTGGTCATGCCTGAAGCCATGAAACCTCCTCTGATTGTGATATGGGATTTCCTGCGATGGGCGCTATCTTATACCATGTCTCCTGTGGAAAAGAAGCGTCCAAGCCGCATTTTATGCGGTTTTTTCACACTAAAGGCGCGGGGAAGCCCGAAAAATCGCTGGTTTTGCCGTTTTTGGTTCCAAAACGGCGCAGCGGGGCGGCCGGAGGACGCGCCAAGCGCTTGCAGCAGCCAAGTTGGTACGGCAAAGCTTTTGGGTTTTGAGTGATAACGCCGACATGAGGTTTGCGCGCGACTGAGATTTCGCCGATGACGATTTGTGGGCCCTCTCTGGGACGCAAAGAATCACAGATTCCCAGCGCGACATTACACGGCATGGACGGGCAAATGTTGCCGGCCCCTTCGAGAAAAAACCCCCGTTTAAGATATGATGCCTCCGTCTTTTCGTAACACCCTCAACATCTCTGGAGACCTCATTGGACCGTGCCAAATGGTTGGTTTGTTCGGTAACCTTCTTTTGCTTCTTCTTAATGCCGCAGTCGCGGGCGCAGATCGATGAGGCCACGCGCCAGCTCTCCCGCGACATTTTCCAGCAACTGATCGAGATCAACACAACAGATTCTGTGGGCAACGTGACCACGGCCGCTGAGGCCATGGCGCAGCGCTTTCGCGCCGCAGGTTTCGCCGAAACCGAGATTCAGGTTCTCGGTCCCAACGATCGCAAGAAAAACCTGGTCGTGCGCATGCACGGAAGGGGAAAACATAAGCCCCTGCTGCTGATCGGACATCTCGATGTGGTCGAGGCCCACCGCGAAGACTGGACTACCGATCCCTTCCAGTTTGTGGAGAAAGACGGTTTCTTTTACGGTCGCGGCACGCAGGACATGAAAAGCGGTGACGCAATCATGGTTACCACGCTGTTGCGGTTCAAGAAGGAAGGTTACAAGCCAGACCGCGACATCATTCTCGCGCTCACCGCAGACGAAGAGGGCGGCAAGTCGAACGGGGTCGACTGGCTGCTGAAGAACCACCCGGAACTCATGGATGCAGAGATGGTTTTCAACCACGACGGCGGAGGGGTCTACAGTGATCACGGTCAACCGGTTGTGATGACGGTGGACGCCACGGAAAAGTTGTATGCTGATTTTCAACTGTTGGTGACCAGTCCCGGCGGGCACAGCTCCTTGCCCACCGCGGACAATGCTATCTACTACCTCACCGATGCCCTTGCCCGGCTTGAGCACTATCGTTTCCCATTCGAACTGAATGACGTTACCCGCGCGTACTATGAAGCCATGGCCAAGGTGGAAAGTGCCGAACGCGCGGCAGCTATGAGGGGGATTTTGAAAAATCCGCCTGACGCCACCGCGATCGCGGCGCTCTCGCAGGATCCGATCGACAATTCCACGACTCATACCACCTGCGTCGCTACGCGGCTCAATGCCGGCCATGCCAACAACGCGTTGCCGCAACGCGCCGAAGCCAATGTGAATTGCCGCATTCTGCCGGGACACTCGGCCGAGGAAGTGCGCCAGGTACTCATCAATGTGTTTGCTGACCCGAAGATTGCGGTGCGTTACGTCGACAACGCCCGCCAGGTTTTTGACAGTGCCAGCGATCGAAAGAGTTTTCCGCCGCCGCCGCTTCGCCCCGACGTGTTCGGGCCGCTGGAGCAGGTAACGAAGCAATTGTGGCCCGGCATACCGGTCATTCCCGACATGGCAACGGGAGCATCCGACGGTGTTCACACCATGAGCGCGGGAATGCCCACCTACGGAATCGCCGGTACTGCGATTGACCGCGACGATATCCGCGCCCATGGCCGGGACGAAAGGCTTGGCGTTGAGTCCTACTACAAAGGAGTCGATTTCTACTACCGATATCTGAAAGCAGTAACATCAGAATAGTGGTAGATGTCTGGAGACGGATTTTGTGAGTTGCGCCATCTGCGAAAAACGCAAGGAAAAGCGCTTTTGCCCGGCGGTACACGGACGTATCTGTGCGCAATGCTGCGGCGAGCAGCGCGAGGTCACGCTCGATTGCCCATCGGATTGCGTCTATCTGCAGCAGGCCCGGGAGCATGAAAAGCCGCGCCCGCTCCAAGAAATCGATCCCGCTGCTCTTTTTCTGCAAGTGGAGCTTTCCGACCAGTTTTTTTATGAGCATGAACATCTGCTCATGGGATTGACCTACGCCTTGGCCAGAAGCGCACGGACGGACCGCTCACTCAAAGATTCCGATCTGCTCGGTGCGCTCAGCTCGCTGGCCAAGACTTACGAGACCCTGGTCAATTCCGGCCTGCATTATGAAGCTCCCGTCACCAGCCTGCCCCAGCAGGCCGTGGCCGCGGAAATACAAACCATGGTCAAGGAATTCCGCGAGGCCGAGCAAAAGCACGTGGGCTACGCTCGCTTGCGC
>Ga0335081_10009687_pt1 | contig 15523 bp, 15 predicted proteins | sample Lox_Sample_35_FD_206713 | JGI IMG/M metagenome (GOLD analysis project Ga0335081, IMG submission 206713) | Soil microbial communities from Loxahatchee National Wildlife Refuge, Florida, United States - Lox_Sample_3.5 | ecosystem: Environmental > Terrestrial > Soil > Wetlands | place: USA... | reverse complement strand
CCCGATCCACGTCGATTTCCCGATGCTCCACGATCCGTAGCCAATCTGGCTGAGCTTGACGCCAGATTTTCCCAGAGTTCTGTAATTCATGAATCGCTTCGTCCTGGCGCTATCGGCCTTTTCCTGCGGCTCCCGCCGGGCCCGGTTGGCCTCCGGTGGGCTGGAGACGAGCCTTCGCCCCTTGCACCAGCCGTTCCGTATTAATAATGGCGCGGGTGTGCTCACCTTCGCCAATTTTGCCCCCAGGATCGAAGGCTTCGACCTTGAACTTGTAGAGTTTGCTTTCCATACCGAGGAACGTGGCTTGGGCGGAGACTTGGGTATGGTTGGGCGTGGCCGCCAGATGTTTGATGTTGACCATCACTCCAACCGAAAGCTGGCCGGGCTGGAGTAGCGGCCTCAGGACGCGGGCGCCCGCCGTCTCCATCAGGGCGATCATGCGCGAGGTGGAAAAAACCCGCGGAAAGGCATCCTGTTCAGCAATGCAAAACGAACTAGCCATATCGTCGTCGTCAGCAACGTATGCGGCTTCCGCCGTGGTTCCAATCTCCAGCATGGGCGATCTCCGTATTTCTGTGGTGAACGCTATTGCACCAGGTAAATCTCTGCAGGAATTTCGTTTTTCAGCTCTGAATTGCTGGATGAAAACAGCGTCACGTAGAGGCTACTGTGACGTTTCCATGCTCAGCAACTTTGGCCCCTGCTTGATCTGGAAGCGCGCCATCAACCGTCTCCCAGATCCAACCGGAGTAGCCGTATTCTCCAACCGGCTTGGTGATAAATGCCCCGCGCCACAACTCCGCGCGCCTCTGGTTATACGCCACCGTACCGAACTGGTTATACGCCACCGTACCGAACTTCCCAAAGGTGTAAGCCGGCACCGGATGGCAATAATCGCAATCCAAAAGCTCCTTCGCTACCCCGGCCGCCACGCTGCCACCGTACACCGCCGCACGTAATCCGTACTTGTGGTTCTTCGCGCGTGCCAGCGTCGGTCCCTTGTAGTTCCAATAGATTCGGGAGAAATGTCAAATGAGGTTGATTCTAAGGATCTATCCGGCGTTGGATTTGTCCTGAACCATACGCGGTGGGACATGCTAAGCGCGCGTGCTCGTCAACTGGTGAGTGACCGGCAAACGGAAAAAATTCTTCTGGAACGAGAGCTGGTTTCACAAACCGCAGGATGTGGATAATTGGCGAAATCAGGGGATGCGTCGCCTGAGAATTTGCTGATGAAGTCGCGCAACATTGACCGGGCCTGGCTTCCCTTGCCACCGGCGTTTTGACGCTGGCTGCGGGCTCGACACGTCAACCGTGTGCTTCCTCTGACGTTTACGCGCTCGACTGTGACGCCAATCACCAGCAGCTGTGACTTGTGGTTCGCCAACAATAGCTCGCGTGGTTATCGATCCGCACTGAACACGTGGCGATGTGAGTCCGGTTCGTCGGCCAAAGGCTCATCGCAGGCGCGGGCCAAGTTTTTCTAAGAGACGAGGGCAGCACCTTCGAACGAACCTTCACCCCTGTTGAAGGTGGCGGGAAAGTAACATTCGCGGTTCACGGTCGGCGATGACGCCAACCGCCGTTAGCGGTGCGGCGATACGAAGGGAGCCAGTCGTTGGGTGATCGCAGTGTCTATGCGGTCTTCCGAGACGAGAGCATGCGCTCATGACCCCCGGCCTGAAGTCCCCCGTCCACTCAACCTCACTCCCCCTAGTGATTTAGATCACAGAGTTCTGGGTTGTCGCGCGGTTATGGTAGCAAAGCCCTGAGCGTCGCAGCGAAAGGCGATCCTGGGGTGGGGGATTTCTGTTTGTCGTCCACGCGAGGCGGCTACGGCTATCGTCTGACTGCTCCAGCTCGACGCTTGGAGAGACATGAATTTCCCGCTCTTGAGCCGCGGGCCAGCGAGGTGGTGATAGAAGTTGCGGGCTGCGGGGTTTGTCACACCGATGTCGGCTTCGCTTTAGACGGTGTACCCACGCGTGCTCCTCTCCCTCTCACGCTCGGACACGAAATCTCGGGCCAGGTTGTGGCAGTGGGCGAGGGCGCCACAGAGTGGCAAGGCCGCGCTGTAATCGTTCCTGCTGTGGTCCCCTGCGGCGACTGCGTTCCGTGCCGAACTGGCCAGCCGACTATCTGCCGCCGGCAGTTCATGCCCGGCAACGACGGCGATGGAGGCTTTGCGACGCACGTCCGCGTTCCCGCACGAGGGCTCTGTCCAGTTCCCGAAGAACTGCCACCAGGCATCAGCCTCGATCTGCTGTCTGTCGTGGCGGATGCGGTTACCACCCCTTTCGAGGCAATTCGACGCTCTGGCTTAGGGGCGGATGATGCGGCTGTATTTGTGGGCGTGGGCGGTGTGGGCGGATTCGGCGTGCAGATCGCTGCTGCAATGGGTGCTTCGGTGATAGCCATTGACGTTGACCCAGCCAGGCTTGAACTGGCCGCCCAACACGGCGCTTCGCTGACGTTGGATGCCAGTTCCACGAACGAGAAAGAACTGAAATCCGAAGTGCGCTCCTTTGTTAAACAATCCGGACGAACAGGCATCGGGCTGAAAATCTTCGAGACCAGTGGCACGCCGGCAGGTCAGACCATTGCGTTCGGCCTGCTCGATTACGGAGGTTACTTGGCTGTAGTCGGGTTCACACCAAAGAAAGTCGAAATCAGGCTCTCCAACCTTATGGCTTTTGACGCGACAGCGCGCGGCAACTGGGGTTGCCCTCCGGAACAGTACCCGGCCGCACTCGCACTGGTATTGGACGGCAACGTGGTGATCGGACCTTACGCGGAGCGGCATCCGCTGGACGAGGTCCCCGCTTTGTTGGAGGCGGTGGCCCACCATGAAATTCGAAAGCGCGTGATTCTGGTTCCGGATCACGAGGGCTCGCGGTAGAGGAGATACGATCGTGCATGACCACAACTTAGTGGAGTCGTTTCCCAAGCGTTTCATCCTGGTGGAGCAACGGCCAGTGAAGGACCGGTTGGGCGCTGCGGCGGAAGGGCTGCACAATGTCTGGATCACACTGAACAATCCATCCGAACTCAACAGCTACACCACCGATATGGTGAAGGAGATCATTCTGGCGGTGCGGGCTGCCAGCAACGATCGGGCGGCGGTTGCTGTAGTTCTGACTGGCGCCGGCTCACGCGCATTCTGCACCGGAGGAAACACGCGTGAGTACGCGGAAGTTTACGCCGGCAATCCCGGGGAATACCGCCAGTACATGCGCCTGTTCAACGACATGGTGACGGCGGTCCTGCAATGCGACAAGCCGGTGATCTGCCGGGTGAACGGGATGCGTGTCGGTGGAGGTCAGGAGGTTGGCATGGCGTGCGATTTTTCCGTGGCCAGCGACCTGGCCGCTTTCAGCCAGGCCGGCCCACGGCACGGGTCGGCGCCAGACGGAGGGTCCACCGATTTCCTGCCGGTATTTGTGGGCATGGAGCCGGCTATGGTCAGCGGCACGTTGTGTCAGCCCTGGAGCGCGCACCGCTTCTACTGGCTTGGAGGCCTGACCCAAATTGTCCCGGCGCTTAAAGTGGACGGGCAGTGGACGCCCAACCCGCTGGTTGTCACCGATCGTGTTCTCGATGAATACGGGCGTTTATTGATCGGTGAATGGAAGAGCGGAACCGAACGCGAACAAGGAAAGACACTGCTGGGCAAGGGGTCTGTTGATCTGACACTTCTCGATGAAGCCGTGGAGACACTGTGCACCAACCTGCTGTACACCATGCCCGATTGCCTCATCAAGACCATTGAGAGCCTGCGCAAACACAAGCTGGAACACTGGGACCGCAACCGCGAAACGAATCGTGCCTGGTTGGCGCTCAACATGATGACCGAGGCCCGCGCCGGTTTCCGTGCCTTCCACTACGGGAGCAAGGAGCAGCGGGAAGTCGATTTCATCCTGTTACGCCGGCGTTTGGCGGAGGGCGTGCCGTGGAGCGACGAGCTAATTCAGGAGATCGCCCCCTGGACAGCGCAGGCGGCAGGCGCCGCGAAACACTGAGTGCTTATGAAAATCCGTGTGGAATTTGAACACGACGGTCAGGTGGCTCGCGTCGTTCTTGCCGCTCCCAAGGCCAATATCGTTGATCAGGCGATGATGGCCGATTTGGAGTCCGCCTTCGATGGTCTCTCGGGTCGGCGGGATCTAAGAGCCATCGTGCTCACTGGCGGAGGACCCAACTTCAGTTTCGGGGCCAGCGTTCAGGAGCATGTCCCGGAGCAGATTGGCGGGACGCTCAAGCGCCTTCATGGGCTGCTGCGGCGAATCGCTGAAGCACCTGCACCAACGATCGCTTCCGTCCGCGGACAGTGTTTGGGCGGTGGGCTCGAACTGGCGCTGGCCTGCGACCTGATACTGGCGGAAGAGACCGCGCAACTGGGCTGCCCGGAAATTCAGCTGGGGGTGTTTCCTCCCGCAGCGGCCGCGCTGCTGCCGGTGCGCATCGGCGCTGGACCTGCTGCGAGCCTGGTATTGAGCGGCGCCAGTGTGAGCGGAGTTGCTGCGGCAGCAACTGGCTTGGTGGCCCGCACGGCGAGTCCCGGTCAACTGGATGCGGTGCTCGCGCAGTGGCTGGCTGCAGATTTTCTGCCTCGCTCTCCTTCAGCTCTACGTTACGCGGCGCTGGCCGTGCGCCGTCCTCTGATGCGTGCACTGGAACAGGACTTGCCGGTAATCGAGCGGCTCTACTTAAAGGACCTCATGAGTGAGCCTGATGCGGCTGAGGGAATCCGGGCCTTTCTCGAAAAGCGGTCGCCACGCTGGCGCCAGTCAGGATTGACAACATGAGCCCGGAACTCGCCAACCTGATCACGCATGCGCAGGAGTTGAATGACGACTTCGATCTGACCTCGGTGCGGGCCTGGAAGGAAGCCGGCACCGGGCGCAAAGCAATCGGGCACATGCCCATCTACGTTCCGCGTGAGTTGATCCATGCTGCCGGGATGTTGCCGGTCGGCATTGTGGGCGCGGGGGAGCGATTGGAGATCATCCGCGGCGATGCGTACTTCCAGAGTTACATCTGCCATATTCCCCGCAGTACTATCGAACTCGCTCTCAGCCGCCGGCTCGACGTACTGGACGGCATGTTGTTTCCCTCCATTTGCGATGTGATCCGCAACCTGTCAGGCATGTGGGCCATGCTGTTTCCAGAGCGCTACGTCCGCTACGTGGATTTGCCACAGAATTTTGAGTCCCAGACAGGGGGTGTTTACTGGCGCCGCGAACTGGAGACATTGCGCGACGACTTTGGCCGCCTGAGCGGCAAGCCGATCGAAGACGCGGCCTTGCGGAACAGCATCGCCGTGTACAACGAGAACCGCTCCACCATTCGCGAGCTATATCGCGTTCGCAGCCGCCAGCCTTGGGTCTACCCGACCTCTGAAGTGTATGTACTGTTGCGGGCAGGAAACCTCCTTGCGCCCGAAGATCACACCGTACTGCTGCGGGAATATTTGCGACTTGCGCCTTTGGAAACCGACCGCCGCGATCGTGACCAGAGCCGGGTCGTGCTGGTGGGTATGTTCTGCGAGCAGCCGCCACTGGGTCTGCTGCTTACCTTGGAACGCGCAGGGTGTTGGGTCGTGGATGACGACCTGCTCCTGGGGCTGAGATGGATCATGGGTGAGATCTCGTGCGCCGGCGATCCATTGCAAGCCTTAGTTGAGGCCTTCCTCACCAAGAGCGCCGAGACTGCTGCGCGCTACCTGCCCGATGGGCAACACGGAGGTGCACTCGTAGAATCGGTCCGGCGCAATCGAGCGGAGGGGGTCATCTTTTGCGCGCCCAGTTTCTGCGATCCTGCCTTGCTGGAGCAGCCCATGCTCATCACGAGGCTCGACCGCGAAGGCATCCCACACACCCAGTTCAAGTACTCGGAAGACACCGGCCAGTTCGCCGTCATCCGTGAGCAGGCGGGCACATTCTCCGATTCCATCCGCCTGTGGAGCCAAGCATGACTGCATCCTCCAGCCCTCGCGTCTCCGTTGAAGGCGACAAGGAACGCAGCATGCTCCTGCAAAAGCAGATGATCGCCGGCCATTACACTGCGCTCTCGCGGGCGCCGCAAGAGGGCCGTAAGGTGGTTTATACCTTCGTTCCCGGCAACCTTACCGAACTGTTGCGCTCCTTCGATTTGCTGCCGGTCCTTCCTGAAATCAACGCACTTCAATCCGGCATGCGGAAATTGTCCGGCGACTATATCGCGGAAGCGGAGAAGCACGGGCACAGCGAAGACGTCTGCACCTACGTGAAATGCGACATCGGAATGCTGAAGAAGGGCAACATCGGTCCCACTGGCGAAAGGCTGCCCCCACCGGACTTGCTTCTGCTCTCCTATACCGGCTGTTTCACGTTCATGAAGTGGTTTGAACTGCTGCGCCAAGAGTACGACTGCCCGGTCGCCATGCTCCATGTTCCATACCAATCGGAAGGCCACATTCTGCCCCATCATGTCGATTACATCGTCCAGCAGTTGCGCACGGAAGTAATCCCCAAGCTCGAACAGGTTAGCGGGCTTCGATACGACGAGGACCGTCTGCACGAAATGCTGCGGCTCTCGGCGCAGGCAGAAGATGATTTGGTCTGGGTGTTGGAGTCGGCCAAGCACGTACCCTCGCCCATTGATGCTTATTTCGGCGGTGTTTACTACATCGGACCAATGTTTACCGCATTTCGTGGAACCGCTGAAGGCGTGTCGTACTACCGCGTCCTGCGTGAAGAGGTGGAGGGTCGTCTGCGCGAAGGTTTGGGTCCGATGACCCCGGAGGGAGCGCAAGAAAAGGAACGTTATCGCCTAGTAATGGAAGGTCCACCGAATTGGACCAGCTTCCGCGAGTTCTGGAAGATGTTCTACGACGAAGGCGCTGTGATCGTGGCCAGCAGCTACACCAAGGTTGGAGGGCTGTACGACGGAGGCTTCCGTCACGATCCCGAACGCCCATTGGAGACGCTGGCGGAATATTGCATGGGCTGTTACACCAATCTCGGTCTGCCCACTCGCCTGGCATTGCTGGAGCGATACATTCGCGAGTACCGCGCGGGCGGCTTCATGATCAACAGTATCAAGAGCTGTAATTCCTTTAGCGTGGGTCAGCTCCTGATGCTGCGCCAACTGGAGCAGAGGACAGGCGTTCCCGGCGGCTTCATCGAGAGCGACCTGGTGGACCCGCGTTACTTCTCCTCCGCGAATATCAGGAACCGCATTGAGAGCTATTTGCAGATGCTTGAACAAAAGCGCACCGGCGTGAACGTATGAATGCTCTACGGACCTATGTCGGCATCGACCTCGGATCGACTACCACCAAGGCAGTCGTCCTAAACGACGCCGGTGAGGTGATCGGCCGCGGCATCACCAACAGCCGTAGCAATTACGATGTCGCCTGCCAGGTAGTGCGGGAGGAAGCTCTCATCCGCACCCGTTTCATGCTGACTCGGCAAGCGATCACCGGTGATCCGGCTCTGGCTCAGGTCGAGAAAGCCTTCCTTTCCTCGCTGCAGCGAAACTTCCGATTGCGGCAACATCTCGATCAACTCGCGCGACTCCGGGAAGCACTGCTCCGCGCCGCCGACGATCCCCGCCACACCGCTCATCGCACCGAACTAAATGCCGTGGTCGAAAGGATCCTGGATGGAATGGTCGAGCGCACCGGGCTCCACTTCAGCGAACTGGCAGTGAGCAAGAGCGACTTCTTCCGCGACCTCGCGACCGACGATTTCATGCAACTGGCGGAACAAAACAGCGATTTCCGCGGAATCACCTTCGACATGCTATGCGGGTTGTTCGACGCCGCAATCCTCGTGGTGGAGAACGCGACTACCCACGGTAGCTTCGAAACACAATTGCGGGGTGCGCTGGAGCCTACCCTGGAGTCGGCGACCTTGACGGTGCGGGAAAAAACTTCGCGGCTGCGCGCGGTGGTGGAGGCGACCTGCTGCGCGGAGATCGTAGAGGCTGGTACGGTGGGCACAGGATATGGCCGCCAGCGACTGCCTTTTCCCAAGGAGCAGATTCGCAGCGAGATTCTTTGTCACGGACTGGGCGCTCATGCCATGTTTCCCGGTACCCGGACTGTGCTGGACATCGGGGGGCAGGACACCAAGGCGATCCAAGTGGATGCGGACGGAATAGTGGTCAGCTTCCAGATGAATGACCGCTGTGCGGCCGGATGTGGGCGCTACCTGGGTTACATCGCGGACGAAATGAACCTGGGATTACATGAACTGGGACCGCTGGCTCAGCAGAGCCGAAGCCGGGTGAGGATTAACAGCACGTGCACGGTCTTCGCGAGTGCGGAGCTGCGAGAGCGCCTCTCCCTCGGCCAAAGGCGCGAGGACATACTGGGAGGGCTGCATCGGGCCATCATTTTGCGCGCGATGTCGCTGCTCGCACGCTCCGGGGGCGTAAGTGATGAGTTTACGTTCACCGGCGGGGTAGCTCGCAATCCGGCGGCCGTGGATGCTCTGCGCGAGTTAGTGCTGGAGAATTATGGCGATCGCACGCTGAACATTTCCGCCGATTCGATTTACACCGGCGCTCTGGGCGCAGCTTTGTTTGCCCGGCGTACCGCTCAGGCTAACGCATGACAACAACCACCATTCCGTCAAGGACTCGATCTGTTGAGGAGCAGATTACCGCTGGCGTCGACGTGGGCTCCAGCGCAGTGAAGATTGCGTTGATGCTGACGACCAGTGGCGGTGAGACCGAGGTCCTGGTGTTGCTTACCGAACGCATTCGCCGCCGCGAGTTGCGCAAAGTCGTGAATGACGGTTATCACGCAGCTCTCTGCGCTGCTGGCGTAGCTGCAGATGAGGTTTGCTATGTGGCCAGCACCGGCGAAGGTGAGTTGGTGGATTTTCGCCGCGGGCACTTTTACGGCATGACCACCCATGCCCGTGGCGCGATCTTCCTTATGCCGGAAGTCCGCGCCGTGCTTGACGTCGGGGCCTTGCACGCGCGCGCCATGCGCATTGATGAGCGCAGTCGCGTACTCAGCTACCGCATGACCGGCCAATGCGCTTCCGGCTCTGGCCAGTTCCTGGAAAATGTCGCGCGCTACCTCGGCATCGCCTTGGAGGACATAGGACCTCTGTCTTGCCGCGCCAGCAATCCACAAGTGGTCAGCAGCATCTGCGCGGTCCTGGCCGAGACCGATGTGATCAACATGGTCAGCAGGGGAATCACCACGCCCGACATTCTCAAGGGCATTCATCTTTCCATGGCCGGCCGCTACACGAAGCTGTTGCGTGCGATTGATGTACATGGCCAGGTGGCAATTACAGGTGGTCTCTCCGCAGACACCGGGCTGGCACAGGCTTTGGGGGAAAAATCGCGGGAGGATGGTCTCGATGTGGAAATTCGCACGCACCCCAATTCCATCTACGCCGGCGCACTGGGGGCGGCTTTGTGGGGGGCATATCGTCATCGCCTGCTGGCTTACCATGCGGAGGTATCGGCATGACCGGCACTTACGAACTGGCAGGCAAGTATGCCGTTGTCACCGGCGGCTCGGGAGGAATCGGCAGCGCCATCGTTCGCAGTTTGCAAGAAGCTGGCGCCGTAGCAACTTCTCTCGACCTCTCGCCACCGCCCGACAACGACATCCCCTGGTTGCATTGCGATGTGCGCAGTGATGATTCCGTGGGCTCCGCAGTGCAGCAGTCCTTTAAGCAAAATGGACGGATTGATCTGCTGATTCACGCGGCTGGAATTTCCCGCGAGGCTGTCGTCTGGAAGCTTGCGATCGAGGATTGGGACATGACCCAAGCGGTCAATTTGCGAGGCGCCTTCTTGCTGTTGCGACATACCATTCCCCTGATGCGCCAGGGACTGGGTGGCCGCGTGGTCTTGATCGGGTCCATCAACGGATCACGTGGCAAGTTTGGCACTTCGGCCTACTCAGCCAGCAAGGCGGGACTGATCGGCCTGGCCAAGAGCGTTGCCCGCGAAGCCGGCCGCTTTGGAATTCTGGTGAACGTGATCGAGCCGGGCTGGGTACGCACCCCTCTAACCGAAGCATTGCCGGCAGCCGTCCGCCAGGCCGCGCAAGCGGAAAGCGTGCTGGGAAGTCTGCTCGAGGTTTCTGATGTTGCCGCAGCAGTGCTCTTTTTGTGTGGTCCGGGTGCAAGCCGTATCACCGGCCAGATTCTGCGCGTGGACGCGGGCCAATTCCTGGGCGGCACCTAGACCGAGTCGGAGGAAAAGCATGGCGAAAGACGGCATGGAAGAAACAGGAGTGCTGGAGACTGATGTGGTGCTGGTGCGCACCATGCGCCAGGACGATTTGAACGCGATCGTGGCCATTGATGCTGCGTCCAGCGGACGCCGCCGTCCCCGCTATTTCGAGCTAATGCTCCAGCGCAGCATAACCCAGGCAGGCCTGCAAATCTCCCTAGTGGCGGAGGTTGACAACCGAGTTGTGGGCTTCATAATTGGGTCCCTTTACTACGGTGAATACGGCGTGGTGGAGCCTTCAGCTTCCATTGACGCCATTTCGGTTGATCCTCGCATGCGCGGAAAAAACGTAGGTAAGGCACTGATGCGACAATTGCGCCTCAATCTGGGGGCACTGCGAATCACAACCTTGCGGACCGAAGTTTCCTGGGACCACTTCGGCCTCCTTGGGTTCTTCCGAAGTCAAGGGTTCAGACCCTCCAGCAGGCTCTGCCTGGAGTGCGCTCTGGATCCAACCCGGCCGGAAGATTCCGCCGCCGGTTAGAGGAGCGGCTTGTTATCCACGAAGTGAGACTTGCCATGAGAAAAAAGAAACCTGCTCGAAAGGCGACGAAACCCGCTGTACAAAGCACAAAACCGCAGCCCACGCTGCGCTGTTCACGCTGCGGCCGGCCAGCCGAGGAGCAGGACAAATTCTGTGCCGAATGCGGGCTATTCCTGCGCGATGCCTATCTCGATCACAGGCTCCTGCTGGCGCTGGTGGAAGAAAAAGACGGCCACAGCCGAGAGGCTCGTCAGCAGCTGGAGCACCTGTTGCAAGCCGAACCGGACCATGTGCTTGCGAATCACATGCTAGGCACGTTCTACTTCCATCAAGGCACGCTCGACCTGGCTATCGAGCGCTATCAGAAAGCCGTGGCAGCAGCTCCCACTTTTGTGTTGGCGCATTACGATCTGGGCGTTGCCTGGTACCACCGATGCAACATGCCGGAAGCGATCCGTGCCTTTCGCCGTTGCCTGGAGCTTGACCCCAACTACAACGCCGCACACTACCGGTTGGCGGTGTCCTTGTTTCATGCCGGCCAACTGGAAGAAGCCTCGAATGAATTCAAACGGTCCATCGCACTCACGCCAGAGTACTTGATGGCGAATTACCACATTGGCGTGATTCACGAGCGGCGGGGTGAAACGGAAGCCGCTGAGCGCGAGTTCCGGCGCAGTCTCGATGAGGCCGTGGGAGAAGTGAGCAGCCTTTTCCATCTCGCCATGATTCGGCGCAGCAAAGGGGACAAGAAAGGCGCAGACGACCTTCTCCGGAGAGCGCATGAATTCGGTCGAGCCCAAAGCGCTACCTCCTGACTGGGGAACACACCATGAACCCAGGTGCAGAAAGCACTCTGATCCATGATTGGGCGCAGGCCGGCCCGCGAAGAGCCCGTTATCCGAGTCATGTCATGCTCGACGACGAGACGCTGCGCGACGGCCTGCAAAGCCCATCCGTCAACGATCCTCCGCTGGACACGAAGGTCGCACTGCTCCACCTGATGGAAAGCCTGGGCATCGAAACTGCCGACGTAGGCCTACCCGGCGCCGGCGCCCACCAGCGCGAAGCTGTGCTGCGACTGTGCCGCGAAATATCCGACCAGCGGCTACACATCCGGGCCAACTGCGCCGCACGAACACTGATGGTGGACATTCAACCTATCGCGGAGGTTACTCAACTGACCGGCGTGCCTATTGAAGCCTGCGTCTTCATCGGCAGCAGCCCCATCCGCCAGTACGCCGAAGAGTGGGAGCTATCTGATATTGTCCGTCACACGCGGGAGGCCATTCGCTTCGCAGTCCGTGAAGGGCTGGAGGTAATGTACGTTACGGAAGACACGGTCCGCTCTTCTCCCGAGCACCTGCGCGTCCTCCTGACCGCCGCGGTGGAAGTCGGAGCTGAGCGCCTCTGCCTGTGCGATACCTGCGGCGCGGCGGTTCCCCAAGGTGTATGGAATCTAGTTTCGTGGGTGAAAGCACTGGTCAAGGAAATCGGCGCTGGGGTCGGCATTGACTGGCACGGTCACCGTGACCGCGGCTTAGATCTGGCCAACAGTCTGGCGGCAATCGAGGCCGGCGCCACCCGGGTTCACGGCACGGCACTTGGCATTGGCGAGCGCGTAGGCAACACACCAATGGAGCAACTCCTGGTCAACCTCAAGCTCCTGGGTGTGCGCGACGACGATCTTTCGCACTTGCCGGATTACGTGCAAACCGTCTCGTCGGCCACCGGAGTTCCCATGCCTATTAATATGCCGATCGTTGGCCGAGACGCCTTCCGTACGGCCACTGGAGTTCATGCATCTGCCGTCATCAAAGCCCATAAGAAAGGTGACGCATGGCTGGCCGACCGGGTCTATTCCGGAGTGCCGGCTGCATGGATCGGCCGAACCCAGGAAATCGAAGTAGGTCCCATGTCGGGCGCATCTAACGTTGTCTGCTACCTCGGTGATCGAGGTCTCCCGAACACACCCCAAATCGTGAAGGCCATACTGGATCTAGCAAAACGGTCCAGCCGCGTTCTTGCAGAGTCGGAAATACTGGACGTTCTGCGTGCCCTGGATGCATAAAGTTGGCGCCCGGACCAGCTACAGTATTACAAACGGCTGGATGGGAACAATTGGCGAAACCAGGGGTTGCCCCCTGAGAATCGGCTGGTTGACTCAGCGTGGGTCCCACAGCCTGCTGACGCTGGCAGTGACTTCGACCACAACCGGGGCTGGACTGTTGCCCGGATAAGGTTGTCCCGTCCGCGCTCGCCGTTTTTGCCAGATCGAACTTGGCTAGCCCGAAGTCGAGGATCTTGATGCGTCCATCTTTTGTCATCCAGGTGTTCTCCGGCTTCAGATCGCGGTGAACGATTCCGGCATCGTGCGCGGCTGCCAGCCCACGGGCCAGCTCTATTCCGTAGTCCAGCACCTCGCGCAGCCGCATGGGGCCTCTGCGAAGGCGATCGCGAAGAGTCTCGCCCTGCAGCAGCTCAGTGACGATGTACGGCGATCCGTCGTACTGGCCGACGTGAAAAATGGAAACAATATTGGGATGATTCAGGGCAGCAGTGGTTTGGGCTTCGTGCTCAAAGCGGAGAAGACGCTCGGGATCGCGCGACCAGTACTCGGGTAGAACCTTGATAGCCACATCGCGCTTCAGCGTGGCGTCGCGGGCACGATAGACCTCGCCCATTCCACCCGCACCTAAGGGCGCGACGATCTCATACGAATCGAGGCGGGAGCCCGGGGCGAGTGGCATAGATGGGGCGGATTATACCCGACTCACTAGTGCTAAAGCTGATTGCCGTCGATTTGCGCCTCGCACCCTCCGGCGCTGGTTACGAGCAAATCGGAATTGTTCCGGGCCTGAAGTCTGCTTCGGAGAAGTCACTTGGACGGGTGGTCGGCATGTCGGACAGTTGAACCTCAACCGGCGAGCGGGAAATTTCTATAAGGTGTTTGCATTTCGCTAATTATTCGCCTCTTTCGCTGTAGACGATTTTGTGATGGTCTTGCCTCCAAAGATCACCAAAGTTTGCTGGGTTTCAACAAGACGACGCCAGCTACACATGACAAATAACTTCGAATTCCTCAATTTCACCAAAGGTGACGAAAGCTTCACGGTAAGTTTTCGGGGCGCAAACCGCGCCGGTTCTGGAACACCCAAAACAAGCGATCAGCCTTCGGTGATCTGCCGATTTAGCCAGGAACTAAATTTCTCTTGAGCGCTGCAGCACGGTGGTGTAATGTGATGCAGCAATATCGGGATGTTGTTTTATGCCACCCATCGCAAAATACGGAAGACGAAGAACCTTGAAGTGTTTCTTATTCGGTGGGTCTGATTCTCAACCTGTGGTTTTAAGAGTAGGGATGGCGAAACCTCGCTCGACTGTCACCTTTGACAGTTCCTATCGATGGTCGCCCGTAGTGAAATAGCAGCCAACCAACCAATCAGGGACGAGGCCGCTGTCCGCAGATAGGCTCATCTTTCTCCTCTTGAAGCTGCCGGCAGCGGTTGCTCTGCACCTGGCGATTCGTCGAATCGAAATCATGCCGCCATTAGCGGAGGCTAGTCGGCACAGATCAAGGAGAACAAAGATGACTCCAGCAGTTAGTATTCGCAAACTGGCGCTGGGCGCGCTCGCCGTCTGGATCACGCTGGCGGCCGGCGCACTGCCGAGCGTTGCACAGAACAGCAAACCCAATATCGTGATGTTGATGACAGATGACACCGGCTGGAATGATTTCGGGGCGTACTCCGGCGGCGGAGCGAGCCTCGGTCATCCCACGCCGAATGTGGACCGCATGGCCAAGGAAGGCGCGGTTTTCACCAGTTGGTACGGCCAGGCGAGTTGCACGGCCGGACGCGCGTCGTTCATGACCGGACGCATCCCCATTCGTTCTGCCCTGTCCATCGTAGTTGCGCCTGGTGACGAGAACTATCTCCGTCCCGAGACGCCTACTGTCGCCGAGTTCTTCAAGAAGAATGGCTATTCCACCTACTTCTCCGGCAAGTGGCATATGGGCGATAAGCCGGTTTCGTACCCCACGAATCATGGGTTCGACGAGATGAAGGAGTTCGCGGCCTATTACGCCGGCGTCTACTCCTATCCCGATACCAGCAAGTGGTTCCATCCCTGGTTCCCGTCCTACAATCCGGAGTTTGCAAAGGCGTACGACTCCGTTGTGAATTCGTATGAATGGGAAGGCGTCGCCGGTCAGCCCGCCAAACAAGTTGCCCAGATTACCTACGACTACATGGCCACGATGGACGAGCGGATGGCCGACTATGCAGTCCAATACATCAAAGACCACGCCAAGAGCGGCAAACCTTTCTTCATGGACATCAACTGGATCAAGATGCACAACCCGACGAATGCGGCGCCGGATTATCGCGGCAAGTCGCACCTCGGCGACTACTCGGATTCGCTGATGGAGATGGATGCCGACATCGGCAAGGTAATGGATGCGATCCGCGCAGAAGCCCCGAACACCATCGTCATCTTGACCGCTGACAACGGCGCGTGGCTGGACGCTTATCCCGATGCCGGAACCACGCCGTTCCGCGGAGAGAAGGGTTCGGCCTTTGAAGGTGGCTGGCGCGTGCCCGCTCTCATGTGGTGGCCGGGGCACATTCAAGCTGGATCAACGTACGGCGAGATGATGTCGCATATCGATTGCTGGTCGACCCTGGCTTCCATGGCCGGAATCACTCCTCCTCCCACCGGCGAGATGAAGGACAACAACGGCAAGCCGATCTACTTCGACAGTATCGACAACAGCGCTTATATCCTGGGCAAGTC
>Ga0335081_10009686_pt1 | contig 15523 bp, 11 predicted proteins | sample Lox_Sample_35_FD_206713 | JGI IMG/M metagenome (GOLD analysis project Ga0335081, IMG submission 206713) | Soil microbial communities from Loxahatchee National Wildlife Refuge, Florida, United States - Lox_Sample_3.5 | ecosystem: Environmental > Terrestrial > Soil > Wetlands | place: USA... | reverse complement strand
AAACGGAGTTGTTATTGCGGTGGTGGGCGACTCGGACGTGCTCTTGTCGGACCTGGCAGCCTTCCGCAGCCGATACGGGCTGTCGTTGAGTCTTCCCAAATTAGTTCTGTGGGGAACCGATCCCGGGTTCAATGGCGACCAGATCGAGGGAAACCTCGATCTGGAATGGGCTTCAGCCATCGCGCCCAACGCGGCCATCGATTACGTTTACGGGATAGACGCATTCACGTCGATCGTCGTGGCGGTCGAACTGAACCAGGCGCAGATCATCACGGCGAGCTACGGATACTGCGAAATCAACTTCTCCGCGCCGTTTTACCGCTCCGTGGCGCAACAGGCGAACGCACAGGGCATCACGCTGCTTTCCGCGGCCGGCGACAGCGGACCCGCCGGCTGTCAGGACCGCGGACCGTCCGCGAATCGCGGCCAGTCCACGCAATTTCCGGCATCGCTCCCCGAGGTTACCGCGGTGGGGGGCACGGAATTCGCGGAAGGAAGCGGGGATTTTTGGGCGGCCGTCAATTCGTCCACCTTCGTTTCCGCGCTCAGCTATATTCCCGAAATGGCGTGGAACGAATCGAGTTCGGCGGGAATCGCTGCAGGTGGTGGCGGAGCGAGCAGCCTGTATTCCAAGCCGGCCTGGCAAAGCGGCCCCGGCGTGCCGGCCGATGGCGCGCGCGACGTTCCCGACATCGCGCTGTCCGCCTCAATCCACGACGCGTACTACATCTATTATCAAGGCGCCAACGTCGCCGTCGGGGGAACTTCGGCCTCCGCCCCATCCATGGCCGGAATCGTCGCGCTGCTCAATCAATATCTGGTGACCAGCGGCGTTCAGAAGCAACCCGGACTGGGCAACATCAATGCTCAGTTGTACCGGCTCGCGCAAAGCGCGCCATCCGCGTTTCACGATATCGTCCTGGGAAACACGATCGTGCCCTGCGAGCAAGGCAGTCCAAACTGCACCACCGGGTCGTTCGGTTACCGGGCCGCTCCCGGATACGACCTGGCGACCGGACTGGGGAGCATCGATGCGAACCAACTGGTCACCAACTGGAATATGGCGACCAGCGGCGTGACCGTGACGCTCACCGCAACGCCCAAAGCCACCGTGAACGACAGCATTCAGCTGACCGCAACCGTCGCGCCCGCGAGCGGCAGCGGCACGCCGACCGGCACGGTGAATTTCGTTTTCGACGGCGTTCCGCTCGGCAGCGGGACACTCAGCAACGGCACCGTCAGCATTACCTTCCCGGCGTACGTCATCGGGTTGACCGGAACCGTCACCGTGGGCGCGGGATATTCCGGCGATGCGACGTTCAGTCCCGGCGGAGGCACCGCCAAAATCCAGCTCACACTTCCCGCTGGCGCGGCAGCCATCGTGCCCTCGGCCCCCAATACCGTTTGGGCGCAACCGCCCGATGCGCAGGGTCTGAGCTGGCAAACCGCGATCTCCCTCAACGAAATCGCGGGAGTCCCGGCGATGCTCACCGGATTCACGCTCGATGGCCAGGCGCAGTCCGTGTCGCAGTATTTCCCCTCCGCGAGCATCCCCGGCAATGGATCCATCACCGCGACGTTTATTTTCCGGAATCTTTCCGTGCCGGTGACGCGGGTTTTCGTCTTCAACGGCGTCGACGCGAATGGGAACGCATGGTCGCGGCAGGTATCGGTGGCGTACCAGACGGTCCAGACGGACGATTTTTTCACGCTGTCAGCGACGCCCTTGACCATCGTCCAGAATACGTCCGCGGACCCATCCTGCCAGTGGAGCGTGCAGTTGAACGTCGATGACTACGGAGGCTTCGGGATCAATCTGCTGACCAATTTGTTCGCAGGAGGGATCGATCGCAGCGGCGATATCTCCGCGGTCTTCGGCACGGACCGTCTGGATGCGTGGGACGGCCTCCAGGGCACGCTGTGCTTCAGCGGGATCACGCCGCCGGCGACAGATCAGATCGAGATCGCGCTCTCCGACGGCATAGCTCAGGAGGTGACCGTTTCCTTCGCATCCGCGCCCCAAAGCCCGGCGACGCTCACGGCCTCGCCCGCAAGCCTCAGCCTCGCCGCGGCCGACGCCACCAAGCCGGCCGAGACCACATTTTCGATCGGTCTCTCCGACAAAACGCAGACCTGGACGGCGGCCGTATATCCCGCAAACCGAACCACGTCCTGGCTCTCGCTCTCGCAACTTTCCGGAACCGGACCGGCGCAGATTACGGTCACCGCGTCCGGCGCGGGTTTCGAACCGGCCGCTTATCGGGCGACCATCGTGATCCAATCGCCCAACACCGTCCCGCAATTTGTGAATATTCCCGTGGTGTTTGTGCTCGGAGGGAGCGCGACCACCACCATCAGCGCGATCGTCAGCTCCGCGTCGTTTGAGCCGGGAGGCTCGCCGGGCATGGAGATGGGAATTTTCGGCACCCAGCTTGCCAACACCATCGCTACAGCCAGCGGCGATCCTTTGCCCTATTCGACCGCGGGAGTGAGCGTTACGGTGAACGGATTGGCCGCGCCGGTGCTGTATGCGTCGCCCGGTTTCTTGAATATTCAGGTGCCCTACGCCGCCGGCGCGGGACCCGCGGTGGTCACCGTAAACAACAACGGCCAGGTTGCCGGAATGCAATTTACGATGGCGCCCTCGGCTCCAGGAGTATTCGCCGATGCAGAGGGGAATCTGGTCCCGACTGCGAGCATTCCTCAAGGCGGCATCGCTACGTTGTACATGACCGGCGCGGGAGAAATTTCGCCGGCGCTCAAAACCGCGTATTCCGAGCCGGCAACAGTTTCGGCCGCGTCGTTGCCAAAACCGGTATTGCCTCTGTCGGTCACCATCGGAAACGTGCCCGTGTTTCTCGAATTCGTGGGCCTCGCGCCGACGCTGGTGGGAACCACAGTCGTGAATTTCCTGGTTCCATCGTCCGTGCCGATGGGCACGCAGCCGCTGGTCGTTACCGTGAACGGGGTCGCAAGCAAGCCGGTGAACGTAAATATTCTGCCGCCGGTTCCGGGATCGCAATAGTCGTGGCAGAAACCGGAGCGGTCCACATTGGACACCGCCAAAATCGGTTGTAATTGGCAGCGAATCAAGCTATAGTTCCACCAATCGAGGAGAAAAGAATGCGCTCATGGATTCGACTCGCCTTGTTTGCCGCCGCCCTGCCGCTCATCAATGCGCAGGTCAGCTCCGATCTGCTCAGCCAACTCCACTGGCGCTATATCGGCCCGGTGGGGAACCGCGTGATCGCCGCCGCCAGCGTTCCGGGCGACCCCAACATTTACTACGTTGGCGCCGCTTCGGGCGGGATTTTCAAGAGCACCGACGCCGGCGTGCACTGGGAGCCTATATTCGATCATGAAGATGTCTCCTCGGTCGGCTCGCTGGCGATCGACCCGTCGGATCCCAACGTCATCTGGGCCGGAACAGGCGAGACGTTCATTCGCAGCCACATCTCCGTCGGCAACGGAATCTATAAATCGCTCGACGCCGGGCATTCCTGGCATCGCATGGGCCTCGAAGCGACCGGACGCATCGGGCGCGTGATTGTCGACCCGCACAATTCGGACGTCGTGTTCGCCTGCGCGCTCGGCCACGCCTACGGACCGCAGCCCGAGCGCGGCGTTTTCCGCACCGCCGACGGCGGCCGAAGCTGGCAGCAGGTGCTCAAGGTGGATGAGAACACCGGCTGCTCCGACATCGTCATGGATCCCAATAATTCGCACATTCTGTTCGCGGGAATGTGGCAGATCGAGCTGCACACCTGGAATCGCACCAGCGGCGGACCGGGCAGCGGCCTGTACAAATCCACCGACGGCGGCATCACCTGGCGTCACATCACCGGCCACGGCCTGCCCAATCCGCCGGTGGGAAAAATCGGCGTGGCGATGTCGAAAAAGAATTCGAGCCGAGTCTACGCGCTGATCGAAACCGGCGACGGCGTGCCGTTCGATGGCAAACCCACCTCGCGCGGCGAACTGTGGGCGTCCGATGACGCGGGCGACAACTGGCACGTGGTGAGCGATGACCGCGACCTGGCCGGCCGCGCCGCCTATTACACGCGCTGCGCGGTCGAGCCGGACAATGAAAACGAAATCTACTTCATGACCTCGGCGTTTTCGCGATCGCTCGATGGAGGAAAGACGCTCACGCCGCTGCCACAGCTTCCCGGCGGCGACAACCACGACATGTGGATCGATCCCACCAACGGCGATCGCATGATGGTAGCCAACGACAGCGGCATCAGCATCTCCGTGACCCGCGGCCGCACATGGAATCGCATCCAGCTTCCGGTCGCGCAGATCTATCACGTCACCCTGGACAACCAGATTCCCTATTTCGTCTACGGGAACAAGCAGGACGGAACCTCGTACCGCGGCCCGAGCAACAGTCTTTCCGCGGGCGGATTCGGCGGCGGAGGCGGACGCGGCGGACCGAGTCCCATTTCGCGCAGCGTGTGGCATCAGGTCACCGGCGGCGAAAGCGGATTCGCCACGCCCGATCCGGTGGACCCCAACACCATCTGGTCGAGCGCGTCAGGCTCCGGCAGCGTCGGCGGAATCGTGACGCTGTTCGACGAGCGCAGCGGCCAGGCTCGCAACGTCGAAGTGTGGCCGGATCAAACCAGCGGTGCGACCGCCGCGGAAGTGAAGTACCGCTTCAACTGGGAATTTCCGCTGGCGATCTCGCCGCACGATCATAATAAGGTTTACGTGGGCAGCCAGTACGTCCACGTGACCACCGACGGCGGAAATAGCTGGAAGGTGATCAGCCCAGATTTGACGCGCAACGACAAATCCAAGCAGGGATTTTCGGGCGGCCTCACCGGCGACAACATCGGCGTCGAGTACATCGATGTGGTGTTTGCCATCGCCGAATCGCCTAAGGATGCGGGAGTGATCTGGGCGGGAACCAACGACGGGCTGGTGCAGGTCACGCGCGACAGCGGCAAAACCTGGTCGAACGTCACGCCTTCGGGAATGCTCGAATGGGGCACCGTTTCGAATATCGAGCCCTCGCGATTCGATGCCGGGACGGCCTACATTAGCGTCGACGGGCACCAGGTGAACAATCGCGAACCATTTATATTCAAAACCAACGATTACGGCAAGACCTGGACCAAAATCATCGACGGAATTCCTTCCGGCATGTTGAGCTACGTCCACTGCGTTCGCGAGGACACGGTGCGCAAGGGCCTGCTTTACGCCGGAACAGAAAACGGCGCTTATGTTTCATTTAACGACGGCCAGAACTGGCAGCCCCTGCAAATGAATCTGCCCCACGCGCCGGTTTACTGGCTGGCCGTGCAGGATCATTTTCACGATCTGGTGATCGCCACCTACGGCCGCGGATTCTGGATTCTCGACGATCTGACGCCGCTGGAGCAGATGACGCCACAGGTGACCGAATCCGCCGCGCACCTGTTCCCGCCGCGCGACGCCTATCGTTTCCGCACCAAGGTTCAGCCCGAAGCGCCGACTTACGATGCCACCGCCGGGGTCAACGCGCCCTACGGAGCCGATCTCAATTATTGGCTGAAATCGGCGCCGGGGTCGGACGTGAAGTTCGCGATTCTCGACGCTTCCGGCCGCACCGTGCGCACCTTCAACGGCTCCAAACGGGCCGGCGTGAATCGGGTCGACTGGGACCTGCGCTTCACTCCGACCAAGGAAATGCGACTGCGAACTCCTCCCGAGTACGCGCCGGAGTTCCCCGAAGGTCCCGACGGCACGCGTCCGGCTCCAGGTGCGCCGCGCATCTCCGTGCTCGCGCCGCCGGGAGTGTACACGGTCAAGATGACCGTCGATGGAAAAGACTATACGCAGAAGCTGACCGTCATCAAAGATCCGCATTCGAACGGCTCGGAAGGCGACATCCAGATCCAGACGCGATTCATCACTTCACTCGCCGGCGAGATGAACAACATGGCCGACGCAGTGAATCAGATTGAATCCATTCGCGCGCAGCTTTCCGTGCTCGAAGCCGAGCTCGGCCCGGATCAGAACACGGCCGCCCTTCGCACCGCCGCGGATGCCTTGAATACGAAGCTGACGAATGTCGAAAGCCAGATCATCAACCTGAAGGCCACGGGTCAGGGCCAGGACACTGTTCGCTGGACCCCGGCCCTGGCGTCGAAGATCGGTTACCTTTCAAGCGAGGTGGAAAGTTCGGACCAACAGCCGACCACGCAGCAGGTCGCAGTGAGCGACGAGTTGAAGGAACGCGCGGCCACAGATCGCCAGCGGCTTCGCAACCTGCTGGGCAAGGAGGTCGCCGATTTCAACAATCTCCTGCGCCAGCGGAACGTGCCGAACATCGTGACCACGGTTCCGGAGCCGTCCGATTCGCGGCAATAGCGCCGGATTTTTGCCGGTTTTTTCGCATTTTCGTCTGCGAAAAAAATTTACGGATAAGCCTCGCAAAATCAGTTTTTACATGTTCAGGCGGAAAAATCGACGCGATTTAAGCGATTTAAAAATAATTTTGATATCAAGGGTGCCGGAAATTCAAAAAGTCGCACCACGGGCCTGCTAGGCCCCTCTACGTCGAAATCGCATTTTTAATGAAAATAGCTTAAGGCGTTTTCCGGCCGCCGAATCGCATTCGCGGAGCATGACGGGCTGCACTATGATGTCTAGGTGCGACTCTCACTTCTTCTCCTGATCGTTTCGACCTCGTTCGCGCAGAAATTCACCGCCGCCGATTATGCGCGCGCGGAAAAATTCATGCCTTACAACGTCAATCCGCTGGTGTATAGGACCGTGCGTCCCAACTGGCTGGAGGACGGACGGCTGTGCTACAAGCTGACCACGGCCGAGGGCGACGAATTCGTGCTGGTCGACCCGGCAACCGGCGCCAAACGCCCGGCGTTCGATCATGCGAAGCTGGCCGCGGCGCTTTCGAAGACCGTCGGAACGCAATTCGATCCGCATCATCTTCCGTTCAACGAAATCGACCTTTCCGGCGCGAGCGTGTTGTTCAACATGAGCGGAAAACGCTGGAAGTGCGATACGGATTGCGTCGAGATCGGGAATGCGACGGGTGGAGGCGGGCGCGGAGGGCGTGGAGGACGCGGGGGGCGCGGCGGGGGACGTCCCGAATCGGTTTCGCCCGACGGAAAGCGCGCGGTCTTCATTCGCGTCAACAACCTGTGGGCGCGCGACGCGGCGACGAAAAAAGAGACGCAGCTCACCTTCGACGGCGTGAAGGATTTCGGCTACGCGACGGACAACGCGGGATGGGAGTCGAGCGACCGGCCCATCGTGCTGTGGTCGCCCGATTCGAAAAAAGTCGCAACTTATCAACAGGACCAGCGCGGCGTCGGCGAAATGTACCTGGTGAGCACCAAAGTCGGGCACCCGGAATTGAAGGAGTGGAAATATCCGCTGCCGGGCGACCAGACCGTCACAACGATCCAGCGCGTAGTCGTCGATGTCACCGATCCGCACGTGGTGCGGCTGAAAATGCCCGCGGACCAGCACCGCTCGACTTTGTGCGACAACATCGCGTGCCGCGGCAGCGAGTGGAGCGACGTGGAATGGAGCGGCGACGGGCAAAAACTCGCGTTCGTTTCCACCTCGCGCGATCACAAAAAAGAGCAGCTTCGCATCGCGGACGCGGCGACGGGCGAAGTGCACGATATCCTGGAAGAATCCACGCCGACGTTTTTCGAATCCGGCAACGGGAGGGTGAACTGGCGATATCTGTCGGCGTCGAACGAGTTCCTGTGGTTTTCCGAGCGCGATAACTGGGGCCAGCTTTACCTCTATGACGGGAACGGGAAGCTGAAGAACCAGATCACGCACGGCGAGGGCAACGTGACCCAGCTTCTGCGCGTGGATGAGACCAATCGCGTGCTGTATTTTCTGGCGGTAGGGAAAGAAAAAGGACGCGATCCTTATTTTATTCATTTTTATCGCATCAATTTCGACGGAAGCGGGCAGAAATTGCTGACTCCGGAGGACGCGAATCACGATATTTCTCTGGCGCCCTCGGGGAAATATTTTGTGGACAGCTATTCGAAGCCGGATTTTCCGCCGGTGACCGTGCTGCGCGACGACAACGGAAAGCTGATCGCGGAACTGGAGCGCACCGACATTCGAAAGCTGCTGGAGGCGGGCTGGAAGCCGCCGGTTCCGATCGTGACCAAAGCTCGCGACGGCGTGACGGACCTGTACGGGCTGATGTTCGAGCCGACCAACCTGGATCAGAACAAAAAATATCCGATCATCAACCACATTTATCCCGGCCCGCAGACGGGAAGCGTCGGAAGCCGCAGTTTCATGGCGACGCGCGGGGATTGCCAGGCGCTGGCGGAGCTGGGATTCGTGGTGGTGGAGATCGACGGGATGGGTACGCCGTGGCGGTCGAAAAAATTTCACGAAGCGTATTTCGGCGACATGGCCGACAACACGCTGCCGGACCAGGTGGCCGGGATGAAGCAGCTCGCCGAGAGATATGCGTGGATCGATATCGACCGGGCGGGAATTTACGGGCATTCAGGCGGAGGGTACGCGACGGCCGATGCGATGTTCCGCTATCCGGATTTCTTCAAAGTCGGAATTTCGGAAGCCGGGAATCATGATAATCGCGAATATGAAGACGATTGGGGAGAAAAATGGCAGGGATTATTGACGATAAATCGCGACGGCACGAACAATTATGACAGCCAGGCGAACCAGCTGGTGGCGAAAAACCTGAAGGGTCACCTGCTGCTCGCGCACGGGACCATGGACAATAACGTTCCGCCGTATAACACGCTGCTGGTGGTGAATGAGCTGATCAAGGCCAACAAGGATTTCGACCTGCTGCTGCTGCCGAACCGGAATCACGGGTTCGGCAATGAGCCTTACATGGTCCGGCGAAGGTGGGATTATTTCGTGCGTTACTTGCTGAGCGGAGAGCCTCCGGTGGAGTACCAGATGCATGAGCCGGAACGTCCATTCTAGTGTGCTGTTTCTGAAGTCCATAGAATAATACCGGCGACGGCGGACGGCGGACCTTCAGTCCGCGCGGGGCTTTAGCCCCGCTGCCTCGGCTCGATTGGCGGAGCTGAAGCTCCGCGCGGGATGAATCCCGCCGTCCCAGGCGCCGTCGCGTCCGATCGGGATAGGCAAGCGATTTCAGAGACAGCACACCAGGCCGGTTCAGGCGGCGGCGATCCAGACGCGGGCGGCGGCGGTTTCGGCGGTCGGGAAGACGCGCAGATTGCCGGGCATCATAAAGCGAAAGGCGTTGACCACGTGCCTGATCCAGTCGACATCGGTTACGATCGCCATGCGCTCCCAGCGGGTGAGATGTTCGACGCCGACTTTTAAATCTTCCCACGCCGCACCGGGATCGATGCCGGAGAATTGCGTCCCCAGTTCGTAATACAGGCGGATCTTGGCGTGGCGCTTGAGCGCCGCCTCCACTTTTGGAATCAAGACCTGTTCATAATCGTGTCTTGTGACCTGTCCTTTCGCGACGAGGGCGACAACGTTGTCCGGAAAGGAATCGACAGTTTCGAGCATAGCGGGTCCAACTCGATTTTATCGAATCTATGGTTACCTAAAGACATGCCACACAAATTTACGACCTCGTATGTTGACGATTCTGTGGGATTGTTTCGGCACTATAAGAAGATGACCGAAGCCGCCATGGCGCAGGTGAAGGATGAGGCGCTGACCGCCGCGCTCGATGAAGAATCGAATTCGATCGCGACCATCGTCAAGCACATGGCGGGGAATATGCGCTCGCGCTGGACCGATTTTTTGACCAGCGATGGAGAGAAGGCGGATCGGAACCGCGACAGCGAGTTCGTCGTGCCGCCCTCGACGCGCGAAGATCTGATGAAGGCGTGGGAGCAGGGATGGAGCTTAGTGTTCGCGGCGCTCGATCCGTTGAGCGACGCCGACCTGGGGCGCACGGTCATGATTCGCGGCGAGGCGCACTCGGTGATGCAGGCGATCAACCGGCAGATGGCGCACTACGCGTGTCATTGCGGGCAGATTATTTTTCTCGCCAAGCATCTGGCGCATGAGAACTGGACGTCGCTAACCGTGCCGCGCAACAGGTCGGCTGAATTGAACCAGAAGATGATGGGCGCTCAGAAGTAATTTTCAGCGGAATAGATTGCGCATCAGAAACACGACGTTGGCGGGGCGCTCCGCCAGGCGGCGCATGAAGTACGGATACCATGCGGTTCCGTACGGGACGTAGAGGCGCAGAGTGTAGCCTAGATCGACGATGCGCTTTTGCAGGTCGCGGCGGATGCCGTAGAGCATCTGGAATTCGAAGCGGTCCGGCGCGATTTTGCGCTCACGCGCGTAGCAGAACGCTTCGCCGACGATGAGCTCGTCGTGCGTGGCGATGGCGGGATAGGCGCCGTGGTCGAGCAGGGTTTTCATGAGCACGACGTAGTTGCGATCGACCACGCGTTTTTCCGCGAAAGCGACTTCGGGCGGCTCGTCGTAGGCGCCCTTGCACAGGCGCACGGGGATTTTCAGACTGTTGAGGCGATCGATATCGGCGGCGCTGCGTTTCAGGTACGCCTGGATGACGGCGCGGGCACAGCTAAACTCCCCGGCGATTTTTTCGGTGATGGCGAGAGTCCGGTCGGTGTAGGCGCTCGACTCCATGTCGATCTCCACGCGGCTGTTATGTCGCCGGGCTCCGCCGGCCAAGGCGCGCACATTTTGAAGACAGGCGTCTTCGGAAAAATCCAGACCGAACTGGGTGAGCTTGATGGAAACGGTGGCCGGAAGCCGGGCGATGCGCGACTGGGCTTCGAGATACGCGTCGCGCGAAGCAGCGGCCTCTTCGAGTGAAGTGACGTTTTCGCCCAGGTGATCGAGCGTGGTGTGGATCTTTTCGCGCTCCAGCGCTTCGACGACGCCGAGTGCGTCATCGAGAGTTTCCCCGGCGACGAAACGGCGCGTGAATTTCTCCGACAGCGGGGAGGTTTCCATCCAATGGCGCAGCGGCCGGTTGTGAGAGAGGAAGAGAAAAAAATGACGCAGGATCATGTAGGCGGTTGTTCGCGTTCGAAGCCGCGCGGCTCGCGAACCGGAGCGTCGATACGCGGCGGCTGCGGAGGCCCTTCGGCGCCCACGCCAAGCTCGCGCATCCGCCGGAGCGACGGCAGCAGGCGCGATTCCCAGGACGCCGCGCTGCGGTTGTAGGAATCGGCGGCTTTGGCCAGCGCGCGGCCGGCTTCCGCGTAAGAATCGTGGAACAGGCGAACGCGGTCGTAGAATTCCGCGGCGATGCGGCGCAGCTCGGCCGCATTCTGCGCGAGCGTCTCCTGGCGCCAGCCGTAGGCGATCCCTTTGAGCACGCTGATGAGGGTGACCGGCGTCGCCACCAGGATTTTTTTCGCCAGCGCGCGTTCGAGAAGATCCGGATCGTGTTCGAGCGCCGCGCTCAGGAAGTGGTCGCCGGGCAGAAACAGAACCACCATCTCCGGCGCGGGCTGGAGCTTCTGCCAGTATTCGCGGGAGCTGAGCTGGCTCGCATGGCGCAGGAGCTGCTGCGCGTGACGCTCCAGGGCGGCGCGGCGCGCGGCGTCATCATTCGCCGACTGCGCGTCGAGATAGGCGGCGAGCGGAACCTTCGCGTCCACAGCGAGGGTGCGAGAGCCGGGAAGGCGAACGATCATATCGGGACGCATACCATCGCCCGATTGCTGCTCGAAAAAATCGCAATATTGGACCATGCCGGCAAGCTCGGCGACGCGGCGGAGGGTGAGCTCGCCCCAGCGGCCGCGCGTATTGGGCGCGCGGAGGGCCTGCGAAAGCGCGACGGTTTCGCGCGAAAGATTTGATAGCTGCGATTCGAGGCTCCCCTGCATGCGCAGCCGCTGGGATTCAAGCTCGCGGAGCTGGGATTCCAGGCGCTCAAAGAGCGGGGCGTGCGGATTCGGGCGACGGGAGTGCAGCAGCGTCGCGAGCGCGGCGCCGGCAAGCAGAGCTAAAACAATTCCAGCGAAGAATGTCGCGGGGGACATCCTTTTTAGTGTGGCACAGTTGAAATTACCAGACGACCTTCACGCCGTACGCGCCGATCTGATCGTCGATCGAAAGGATCGCCAGGCCCTCCGCGATAGACTGCGCAACGAGCATGCGGTCGAACGGGTCTCTGTGGATGTCCGGCAACGCGGCAAGCACGGAGATATGCGCGGGACGCACGGAGAGAATGGCGCCGCCAATATAGCCAACCGCACGATTCCACCAACTGACCGGATCAGCGATTTGCAGGAGACCTTTGCGCGACTTGATCACGATTCCCCAATAGTTCACCACGCTCACCACCAGGGGACCTCGGGCGAGCGCCCGGCGTGCGGTGTTGGACAAGCGCTTGGGATCTCCAACCGCCCAAATCAACGTGCTGGTGTCGAGCAGATACGGGCCAGCTACCACCGGCCGTCCCAAAACTGTTTGGCCTCTTTCGGAGTAAGCGCCCGCTCCCAGCCTTCCGTCCAGGAGAACTCGCCGCGCATGGCTCCGAGCACAGGTTTCTTACGCACCTCCGGCCGGACGAGGCGAGCGACGGGCCGTCCATGGCGTTCGATAAGAACGTCTTCGCCTTGTTCGATCAGATCGAGCAGCCGGGAGAGCTGAGTTTTCGCCTGATGGACGCTGACGGTCATCAATCCGATTTTAGTTTAAATTTTTGGTCTAAACAAATCTACGCCAGGCGGAGGTCGGCGTACTGTTTTAACAGCTGGAAATCGCTGCGCACCGAGCGGATCGATTCCCCGCGCTGGTCGATGCGCGAGGTTTCGGTCACGCCGAGTTGGCCGGTGGCCATTTGCAGATATTCGATTTTTGCCGGATCGATGCCCATGATGCGGCAGCAGGTGGAGTCGACCGCGGGAAGATCGGAGCCCATCACCAGCACTCCGGCCGCCTTCGGCGTGCCCTGGATCGGGCCGTTGCCTTCCATTCCGACGATTCCGTCGACGATGGCGAAGCTGCGGCGGAAGATGCGATTCAGCTCCACGATGGAGCGCGGGATGCCCACCTGGTGCAGCTCGTTTTTGGGCCAGCCGTAGACCGAGCCGGGCACCAGGCCGAAGAAATTCTTCATGGAAAGCGTCGCGCCGGCCCAGTGATGCGTTTTCATTTTGGCTAGCGAGACGATCAGATCGGCGCGCAGCGCCGTGTTCGGCAGATAGATTTCGCCGCGGTCGGCGAAGCGCTGGACGGGGCTCACGTTGTCGCGATTCAGATCGACGAAGAGGGAATCGAAATTCGAGACGTCCATGTAGCGCGCCATTTCAGCCAGCGCATAGGTGTCGCGGCGATGGCCCGGACCCTCGCCGATCTTGACTTCGGATGCGCCCAGAGTCTTGAAGACGTCGTAAGCGGCGGCAATCACCGCAACGTTGGTGTTGATGCAGGTGTGCGGATCGAATTCCACCAGGTTGGGTTTTAACAGAACTCGTTTGCCGCGGACATCCAGGGCGCAGGCGCGTACGCCTTCGAGAATTTTCGACGCGAGATCCTCCGAATAAGAGGACGCTTTGACGATGGCCACCGGCGACGGTCCAAAAGCGCGGCGGGGCTCCGGCTTGCCGCCTTCGAAACCGGCGTATCCGGCGAGGAGGCTGGCTCCGGCAAGAGGGAGAAATTCGCGGCGTGTGATGCTCATGCGGAGGCTCCCGTTTTCAACAGCGCATGGTTGCCGCCGGGCGCGCCCAGCGCTTCAATCGCTGTAATCAGCATGTCGGTTCCGACGGGCGCCTGGTTTTCCGGCGGCTCGATTCCGTGCAGCCGCAGCGCCAGCGTGAGCCATGCGCGGGCCATCGGCGAAGGAGTCTCCGCGACCCATTTCCGTGCGAGGTCGAGCGAGTGGGCGATATCGGTCCGCCCTTGCAACGCCAGCAGCGCGATGCCGGTAGTTTCCGGATACGACGGCTGATCGATGCCTAAAACCTTGGGCACGCCGAAATTCCAGCCGCCGTCAGGACAGCGTACGTCGATGAGTTGCGCCTCGCCGGTGCCGATTCGCGCGCGGGAGTGCACGTGCGGCCGGGCGCGCTTGAGCGCCACGATGGAGTGCGCGGTCGGTTCCACCCAGGAGCTTTCGCCGGGCTTCCAGGGCCACGCCTTGAGATCGAAATTGCGTTCGGGATCGAAAATTCGGAGTTTTGCGGTGGTGTGCAGCGGAAAATCGTTTTCGACGCCCCAGGAGTCGAGCAGCCAGTCGATGGCTTTGTCGGAAGCTTCGCCGCGGACAGTGGCCAGATTGACGCACAGTGCAGTCGCCCAGTTGGGTGCCTGGACGTCAGCGGCGGGCTTAAACGAGCCGTCGCGGCGCTGCCACGATTTCAACAGCGACCAGGCGCGGTCCGACGCGGGATCGGGATACAGCGCCAGCGCGGCCCACGCCGTCGGCTCGATCCAGGATTGTTTGCCCGGAAAATAGCTCCAGCCGCCATCGGGATTCTGAACACGGCGCAGCAGATTCAGCCGCGCCTCAAGGAAAGACTCTTCCACGGGGAATGGATCGGCGGTTCGATACAGAATCTTTAGAGCATAGGTGAGCTTAAGGTTTTCACCTTACGGTGCGAAGCTGGAGCGGGCCTGAACGCCCCAGTGTCCGTTCTTTAGCGTGACGATATACAGCGACGGAAACCGGCCGATTTCCTTGCCCGATTTGTCATAGCGGATGAATTCGACGGCGAAGTGGACCTTGTCGGGTCCGCTTTGAATCACCTGCATCGATTCCCACTTGCTGTGGTCCCACGGCGCGAGGCGCTTCGCGTAATCGGCGTCTTCACGTGCGAACTCCTCGGCGGAGTTGTAGATCCGCACCTGGTTGCTCGCGAAACGCACGTGCGGATAGTTGAGCGTGGCCGCCCACGCGTGAACGTCGCGCGAGTTGAAGGCGGTCATGAAGTCGTCCATCGCCTTGCGGGCGTTGCGCTCGGCTTCCGGATCGGCGGCGCGCGCGGCCAACGCAAGAACCAGGGCGAGTATCAGGCATCGTGACATGCAGCACATCATACACGCAACAACGAGGCTGCGGAGAAAAGCCTCATGAAGACCACTCCCTCACGGCCGTGGCTCTGTAACTGGTCGTCAACGCAACACGCCGATTCAGAGCCGTGCGCGTGAGCAAGCGGCCTTTGAGTTAAGGCTCGGCGGGACCGGCCACGGCGGCGTGGAGGTTCCGGACCTGGGTTCGATGGTCCAGCAGGTGAAGGCGCTGGAGCAGCGCGTACTTTTTCCATCCCAGCTCGGCGAAAAAGATCTGCGGCGCCGTCCCGCCGTCCTCCATTTTACGAAGAGTCACCACTACGGTCCGGACCGTCGGCGCGTCCCTGGGCGTTTCATCGGAGGCGTCATCGAGCACCTCGATCATCGAGCGATTCGCGTCGCGAAGTTCGGCCGCCAGAAGGTCCCACGGCGCCCATTCGCCGGCTCCGGATCGAAGCGCCTCGTACACGGGCGGAAGCGGCGGGCGGCGGCCGGCGAGCAGGTGGCGCAGTTCCTCGGCGCCCCGGACCTGCGTCTGCGCGATGTGATCCACCACCTC
>Ga0335081_10009685_pt1 | contig 15524 bp, 13 predicted proteins | sample Lox_Sample_35_FD_206713 | JGI IMG/M metagenome (GOLD analysis project Ga0335081, IMG submission 206713) | Soil microbial communities from Loxahatchee National Wildlife Refuge, Florida, United States - Lox_Sample_3.5 | ecosystem: Environmental > Terrestrial > Soil > Wetlands | place: USA... | reverse complement strand
CTAACTGGACCATCGCCTGGTCTAGCGTCTTCTCACTGTCCAGCACAGGACCTTCAACCGGTTGCATGGCGTCTTCGACCCGCAACACATCCTCTTCGCGTAGCTCCTCCATCGATGGCAATTCCAGCCCATCTTGGCGGGTTAGCAAATCAAATATGGCAATTGGCTGCAGCGCACGCGAGATCACATAGGCGAACGTATTGGCGATAATTACCGGCACGATTATCGAGTAGTTCCCGCTCACCTCCAGCACCATGAAGACCGATGTCATCGGTGCCCGAAGAAATCCAGCGAAGAGCACACCCATGCCAACCAGAGCGTAGGTTCCAGCCGAACCCGTCAGGTGCGGAAAGAACACGTGCTGCACTCCGCCAACGGATGCCCCTAGCATTGCTCCAATAAACAAAGTCGGCGCGAACATTCCCCCGGGCGTGCCGCTCACAAACGAAAGGAGCGTCGCGACGATCTTCGCTCCGGCTAGAATCGCGAGGAATTGCCAGGTGAATTGACCATGCATGGCCTGATCCATGTACTCGTAACCAGCGCCCATCACCTGTGGAGCGCCCAACATTGCGATAACGCCGATCAGGAGGCCGGCAATCGCCGGCTGCAGGTACTGCGTCCAGAGAGGAAGCCCCTTGCATTTCGGGCGCAAGGTGGTAATACCGGCGGCGAATACTACTGAAGCCAATCCGCCGATGACTCCCAAGACGGCGTAAGCGATCAACTCAGTCGGATTCTTCAATTGCACGGACGGAATCCGAAACAGAGACTCCGATCCTAGAAACCAACGCATCACCACGACGCTGGATATCGCGGAAAGGACGACAGATCCGAGAATGCCGGCACTCCACCGGCCAATGACTTCCTCAATCACAAACAGCACTGCCGAGATTGGCGCGTTAAACGCGGCAGCCAGACCTGCGGCTGCGCCGACCGGAGCGATGAGCCGCATGCGGTCTCGCGAGAGCCTCATTTTTCGGCCCAGCATCGATGCCAGGCACGCGCCAATTTGTAGCGAGGGATCCTCCGGGCCTAAGGAATGTCCCGACCCAATGGCCAGCGCCGATGTGATGAACTTGCCGATTGCAGTCCGGATCGGGATGTTCCCGTTGAAAATGTAGAGGGCGGCTTTGGTCTGATTGACGCCACTTCCGCGCGTGGTCGGAAAGAAGTGAATCACCAGTAACGCAATCACCAAGCCCGCGATTGACGGCGCCAGCAACATGCGCACGGGCGTTAATACAGCTCCGGTTCCCAGCAAATACAAGCGCGACCAGTCGATCGCGAAACGAAAACAAACCACCGACAGCCCCGAAAAGATTCCGATAAAAACGGAAAGAACCAAAAAGAAGCGGTCTTCGCGGAAGGCTGAGCGCAACAGCGCGCGCGGAGAATGCTCCTGGATCCACGCGCTCGCGGCATTTTGCTGGCCGTTCTCAACCAACACTTCAGTTTCAGGATTCGATTGGAGATCCACTAACTTCCCTCGTGCAGTTTGGCAATCAGAAGTAACGCGAGATCCGTACCGGTCGGCGTTCCACAGACCAAACTCGTCTGATGTTCGATGCGAAATACAAGATCCATGGCGCTGTCTGCAAGGTCTGGATTACGCCTCAGTCCAAGCGGATTGATCCGTGGTTTCAAGGTGTTCCACTCGTCACTCAACGAAGGTGGGGATCCAACCGACCCAGCCGTTACATTCTTCGGGAGCGGACAGGAGCTCAGTCGATGACCTGCCGCCGAGAAGGCATCCATCACGATTTTGCTGCGATCTGCGGATGAAATCTGCGGTCGGAAGGGATCCATGCGTAGCACAGACTCGGTCGTCTGCAGTAGTTGTGCGCTGTGTAAATCTGTCGAATCGGCAACACCGGCGGACTTCAGATAATGCTGTGCCAGGAGATATCTCTGTAGTTGAAAAGCGGCATTGCCGGCTCCCGCCATCGCCTTTTCATCATGTTGATTGGTTCGCAAGGCAGTCCGATAGGCTGCGAGGGCATGTTCATAATCGCCCGCGCGCATAAATAAATCGCCGATTCTTTTTTGCAATGCGGGATCATCATTGGCGTTCGCGGCCAGGGCAATCAATTCAGCTTCGGCATCCCCCTGATCCTTGTTTTGCAGCAGGAGATCGACCAATTCGAATCGAGCCTCCCGACGTTGGCTTTCCTCACCTCGCTGCCAAGCTGCATATACCGCGCCGTGGTAGTAACGGATGGCTTGGTCGGTGCGACCCTGCTGGCGGGCTATCCTCGCAAGTTCCAGATTCACCACGCCATTTTCCGGTTCTCGATCCCAAAGATTCAGCAGATAGGCAGATGCTTCCCCGGTGCGGCTCAATCCGATCAGAGCCTCAGCCAGATTCAGCTGATAAAAATAATCGTCGCGGGAGTAGAGCAGCGCAGTGCGGAAGTCTGTAACGGCCGCGTCATAATTGTTTGCTTTCAAATCGGCGTAGCCACGAGCGGACCATCGATCGCCCAAAAACTCACGCTGACGGTAATACGCGCGCGAAAGTCCAGTGACTGCGAGGAAGAAGACCACAGCCAAAATGGAAAGCGCGACCAGCAACGCTGGGCGTTGCCGTAAATAAAATCGGTATTTAGCCAGCTTTGGCGACGCCATTGTGTCGTTCTGCTCTTCGGGCACCGCAAGAATCCTCCTCATACTATCTTGAAATTAGACGCAGAATTACAAAGGAAGGAATAGGCGGCCCAGTTTCGAGCCGCCCTCCACTAGCTAATTTGCCATGCTGAGATGGTCCACGCGGTTCTGCTGCCAGCATTGTTCGTTGTTCTGGCTGCAGAACGGCTTTTCCTTTCCATAACTGATGGTCTTGATCCGTTCCGCTGAAATTCCCTCCTGCAGCAGTGATTTTTTCAGCGACTCGGCGCGGCTCGTGCCTAATGCCAAGTTGTACTCTTCGGATCCACGGTCGTCGCAATGGCCCTCCAAGGTCACATGGATGGAGGGATGCTGCGACAGAAAAGCAGCATCATCGTGTGCGGTCGGCGCTTGGTCTGGCCGGATTTCCGACTTGTCGTAATCGAAGAGCACATCCTTCACATTGCGCGCGAACAAATCCGCGTCGGAAGGCGTAGGCATCGGTGCCTGCGCCACTTTCGCATTCACGGTTACACGCGCAGAAGCATCGGTTGTCCCGCCGGGGCCCTTCGCGGTCAGGGTATACGTGCTCGAAGAATTTGGCGTGATTGTTTTGGAGCCAGAACCGGATACGGATCCGATTCCTGCGATAGCAACATCGGTTGCATTCTCCGTGTTCCACGTCAGCGTAGTCGTCTGACCCTGTTCAACGACAGCGGGATTTGCCGCCAGCGTCGCTGTTGGGGCAACTGGCGGGGGCGGAGAAGGCGGCGTCGCTTTGGCTGCTTTCTTGTTGCAGCCGGAAAGGGACAATGCGCCGACTAGAATTCCTGCGAACAGCAATGTTTCCAACTTTGTCACTGAATCCTCCTCATAAATCGAGTTAAGCCTGAAATGGCAGAAAGAGACTTGCTCAATGGACATCAGCGCGAGGGGTGTTGCGCACACCTACAAGGCTCTAGTCCTGAGTGAAAAGATTCGGGAGCGACTGAATGAAGAAGAGGATCAGCATCGAAGAATGGTGCAGAAACCGGCAGGGAGACTATTGAGATCGTCAACTGTGCTTAACAGCGCCGTCCAAGCGAAGTTTTTCAACGCCAGAGCGGAGTTGTAGAACAAATCTGCCAGAGCGGTAAGACCCGCTCGCCAAATGATCGATCGCAAACGCGCTGCCGCACGGATGGACAGTAGCGCCGTGACTGGACCGTGCACTGCAGAATATGGGCCTTGCAAAGTAGGAAAAAGAAAGATTCCTATTACCGATAAGACGGCCACTAACGCGAATCCGCAGGCAAGTCGGCCTGGAGTCATAGGCACTTTCAATTATACGTTGAGTGCCCTCAAAAGCAGCCCACTCCGCAGGTTACTTCCAGCTTAGTACTCGCAGGTAGGAAATCGTCTCAATCGGCTGGCCTTGAGACTTGAACCCTCGGAAGTTGGAGTTATTTCCTTTACGCTTTTACCGCCCGTTTGTTCTTCCACCAGCCTGGTTCGCGGAACCCTTCATCGTGGAGCCGCCGCGTGCGCGCCGCCAGAATTGTTGCCCGGTTCAGGTATCCCACAACCTTGCGCTCGTCCATCCTGTCCACCACCGGCAAACGGCCAATATTGAAGTTGAGCAACTTCTCGGCGGCCTCGGCCACTAGTTCATCCCGATGCGTCACGACCATCTTGGTGCTTCCGGCCTCTTCCACCTTCATGGTGCCCAGAGAGTCTTTGTCCAGGGCGCGCAAAATGTCGCCCCGTGTGACAATTCCGCTGAGTTTTCCTGAGTTATCCAGAATGAGCAAGGCCTCGTAACGCGCTACGGCTGGATCATGCCTCGCGATTCTTTCCGCCACCTCGGCCACCTTTGTGCCTGCCGGAATAACCGGCGGATCCTTCTCCATCGTCTCGCCAACGGTGACCTGGGTCAGAACATCGGCTTCATAGTCCTGGAATACCCGCAAACCACGGCGCGCCAGCTTCTCGGTCATGATCGAGCTGCGAGGCATGAAGAGCATTGCGATGCCGTCCGCAATCACAGCCACTAGCATCAGTGGCAGGACCGAGTTGTAATCGCGCGTAATTTCAAAGGCAAAAATAATAAACGAGAAGGTTGCTCGCGAAGCCGCTCCGAATACCGCACCCATCGCGACCAGCGCAAAGGCGGCAGGGGATAGGTGAGCGTTGGGGAAAACGTGATTGGCAATCATTGCGAAGAGGCCGCCCATGGCAGCACTCCACATGAACGTCGGCGCCAGCAGACCACCCGAGGTGCCCGAGCCCAGCGAAATGACCAGAGCTGCGAATTTTGCGATCATGACGATGAGCAGGAGTTTCCAAGCGAGCTCGCCATTCAGAATTGAGCCGATCGTGTCGTATCCAACACCGAGAACGCGCGGCACATAAAAGCCGATGACGCCGAGTGCAAGCGCACCGATTGCTGGCCACCAGAGTTCATCCACAGGAAGCTTTTCGAATAGATCCTCGACCCAGTAGAGAGCTTTGCTCAAGATGACAGCCGCCAATCCACAGAGAGGCCCAAGCACAAGATAGAAAGGCAGAGCTCGCGGGATCGCGAAATCGACCTGCCCCACCTGAAACATTGGTCCCGGACCAAGCAACTGCATGTGGACCGCGGTTGCCAACGTACTGGCGATTACAAGAGGAATAAACGACCGCGATTTGAACTCGAAGAGCAGCAACTCGATGGCGAGAATTACGCCGGCGATTGGGGTATTGAATGTCGCCGACATTCCAGCGGCGGCACCGCAGGCCAGCAGTACCTTGCGTTCAACGGCGGTTGTGTGCAGAACCTGGCCAACGAGCGATCCGAGCGCGCCACCTGTCTGAATGATGGGACCTTCGGCTCCGAATGGGCCGCCCGTGCCGATGGCAATGGCTGCCGAAATGGGCTTTAGCAGCGCCACCTTCGGCTCGATGCGGCTGCGGTTCATCAGAACAGCTTCCATGGCTTCAGGAATTCCGTGGCCCTTGATTTTCGAGCTTCCGTACTTCGCCATCACGCCAACGATCAAACCACCGACAACCGGCACGAAAATGACCCACCATCCCAGATGATGTCCGCCGACACTACGAAATGTTGTGCTGGCGTTGTGGAAGAAGAAAACGTTAGTGAAGAAGCCGATGAGCTTGTAAAGGATATAGGCGACAATCCCGGCGAGAAGTCCGATTCCTGCTGCCAGGAAAGACATCAACACGATTCGAAATGAGGCAGGTGGAGGCGGGGACAAAGGCGATATGCCGGAGGCCGCCAGCGGCTCATTCGCGATGCTTGGGGACCCATCATGGTTATTGCTGTTCATAGCTTGCTTGCTGAATCTCTTTCCAATTTTGATGGGATTGCTACTACCGCCGCTGCAGGTCTCCTAGGCCGTTCGCATCTCCTGCCCAAGGCGTCTTTGACGGTGGTCTTTTCCTTTCATCACGCGCCGTAAGGAGGCGACGAGTTGGGGAGCTGCTTCCTGCAACTCCTCGTGGTGATGCAGAGCCAGTTCGGCCAGCACTTTTTCCCCCTTGGGGGTCAGAGCTAGCAGCACCTCGCGCCGGTCTTCCAGGCTCCGCTCTCTGATTACGTAGCCCCTCGTCTCCAGCCGATTGATCAACTCGACCGCGCTATGATGCTGAACTTGCAGCATCTCGGCTAAGTCCCGGATTCGGGGGCGCAAATTCGGAGGCATGCCCTTGATTGAGAGCATCAGTTGGTACTGGCCCCGTTCCAGCCCAGCAGCTTCAACAGCGCGCTCGCTGAAATGCAGAAACTTCCGGATCTGGTAGCGGAATTCCGCCAGAGCTTGATAATCGGCCACCGTGAGCTTTCTCATGCCCACGATTCTATCGTGCGGCGATAGTCTTTACATATTATATCGTGATGCGATATAAAAAGGAACTATTACCGCAAACGGTCCGCGATACCGAGGGGGTATTCGCGGCGAGCCCCACGTCCCGTTACTGAAGTCAGCACGGGAGGTGGGGCTTTTGAACTTTGGAACCGAATCGGCGGAAAGCCCTTTGCAGCCCAAGGACACAGAGAAAACAGGGAAAACCCAGGCACGTTTCCACGGGCCTAGCCCATCTCGTGCCGACCCATTTAGAATCCTCTGTCCACTACATCTTGAACGAGGAGCCCGACCGTGATCCCCCGCTATACCCGGCCTGAGATGGCCCGCATCTGGAGCGATGAAAACCGATTCCGCACTTGGCTGGCCGTGGAAGTTGCAGCTACTGAAACATTGGCCGAAGCTGGTTTGGTTCCTAAAGACGCCGCCAGAGCGATCAAAGAGCGTGCCGACTTTCGCGTCGAGCGCATCCACGAGATCGAAGCGGAAGTCCGTCACGACGTCATTGCCTTTACCACGGCCGTCGCTGAGATCGTCGGCCCGCATGCCCGCTGGTTCCACTACGGGCTCACATCTAACGATGTCGTGGATACGGCCCAAGCACTGCTCATCCGTCAGGCGTCGCAAGTGATCGCGCAGGATCTTCAGCGCCTATCTGACGTGCTGGAGCGGCGCGCCTGGGAATTCAAAGACACGCCGATGATCGGGCGTACGCACGGCATACACGCTGAGCCCATCACCTTCGGATTCAAGATCGCCAACTGGTATTCGGAAACGCAGCGCAATATCACGCGATTCATAGCTGCCGCAGAAGACATGCGGGTCGGCAAATTTTCGGGCGCGGTGGGAATCTTCGCGCACCTTACGCCGGAGCTGGAAGAAAAGATCTGTGCTCGCCTGGGATTGAAAGCTGCGGCCGTTTCCTCGCAGGTAATCCAGCGCGACCGCCACGCCAACTATCTGGCGACGTTAGCGGTGATTGCATCGACGCTCGACAAGATCGCGACCGAGATTCGACACTTGCAGCGCACCGAAGTGCGCGAGGCCGAGGAGTTTTTCAGCGAGAAGCAAAAGGGATCGTCGGCCATGCCGCATAAACGTAATCCGGTCACCTGCGAGCAGATCAGCGGACTTGCCCGCGTTGTCCGCGCCAATGCTCAGGCCGGATTCGAGAATGTGGCCCTCTGGCATGAGCGCGATATATCGCACTCATCGGTCGAGCGCGTGATACTGCCGGACTCGACGACGCTCATGAACTACATGCTGAGTAAGACGACGAACCTCATCGACACGATGTTCGTCTATCCCGACCGGATGCGTGCCAATCTCGAGAGCACGCGCGGCCTTATTTTCAGTGGTCAGCTTTTGCTCGATCTCGTCGAAAACGGGATGACGCGCGAAGACGCTTATCGCTTGGTACAAGGCCATGCCATGCGCTCGTGGAAAGAAGGTTTGAACTTCCATGATGAGATCTTGGCTGACAAAGAGATCACCAGCAAGGTTCCCCGCAAGCAGATCGAATATGCCTTCGATCTGCCACGCCAGTTGAAGAACGTGGATAAAATCTTCGCTCGCGTGTTTGGAAAACAGAGGGGCGCAAAGCCTGCCGCGAAGCGCAGCTCAACCAAAAAGGCAAAGTAATCAGTCCCACCGAAGGAAGGGCTTTTGTACATTCGCAGAACCCGGTCTCTCCCTTTGTGGCTTCAGGCTTATGTGATCCGCAGATAAGTCGCATAGGGTTCTGCCATCACGGCCGTCCAAGGGAGCATATTGAGAGCCGTAGTTCCCGTCTCTACTTTCCAACTCTGTGCTCCGGTTTTCTTCACGGCCATCAACTGGGCACGTGTCACGGCAGGTTGGGAGTCACAAATCGCGAACAAGACGAGCGGTCCTGATAGCAGAGCTACTGTGTCCGTATGTTGTGCATCGATAGACTCCAGACGTGTCTTCAAGGGAAGCTCGAGCTCAATTCGATCGCCCGAGTTCCACTCGCGGTCCAGTCGAATGAATGATCCGGCAGCGACATCCATCCGCTTGCCGTTGCCGCCAACCGAAGCGCCTTCCGCCCAACTCGGAATCCGAAGATTTACCGAAAATCGGGTGGGCTTTGAACTTTTCACCTCGAACGAAATGTGCGGCTCGTGTGGGTAGTCTCCCTGCTGCGTCAAAGAAATCTGCGCTCCGTCCTGCGTCCATCGCACGGTGGAAGGGATGTACAAATTGACGAACACATCACGGCTATCGCGGAAGTAGGTGCTGATGCGGTAGTCCGAAGCGACTTGGGGCATGGTACCCGAACAGCAAGGCCAGCGGTGATCGGAATACACTTTCTTGCCCTTGAAGTTGTAGTCCGAGTAATAGAACGTGTGGCCGTCGGATTCGAGTGGTTTCGCGCCGAGAATTGTGTTGTACATGACGCGTTCCATGCTGTCGCCGTACCAAGGATCGCGTGTCACGCGGAGCAGGTAGCGCGTTAGCTTGAAGTGTGCGTACGATCCGCAGGGCGTCTCGAAGCTGCTGTGCGTTTTCGTCAGACTGTCGTAAAGGTCTGAACTCCCCGTCGCCCGCAGTTGCTCATCCGGACCCCATCCACCCGTCGCAAAGCTCTGCGCCTGCACCATATCGAATCCATTCTTCGCGGCTCGCAGATACTTTTCGTCTCTGAGCGTCAAATACGCTTGCATTGCCGAGCACAAGCAATTCACATGGCTGTAAGCGTGTCGACCTTTCAGGTCATTTTCCTCAAGAGCCAACCGCTCGTAGAAAGGCTCGTTCAAATACTGAACGGCGATCTGCTTGTACCGTTCTCCTGCTCCACGCTGATAGGCGAGAAACAGGTTTTCCGGCATGGTATACGACTCGTCCCAGTTCCACGACTCATCCTTTCCAGGCCGCCAGTTTGTTCCATGCTCTACCGCGTGTCCAGGCAAGTGCGGCATTGCGGCCTCGGTCGTCTTCGCCAGTATTTCCCATGCGAACGGATCACCCACATACTTATGAGAGTCGATCAATCCGCAGACCAGTTTGTCGTAACAGTAGGCCGGGAACCGGTTGTTGACATAAAACTTTCCGTCAATTGTCTTCGCATACAGTTGGTTCAATCGCAGGACTTTCTCTTTCACCACCTGATCCCCGGTGATGGCGTAGCCCCTCGCCAGCGCCGAGACCCACTGTCCGAAGGTTGCGGACGGCGCGAACCCCGCGTCAAATGTATGCCAGTCGTAATTCGGATCGTAACGATACCATCCACCCAAGTCCTCGCCCGGAGCAGGCAGACCGACCATTGCCCGAAAAGGCTTCATCAAGGCGTCGTCATCCAGTCCCATAAGAACTGCTTGCGTCTGGCGGAACTGCTCTTCGTGGATGGGGCTATTTAGTGTGACCTCACCGTATCCAAACTCTTCGAGGAAGTCTTTCTCGGCGCTTGCGTGTGGCAAGGCTAATGAATGAGGAAGCACGCAGGCGGCCGTAGACGCTACGGCTGCGGATTGCAGAAATTCTCTTCGAGAAATCGAACGCATGGATGGGGCCTCGGACACGCCGAACTGTGATCTCAGATCTGAAGAATAGTCTACGCCGACGATGAAGAAGAGGCTGCGCGCGGAAGAAGTTAAATGGTGGGGACTACCGCTGATGACAATGTACTTAGCGATCTAAACAGGAAGAACCCAGAGACGTTCTATTGTTGCAGCTTTGAAACTCGAGACACGCGACTGGAAAGTTACTTACCCTCGCCCTCTTTAAACATGTATTTGATAGCCGGCTTATAAATCATCAAATTCGGGGCACCGTTCTCGCGGTTCACCTTGATGCAGTTCCGGTCGTACCATTCGATGATGCCGTGAACTTCTTCACCATCACGCAGTACGATGACCATCGGAGTGCGCGTCTGCATCTGTTTTTGATAGTAGAAATTCTCGGCGTTCGTGGTCTCTGGAGGAGCCAATTTCTTACCGCCACTCGGTCCCATGGGACGCTCACCTCGTTCGGGCCGATCGTGACGCTCAGGGCGTCGCTCTTGTACAGGCGCTGGAGCGGCGTTGTGATTGCCATGGTTGTGGTTCTCGATGCGGGGCAGCGTTGGGCGAATCAGCTTACGGTTCGCATAGTTTTCCCGCTCAGACGACTCTCCGGTTTGTACCGGACTCATAAGGGTATCCTTCATTGTGGCGCTACCTCAGGTGCACGCATTCGCGCAAGCCGATGCTCTGGGACCCGATTGAATTGAATCAACGAAGGCGTGAGCTTTTCGACTACTGTACCATCGGAATGTTCCCGTGACAATCCTACTTCCGTGCCATAAGGACGATGTGCCAAATCTTGCACAGCCTCTACAAAATCGATTCTTCTTCTAAGTTGTTTTCGAAAGGTCGGCGCCGCTCCGCTCTCTGCCGCTCCATGTGATGATCGTCACAAGGCTCGCGACAATCACAACGGTCCACGCCAGGACTGGCGCGAAGTCCCCCCCATATCGGAATTCCGCAACTCGCGCCTGGATTACGGAATTGCGCGACGAGAGCAAGTTCCCGATCTGGTAAGCAAATCCTGGCAGAGTACCCCGCACGGCTGCCGGCGATAACTCATTCAGATGAGCCGGTATTACGCCCCATGCGCCTTGCACCATGAATTGCATCAGAAATCCGCCAGCTGCCAGCATTGGTACGGAATGCGAATAGGCCCATAATGGAATCACTGGGATCGCCAGCACTCCGGCAATCACGATGGCCCTCTTTCTGCCGATGCGCTCCGACCAAGTTCCAAAGCAGATTCCTCCCAACAGAGCACCAATGCTGTAGATCACTGCGATGAGACTGACCGTTTTCGGAGGAAAATTCAAATTCTTCTGCAGAAACGTCGGATACAAGTCCTGTGTTCCGTGGCTGAATGAATTAAAGGCAAACATAAGTACGACCAGGAACGCGAAAATTCCAGCGTGCGACCAAATATCTTTACCAATGGGCCGAGCGTGTTCCCTCGAAACTTGCCCTTGGACCCACGCAGGGGACTCCTCAACTTTGTTCAATATGAAGATGACTAACACGGCGGGAAGCGCACCTATTACAAACATCCCTCGCCAGCCAACGAAAGAAAACAACGTGCCATAGACGAGCGCCGCAAGCAGATACCCCACCACGTAACCTTCCTGCAGGAGGCCGGAGAAAAAGCCACGCCCTTCGACGGGCAAAGTCTCAAATGCTAAGGCAGCCCCAACTCCCCACTCGCCACCCATACCGATTCCGAACAACGCACGTGTAATTAGAAAGATCTGCAAATTTGGTGCGAACGCGGAGGCCAATTCGAAGAACGAGTAACAGATGATGTTCAGAATCAACGTTGGACGCCTGCCCCACCGGTCGGCCATCATGCCGAACAGAATGGCGCCCAGAGGACGCATGGCGAGTGTCCAAAATACAGCCTCGGCAATCGTGGAGACGTGTACCTGAAAGTGAGTACTCAGCGCCGGGATACAGAACACCAGAATGAAAAAGTCGAACGCATCCAGCGACCACCCAAGAAAACAGGCAATGAATGTGTTTCGTTGTGCTGGTGTGAGCCGCCGAAACCGCCCTGAGATGTCGATCAATCCGATTCCCTCTGTGACCTCTGTGGTGAAATGCTTTTCTCGCAGTCGCAGGCCGAGCGGATGCTAGCATAAGCTTTTCAATCAACAAGCAGAAATCGTCAACCAACGATCGGACTTTCTCATGCCCGAACTCGATCTCCCGCAACGCCAGGCCACCGACACGCTGATGCTCACTGGCTTCTGGTATCGCGCCGTGCCTGCGGATCGAGTTCACCGCAATCAACTGCACAAGGCGACATTGCTGGAAATTCCTCTCGTCATTGGGCGCGATCGCCAGAATCATCCCTTCGCTCTACGCGATGCTTGCCCGCATCGTGGCATGCCTCTCAACTCTGGCAAGTTCGATGGCGAGAATCTTGAATGTCCGTATCACGGATGGCAGTTCGACGTGCACAACGGCCAATGCCAGCTGATTCCATCACTCACTTCCGATCAGACGATGAAAGTCGATCGCATCTATGCCGGTAGTTATCCCTGCGAGGAGCAGGATGGTTTCATCTGGGTGTACATCCCAGACCCGGCCCCTCCCGGCGCTGGTTTCAGCAAACCGCCCGAAGTTTGCGAGCCGTCTCCCACAATTGAAAAGTTCAGCTCAAAATACAAAGTTGCCTATCTTCAGGCTGAGATGCCTGTGAGCATTGACCATGGCATCATCGGGCTCATGGATCCCGCCCATGGGCCATTCGTCCACCAGGCGTGGTGGTGGCGCTCGCAGCGCAGCATTCATGAAAAGCAGAAGAATTTCGAGCCTATTCCGAATGGTTTCCGGATGTCGGCGCACACGCCCAGCTCAAACTCAGCGCCCTACAAGCTTTTGCGCCTCTATGCAGATGCAGACTCCATCTCCACAACTATCGATTTCGTTCTTCCCAACATTCGCACCGAAACGATTCGGGCAGGGAAGTACTGGTTCTCGAGCCTGACCACGGTGACACCGATCACGCGCAGCCAATGCCGTATTGATGTCGTCGCTGCCTGGAACCTGTTCCGTTGGGTTCCTCTGGTGCCCGAGCTGCTGAAATTTGTCTTCGGAAAATTCGTCGAACAAGATCGTCGCACCATGGAGATGCAATCCGAAGGCCTCAAGCACAACCCGCATCTCATGCTGATCGATGATGCCGACCGCCCGGCTAAGTGGTATTTCCAACTGAAGTCCGCCCACCTCGAAGCAAAGCGAAGCGGCCAGCCAATGAAGCATCCGATGTCGGGCCCAGCCACACTCAAATGGCGAAGCTAAGGTTTTCTCTGTGAACCCCAGTGTCGCCAGCAGTGCAAGGGGCTTGGCGGCTAATCACATCGAAGCAGTTCAAAAGCAGCCCCGGCCGCCAATTCTGTCATCGAAGTGGCATGAGCACACGCCGCAGAAGGTCTTTTCTGCACAAACATTCCCTGAGCATCGTTGCCGCTTTTATTCTTCTGGCCTGGATCGTTCTCTATTCCCGGTCCAATCCGAGCACCCATCTTGGCTCATTCTTTGGGAACGCGATTGCCGACTGGACCGGACTGCTTGTCACCGTGTTAGCTACCAAGTTTTTCTTTGAACTTGGGTCGGCCGAAAGCCGGCGCCCGCCACGCCATTGGCTCAGGCCCTTTTTGGAATTCCTGCGAGATCACTCTTTGACGATCTTTCTCGCGGTGACTGGCATTGGCTGGATCTGGCTCTTCGCGATTTCCGATCCAAACTCAAAATGGGGGCAGGTCGTGGGAAACATCGTTTCCGAGTGGACCCAGATCTTTGGGATGGTACTGCTGACGAAACGTCTACTGGAGACACACTCCAAGGAAAGCCGGCAATAAATGCGCGGAAATCCCTCTGGGGCTCGAAGCCGGCCGTCCAAGCCCCTCGGCTATAATGATCTGTAACGTGGGTTGGGTTCGCGCCTCGATTTCCCTGCCGGAGGAAGGCTCCGCCTCGTTGCTACTTCATCACTCGTAAGGAGTCTCGATGGCCATCACCAAGACCGACAAGATCTGGCACAACGGAAAACTGATCAACTGGGACGACGCAACCGTACACGTGATGTCGCACGTACTGCACTACGGCTCGTCGGTGTTCGAAGGCATCCGATGCTACGACCTGCCCAGCGGACCGGCGATTTTCCGCGCCGTAGAACACATGCAGCGGTTGGTGGATTCGGCCAAGGTCTATCGGATGGAACTGGCATTCACACGCGACGAACTCGTCCGTGCGATGCTCGAGACTGTCGGTCACAATGGCGCCTGGCCATGCTACATCCGTCCGATCGTGTTTCGTGGATACGGCGATGCTGGTGTGAATCCGCTGAACTGCCCGGTCGAGATCTACATCGTGAATTATCCGTGGGGCAAATATCTGAGCGGCGACGGCGAAGGAGTGGACGTTTGCGTTTCGTCATGGACGCGCCTGGCTCCGAACACACTGCCTGCCATGGCCAAGGCCGGCGCGAACTACATGAACTCGCAGCTCATCAAGATGGAAGCGATCGCGAACGGATATGTGGAGGGCATCGCGCTCGACAAGAATGGATTCGTCAGCGAAGGGTCAGGCGAGAATTTGTTTATCGTGCATCGCGACAAGCTGATCACGGCGCCGCTGGGAAACTCGGTGCTGCCGGGGATCACGCGCGATTCAATCCTGCAGATCGCGCGCGACCTGAACGTTCCGATAGTCGAACAAATGATTCCTCGTGAGATGCTGTACATCGCGGACGAAGTCTTCTTCACCGGCACGGCGGCGGAGGTCACGCCGATCCGGTCGGTCGACAAGATCAAGATCGGCAAGGGCGGGATGGGTCCAATCACGAAAGCACTGCAAAAGGAGTTCTACGCCATTGTGCGTGGAGAGAAGAACGACCGTCACGGCTGGCTCACGCCGGTGCCGGTGCGCAGCAAGCAGCCCGTCGGAGTATAATTCCAGCGTCAATTCAAGCTTGGGGCGCGGCCTTTCAAGGGACCGCGCCCTTTGGCTTCTCTGCCCGGAAAATAACAAAACAGTTATAAGGAGGAAGTATGTCCCAAGCTCTGACTCCGGAATTTGCTGCTGGATTGCGCGCCCTGATGCTTGACGGCATCGCACGCGAAGCGGAAATCACGAAACGCGTCATCGGCGCTGTGCCTGACGCGAAATCCGAATATCGTCCCGACCCGAACGCCCGCACCGCTAAAGAACTGGCGTGGCACATCGCCAATACAGATGTGCAGTTTCTCGATGGCATCGCTGATCTGCAATTCAAGATGGAATCACCTGAGCACAAGCCGGAGACTTCAGCGGAAGTCGTGGCCTGGTACGACGAGAACATGAAACGCGGAATCGAGCGCGTTCAAGCCCTGACGGCAGAGCAGTTGACGACGCCGGTCGAGTTCTTCGGCGTCTTCAACCTGCCGGCGGTGGCGTATCTGGGATTCCTCAACAATCACAGCATCCATCATCGGGGAGAGTTGGCAACATATCTGCGCCCGATGGGAGCGAAGGTGCCGTCGATCTATGGTGGGAGCTATGACGAACCGTTCGT
>Ga0335081_10009684_pt1 | contig 15525 bp, 15 predicted proteins | sample Lox_Sample_35_FD_206713 | JGI IMG/M metagenome (GOLD analysis project Ga0335081, IMG submission 206713) | Soil microbial communities from Loxahatchee National Wildlife Refuge, Florida, United States - Lox_Sample_3.5 | ecosystem: Environmental > Terrestrial > Soil > Wetlands | place: USA... | reverse complement strand
TTGCGTAACCAAAATTTGTCTTGAACAGCGCAATCAGCGATTCCGTGGGAGTCTCCGCCGACCCGGACGCCAGCATCTCCGCCGCGATCTGCCGCACTTGCAGAAACCGCTCGACGTCGAACGGATCCCGCGCATACGTTAGTCCATTTTGTGCGATGGCTTGCAGCCGCTGCGCCCATTGCGCCACGCCGGGATTTTTCATCACCTCTAGTGTAGCAGCGCGGCCGCGCCCGAACCCGCCAGGCGAATCGCCTGGTTCAAAGAAACAATCTCCGCCTCGGTCAGTCGTCGGTGCATTCCCTTGGACAGTTCCCCGAGTTTCAGCGGTCCAATCGCCACGCGAATCAGTCGCAACACTTGCACTCCCCGCGCGTCGAACATGCGGCGAATTTGCCGGTTTCTCCCTTCATCCAGCGTGATCTCCATCCACGAATTCTTCTCGCCGGCCCGCAACACCTTTGCGCTCTTGCACCGCAGAATCTCCCCGCGCTCGGTCTCCACGCCGTGCTCCAGCGCTTCCAGCAATTCCGCCGTAGCCACCACGCCAATGTGCACATGATAGGTTTTGTCGAGGTGTGTCTCCGGGTCCGTCACTCGCGCGCTCCACTCCGAATCGTTGGTGAACAGGAGCAGCCCTTCGCTGGCCTTATCGAGCCGGCCCACGGGCGCGAGCCAACTCAACTCCTCCGGTAACAGAGAGTACACGGTCTCGCGCCCCTTCTCATCGGCCGCCGAAGTCACCAAGCCACGCGGCTTGTTCAGCATCAGATAAATCTTCTTCGCGGCTCGAACCGCCTGGCCCTCCACCTCAATGCGATCCACGCCCAGCCGCACCGGCGTCTCGGGATTTCTCGGCTTCGCCCCATTCAACCGCACTTTGCCTTCGCGAATCAGCGCTGCGGCCTGCTGCCGCGAACAATGGCCCAGCTTCGAAAGCGCCCGCGCCAGGCCGATTTTCCGCACACCCGCGCCGTTCGCCGTCCTCGCGCGTTCAGAGTAGCGCTTCACGTCGCAAACTTCCTTCCTCAGCTCTTTTTATCGGGAGATGCCGCGGGTTCCGCGTGTTTCACCTGGCCGTAGCGCGCCGCAAGCCAGTCCCGCACTTCCTTCGGGTTGTATTTGAAGGGCCCGTTGCCACCCTTGTACGCGACGTGCCCCTGCTCATCAATGATGTAAAGCCGCTCCGGCCATGCCGCGTACGCATCGTTCGCCGCGTTATTCATCGGGTCAATCCCGAACGGCACCGGGTATTTGAATCGTTGCGTGAAATCGTTCGCAATCGCCACCCGCTGCGCCAGCGTTTTCGGCTGCGCGTAGCACACGTCATCCTTGCCTTTCTCGTTCGATTTCATCTGCCACTCGTCAATCGGATGTGCCTCGCGCACATAAATCGTCAGAAAATCCACGTGGTCTTTGTAATCGTCATAGAGCTTCACGATATCGCCAACCTGGCGGCGGAACGGCGGTCAGGTGAAGCTCCCAAACACCAGCACCAGCGGTTTTCCCCCGATGCGATCGCGCAACTGAAACTTGCTCTCTCCATCCAGCGCCACCAACGTCACATCCGGCGCCGCGCTGCCTACTTTCAAATTTCCCACGTGCATATACGGCAGCGCGTACCTCACCATTTGCAATGCGTCTTTGGGGCTCCCGGCCATGAAACTCAGCCCGGTGCCTGCTCCGACGGCCGCGATGCCCAGCGCCACCAACCCCCATTTAACGATCGGCTTCATGCTCTCTCCGATGAACTAGCGCGCCGCGACCAATTCATCGCGCAACGCCTGGTACCTCGCCAGCGACTTCTCAATAATATTCAGCGCCGCATACGCCGGCCGGATATCTTCCACCTGCACCTGCTTGCCTTCCAGTTGCTTGTAGTCCTGAAAAAACCGCTTTAGCACCAGCAAGCGGTGCGGCGGCAGATCCCGCGCCTCCAGGTAATCGCTGAACTCCGGATCCTTCGTGGCCACCGCGATAATCTTGTCGTCGCTGGCGCCGGAGTCAACCATTGTCATCACACCGATCGCTCGCGCCTGAATCAACGCCAGTGGCTGCACCGGTTCCTGGCACAGCACCAGCACGTCCAGGGGATCGTTGTCCTCCGCGTAAGTCTGCGGAATAAATCCATAGTTGGCCGGATAAAACACCGCGGAGTGAATAATCCGGTCCACCTTAATCAAACCCGTGGCTTTATCCAGCTCATATTTGACATTGGAGCCAAGCGGTATCTCGATCACCGCCTGAAAATCGCGCGGCACTTCTTTTCCTGGGAAAACATCATGCCATGCATGGGTCACGCCGGGGCACCTCGCTCGATATTAGCGACCCCCTATTATCTCACGCAGCGGCCACTTTCAGGCTCGCCCTGACGAGGGATGGGTGGCCCAGCGTCGCGCCGCTTTCTGATACCGGCGGCCCATCAAGCCGCCTTCTTCGTCCACGCCCCGATAATGGCGCCCATCAATACCATCCCCGCTAGGGGATAAAACTCATTGATTGCGTAAAGCGTCCTCGGCCGCATCTCATACATATACGTCGTAAACGTAATCGGCCCCACAAACCCGATCCACAGCAGCACGCCGACGGAAGCCCCGCGTCCGAGCGTGTCTGCGTTTCGCCAGATGCAAATCTGCGCCAGCGAATATGCGATCAGAAGATTCAGCACAAACGTGATCACATAGGGCAGCACCGGATTCATGGACTTGGCTTGTTCCATGGACATGTTCTCCAGCGCCATCCATGGCTTGCTGAACAGCACCCCGTACCAGACCGCTCCCAACAGCCAGTACGCAATCGCCGAAACCACCACCGCCGCGTAGTTTGTTTTCATGGGAACTCTCCTGCCGGAAAGGCATCAAGGCATCGCCCGATGCAACGCGCGCACTCTAGCACTAGGCCCGGGCTTTGTCGATCAGTTCGTCCCAAATTCCCTTCGATTTCAAAATCAGCTCAATCGCCTCGCGCACTGCGCCTCTTCCGGCATGTGCCTTCGTCGTGTAATGTGCGGCTTTCTTTACCTCCTCCACAGCGTCGCCCACGGCCACCGCCAACCCCGCGCGCTTCAGCAGTGGGATATCCGGTAAATCATCCCCGATGAACGCCACTTCCGCATCGGTCACGCCGGCTTTGGCGAGAATCTCCTCGTAAGCGGGCGCCTTCAGTGGAATCTTCATGTACACGAATTCCATCTTCATCTCACGCGCGCGTCGCAGCAGCGCCGCGCTTTCGCGCCCGGTGATGCATCCAGTCCGCAGGCCTGCCGCGTGCGCCAGCGTCAGTCCCTGCCCGTCGTGCGCGTCAAACGTCTTGATCTCCAACGCGGAGCCGTCCGGTTGCGAAAGCAGCGTCACTCCTCCGTCCGTCATCGTTCCATCGACGTCCATCAACACCACTTTGATCTTTGCAGCTCTTTTTTTTAGTGTGGGTGAAATTTTCGCTCTTCGCGCCAAAGAACCCTCCTCAAAGGGGAACTCGTACAGGCTCGTGTAGGCGCCGGCCTTTAGCCCGGCCAGCCAACTGTGCGACCTCTCAAATCAATCCCCGCGGCCAACCGCGTAGCACAGCCATTCCTGGCTGTGCTCTTCCTTGCGATCTATCTCGCAGCAACCGCTCAAATCAATTCCAACGTCCACAAATCGTGCAAATGCACCACGCCCAAAACGCGCCGAGCCTCGTCCACCACCACCACCGACGTGATCTTCCTCTTCTCCATCAAATTCAGCGCCTCGCTGGCCAGCACTTTCGGCCCCAGCGTCTGCGGATTCCGCACCATGCATTCTCCCGAGGTCATCGCCAGAGCCGCGCCTCCGTGCTTCTCCATCAGCCGTCGCAAATCGCCATCGGTCAAAATTCCGGCCAGCGCTCCATCTCCGCCAACCACGGTCGTCATCCCCAGTTTCTTTGCTGACATCTCATGAAACGCCGCCGGCATCGGCGTCTCGGGCGAAACCCTGGGGAGCGCGTCGCCCGAGTGCATCAGATGCTCCACGCGCAACAGTTTCTTCCCCAATCGGCCCGCCGGATGCAACGCCGCAAAATCATCGTGCTGAAATCCTCGTCGCTCCAGTAGCGCAATCGCAAGCGCGTCACCAACCGCCATCGCCACCGTCGTGCTCGCGGTCGGCGCCAGGTTTAGCGTGCATGCTTCTTCTTTCACGCTCGCGTCCAGCACCACATCACTTGCTTCGGCGAGCGTCGACTTCGGATTCCCGGTCAGCGTCACAATCGAAATCTCCAGCCGCTTGAGCGCCTCCAGCAAATTCAAGATTTCGTGCGTCTCGCCGCCGTAGGTAATCGCCAGCAGCGCGTCGCCCCGCGCCAGCATGCCCAGATCGCCGTGTAGCGCTTCCGCGGGATGCAGAAAAAACGAGGGCGTTCCCGTGCTGGAAAAAGTCGCGGAAATCTTTCGCCCCACCAGGCCGGACTTCCCCATCCCGGTCACCACCACGCGTCCTTTGCACGCAAATAGCAGGTCCACGGCCCGCTCAAACGACTCATCCAGCCGGGCCAACACTTCTTGAATCGCCTGCGCCTCGATTCGAAGCACCCGCCGCGCCGTTTCTAGGCTCATGCGTTGCTCCAGCGCCGCACCAGCGCGGAAAGTTCCTTCAATCGCGCCAGCAATTGCGGAAGTTGCGCCAGCGGCAGCGCATTCGGCCCGTCGGACAATGCCGCCGCCGGATTATCGTGTGTCTCCAGAAAAATCCCGTCCACTCCCGCGGCCACTCCGGCCCTCGCCAGTGGCTCGATAAATTCCGGCTGCCCGCCGCTCGCGTGCCCCTGGCCGCCCGGCAGTTGCACCGAGTGCGTCACGTCGTACACCACCGGGTACCCGAACTTCGCCAGTACCGGGAAACTCCGCATGTCCACAACCAAATTGTTGTAGCCAAAGCTGGCGCCGCGTTCCGTCAAAATGATGTTACGGTTCCCAGCCGCCGCAATCTTTTCTGTCACGTTCCCCATATCCCAGGGTGAAAGAAATTGCGCCTTCTTCACATTCACGATCCGGCCGGTCTTCGCCGCGGCCACCAGCAAGTCCGTCTGCCGTGAAAGAAACGCGGGGATTTGCAGAATGTCCACCACTTCGGCGGCAGGCGCTGCCTGGGCTGCATCATGAATGTCCGTCAAAATCGGCAGTCCCAAATCTTTTTTGATCTTTCCGAGGATGCGCAGTCCTTCGGTCATCCCCGGGCCGCGAAACGCCTTCACCGACGAGCGATTCGCTTTGTCATAAGACGCCTTGAAGATATACGGCACACCCGCATCCGCCGCGATCTTCGCCACCCGTTCCGCCATCGATCGCGCGTGCGCTTCCGATTCGATCACACACGGCCCCGCCATCAAAAACAGCGGGTTCCCGCCGCCCAGCCGGAACGGACCTAGTTGAATTTCTCGAGTGATGGACATTTTTTAGGAAGATATCACACAAAACTCGCCGGTATCTCTCGGTTCTCCGGTCTTTGGGTAGATTACTTTCTGCGGCGGGTCTTTCGCGTTGTTCGCTTGGACTGTTGTGGAATTTCCCACGGCTCTCCGGGCTCCTGGTTGGCAAACCAGTTGCCCAGAGCCATGTCAGGAATGTTGGATAGTTTCATCCCCCTGGCTTTGCCTCTCGCTCCAAAGCAAGCCGCTTGACTGGCGGTATCTTCCAACTCACCACTGCGGTTTTCACGCTTTGATGTCACCCAAGAAAATAGAGACGACCCGGGCTAGGCCGCCGCGTGTGGCGTCGCCCGCAGCGGTGCGGCGGGAGGCTGCACATCGGTCTGCCCGGCGGCCGTCGTTGGCCGCGACTTCTGCAGCTTATGCTCCAGGGAGGCCCCAATAAAAGCTGCGAACAGCGGATGCGGCTCCAGCGGCTTCGACTTGAATTCCGGGTGGAACTGGCAGCCCAGGAACCACGGGTGATCCGGCGCCTCTACAATTTCCACGTAATTGTCGTCCGGCGTGCGTCCCGTGATCCGCAGTCCCCCCGCCGTCAAAATCTTCTCGTATTCGCGATTGAATTCGTAGCGGTGCCGGTGGCGCTCGCTGATTTCCGTTCTGCCGTAAGCCTTGTGCGCAAACGATCCCGGCTCCAGCTTGCAGGGCCATGCGCCCAGCCGCATCGTGCCGCCCATCTCGTCCACGCCCAGCAGTTCCCGCAATTTATAAATCACGCGGTGCGGTGTTTGCGGATCGAATTCCGTGCTGTCCGCCTTCGTCAGGCAGGCGGCATCGCGCGCGTACTCAATCGTCGCGCATTGCATCCCCAGGCAAATCCCGAAAAAGGGAATCTTGTGTTCCCGAGCGAATTGAATCGTGTACACCATGCCCTGAATCCCGCGTTTCCCAAAACCGCCGGGAACCAGAATGCCGTCATACCCCTTCAGCCGCTTCTCCGCCGTCTCCAGTGAATCGATTTCTTCGGACTCGATCCAGTCAATCACTGTCTTATACTGGTGCGCCAGCCCGCCGTGCAGCAGCGCCTCGCGCAGGCTCTTGTACGCATCCTCTAACTGCACATATTTCCCGACGATCCCGATGCGGACTTCGCCCTTCGGATGGTGCAGGCTGTTCAACATGTCCAGCCACGGCTTCATGTTCGAAGGCCGCTCTTCCAGCCGCAGCAATCGCAGAATCTGCGCGTCCAACCCTTCCTTGCTCAGTTCCACCGGTACTTCGTAAATCGTCTTTACGTCTTCCATCGAGATCACGCACGATTCCGCCACGTTGCAGAACAGCGCGATCTTCCGCTTCAAATCCTCGGAAATGTGCCGGTCGCTCCGGCAAAGCAAAATGTCCGGCTGGATGCCGATCCCCAGCATCTCTTTTACGCTGTGCTGCGTCGGCTTGGTCTTCAACTCGCCCGCCGCCGCGATAAACGGCACCAACGTTACGTGCACAAACAGTGTGTTCTCCGCGCCCAGCTCCAGGCGCATCTGCCGGATGGCTTCCAGAAAGGGCAGCGATTCGATGTCGCCCACGGTGCCGCCGATTTCGACGATCACGATGTCGACACCCTCAGCGACCCTCTTGAAGCACCGTTTAATTTCGTCCGTTACGTGCGGAATCACCTGCACGGTTTTCCCCAGGTAATCGCCGCGCCGCTCTTTGGAGAGAATCGTTTCGTAGATCCGGCCGCTGGTCCAGTTGTTGTCGCGCGTCAGCTTCACGTGCGTGAACCGTTCGTAGTGCCCCAGGTCCAGGTCGGTCTCCGCCCCGTCGTCGGTCACGAACACTTCCCCGTGCTGATAGGGACTCATCGTGCCTGGGTCCACATTCAGGTACGGATCGCATTTTTGGATGGTGATTCTGAAGCCGCGACTTTCGAGGAGACAACCGATGGAAGATGCCGCTACGCCCTTGCCGAGAGAGGAAACAACACCGCCGGTAACAAATATATATTTTGGCGCCATCCGGGTCGCTCGCTTCCGCCTTGCGCGGATTTGAGCTTATCGAACCTCCGCAGGATTGACGTACATAGAATTATGTCCGCTCCGCCGTTTTGTGTCAAATGAACTCTTCGCTGCCTCCAATCGAAAAATCTTCTTCCCGCGCAACCTTTTTCTTGGCAAAGCGTTCGTAACTTCCGCAAAATGCGATATCGTGGTTTCATACGCCTTTCATCTGCAAGTCTGAAGAGGGAATCATGCGAAGTTCCATGCTCGCGCTGCTCCTGGTGGCCGGCCTTCTCGCCGCCTGTGGCGGCAGCACCCCAATCATCCCTCCGCCTCCCTCCGGCAATTTTTCCAACGCCAGCCTCCATGGCCAGTACGCGTTTTCCATGAGCGGCAAGAATGCCACTAACGGCGCCTTCATCGGCCGCATCGGCAGCATCGCCGCCGACGGCAACGGCCACATCACCTCCGGCCTCGAAGACTTTCTCGACCTCAGCAGCGGATCTCCGGCTTCCACCATCACCTTCTCGGGCGGCGCCTATCAAATCCAGCAGAACGGCCGCGGCACCATGACACTGGAAATCACTGGCGGCGGCTCCGTCGTCCTCAGCTTGGCCCTGCAATCGAACACGCAGGCGCGTCTCGTCCAAGCCGACGCCGTCGATTCCGCCAGCGGCACCCTGAACCTGCAAACGCCACTCGATTTTTCCGCAAACTCGCTCAACGGAAAATACGTCTTCGATTTTTCCGGCATCTCCTTCGCCGGTCCCTCTCCCTCCATCATTTCCACCGTCGGCCAGTTCACCGCCGACGGCAATGGCAACGTCACCGGCGGCACGATCGACGTCAACGACGGCTCGTTCACTCCCTCCGGCGCCATCACCCTCACGCCCAGCACCTATCAGATCGACACCAACGGCAACGGCACCAATTTCGGCCGCGGCATGCTGAACTTGAATGGCAAGACCTACGCTTTCTACATCGTCGACAACACGCGCATCAAATTTCTGGAAGAGGACGCCGCCGGCGGCTCCGAAGGCGACGCCTTCCTGCAGACCGGTGCCATTCCTCTGCAAAATTCCGATCTCCAGGGCAGCTTCGTTTTTCTCAGCAGCGGCTCGGTTACCAAGGGGAATTTCGGTCCCATCGCGCGTCTCGGCCGCATGACCACCGATGGCGATGGCGGCATCAATACGGTCGTCCTCGACCAAAACGAAGACGGCAATATCGTCCACCTCTCCGCCAACTCGGGCATCTCCAACGTCTCCTATTCCATCGACACCGGCAACGCCGGCAGCGGGCGCGGCACCTTCACCTTCCGCAACTCGTCGCTCTCCACCGTTTCCTACGTTTTCTATTTTTACTCCCCGTTCCGGGCGGTCCTTCAGGATGTCAGCGCCAGCGTCGTGTCTGACGGCACGCTCCTCACCCAATCCGCCGGGCCGTTCACCACTTCCACCGTCGCCGGCAATTTCATCTTCGGCTGGAATGGCCTCCAGCTGATCAATCCTTCGCCTTTTGAGGAAAATTTCGTCGGCCAGGGGGCGCAGACCAGCGCCAGCAGCACCAATTTTACCGGCACGGCCGATTTTACGGAGTTGGGTCTGACGGCGAGCGCCAGCGAGGTTACTCTAAATGCGGGAATCTCCGCGACGCTGGCCGTCAGCGGCGACGGCACGCAGGACAACACTTTCAAAGTCGCCGTCGGCGGTCCCACCCCCTTTACCGTCAATTTTAAGGCCTACATCGCCGACAATTCCGACATCCTGCTTCTGTGCTACGACAGCACGCGTACCACCACCGGAGTGCAAATCGCCCAAGCGCAGTAGCGGTCACTTTGGCTCGCTGCGGGTTCCTCGCGCCATCAGAGTCGGCCGCGCTCATGCAGGACCCGCTTTTTCCTCTCGCAACAACTTCTCCACCCGCGTCACATCTTCCGGCACATCCACGCTCACCGCGTCGTGCGCCACTTCCGCCACGCGGATCTTCCACCCATTCTCCATCCATCGTAACTGCTCGAGTTGTTCGACCTTCTCCAACTCCCCCTGCGGCAGCGTCGGATACTCCAGCAACGCATCCCTCTGGAACACGTATAGCCCCAGGTGCTTCCAATACTTCACGTGCACCTTTTGCTGCGTGTCCCGCACCCACGGAATCGGCGCCCGCGAGAAATAGAGCGCGTTGTCCTCGAAATCCAATACCGTCTTCACCACGTTTGGGTCCATGATGTCGCCGGCGTGGCGCACGGGTGTCGCCACGGTGGCAATCTGCGCCGCGGGCTCCTCCAGTAAAGCTCCCACCGCCGTATCGATCGACGACGGCTCAATCAGCGGCTCATCTCCCTGCACATTTACAAAAACGTCGCCTTCCTCGTGCGCCGCCACCTCCGCGATACGTTCCGTGCCCGTCCGGTGGTCCGTCCGCGTCATCCGCGCTTCCCCTCCGAACCCCGCCACGGCATCCATAATCCTCTGGTCGTCCGTGGCCACAATCACGCGGTGTACCGTTTGCGCCCGCTTCGCCCGTTCGTACACCCGCTGCACCATCGGTTTTCCCGCCAGGGAGACTAGTGGCTTTCCCGGCAGCCGCGTCGAAGCAAAACGCGCCGGAATCACCACCACTACTTTGGGTTCGTCGTTGCTCATCGCCATTTCCTCAAATAATTTGATTTGCCGCCGATGCTAACACACCGCCTGCCAGGGTGCCGTGATCAACTCTTGCCTTCCCGGAACTCGGTGCTATCATGTCTGAATCCGCGCGGCCCCTCCGGCGAACCGGGGGGATGGAGAAGCCGTGAAACGCGATGGGGGCAAGTTTCGCGTATCTTCCAGAGTCCGGGCCCTTCGCCTGTGCGGATGCCTGCTGTTGCTCGGCCCCTTCGCCCTTCTCCGCGCCCAGGATTCCTCGCCTCCCAGCCGCCAAGCACCCGTTCCGCCGCCAGTGCGCCTGACCGAAGTCTCCCACGACACGCCGGCCGTCCCTCTCCGCCCCGGCAAAGTCATCAAAGCCGACGTCGATCTGGCCCTGGTCAACGTCACCGTCACCGATCCTTTCAACCGCCTCGTTACCGGCCTCGACCAGGACAATTTCCGCGTCTTCGAAGACAACGTCGAGCAGGAAATCGTCACCTTTTCCTCCGAGGACGTTCCCATCTCCATCGGCGTGATCTTTGATTTCAGCGGCAGCATGTCCAATAAAATCGACAAAGCTCGTGAAGCCGCTCTCGAATTCTTTAAAACCGCGAATCCCCAGGACGAATTCTTCCTGGTCACCTTCAACGAGCGCGCCGAACTTACCAGCACGTTTACCAACAGCGTCGAAGACCTGCAAAGCCGCATGATGATTACCGCTCCCCATGGCCGCACCGCCTTGCTCGATGCCATCTATCTCGGCCTCAGCCAGATGCGGGGTGCACATAACGCCAAGCGCGCCTTGCTGATTCTTTCCGATGGAGGGGATAATCATAGTAGGTACAACGAGAACGATATCAAGCGGTTGGTCAAGGAAGCGGATACCCAGCTCTATGCCATCGGCATCTTCGACCCGCTTGGTTATCGGAATCGCACCCCGGAAGAGCTGAACGGGCCGACCCTGCTCTCCGAAGTCACGGAACTTACGGGTGGCCGCGTTTTCTCTGTCGAGCATCTAAATGATTTGCCGGATATCGCCACCAAAATTGGCATGGAGCTGCGGAATCAATATGTCCTGGGATACAAACCAAGCAATCACGTCCACGACGCCCGGTGGCGGAAGATCAAAGTCAAACTCCGCCCGCCCAAGGGGCTCCCGCCCCTCTCGGTTTACGCCAAAACCGGATACTACGCGCCCGCGCACTGATTCTTTCCTGCGTTCCGCCGCAAGGCGCGCCTTCTTCGCGGGGCTAGGCGTTTTCCTGCTCGCGGCGACCGTTTCTCTTGCCCAAATCCCGGTCAACGTCCCGCCTCCGCCACCTCCCGGCCAGCAAGGGGGCGTCTCGCCTTCCGGCGGCAAAATTAAGGTCGACGTCAACCTTGTCGTTCTCCACACCACCGTCATCGACGACCGCGGCAAATTTGTCGAAGGCCTCACCCAGGACAATTTCCGCGTTTACGAGGACAAGGCGGAGCAAAAACTCTCCATCTTCAAACGTGAAGACATTCCGGTGAGCATGGGCCTGGTGATTGACAACAGCGGCAGCATGCGCGACAAGCGCCCCCGCGTGAACGAAGCCGCCCTTACCCTCGTCCAGTCCAGCAACCCGCAGGACGAAGCCTTCGTCGTCAATTTCAACGACGACTTCTACCTCGATCTCGACAAGGATTTCAGCAATAGCATCCCCGAATTGAAGGAAGCCCTTGAGCGCATCGATTCCCGCGGCAGCACCGCGCTCTATGACGCCATCATTGGTTCGCTCGACCACCTGAAAAAGGGCGTGAAAGAAAAGAAAGTCCTGTTGATCGTCACCGACGGCGAAGACAACACCAGCCGCAACTCCCTCGAGAAGACCATCAAGGAAATCCAGAAGACCGACACGGTGATCTACACCATCGGCCTGCTCGGCCAGGAAAACAAGCGCAGCGCCAAGAACGCCAAGAAAGCCCTGACCGAAATCGCCCTGGCATCCGGCGGCCTCGCCTTCTTCCCGGAAAATGTGGACGACGTCCACGCCATATGCGAGCAGGTGGCCGGCGATATCCGGCACCAGTACACGCTGGCCTACTATCCATCCAACGCTTCCAAGGACGGCACTTACCGCTCCGTCCATGTCGACGTTATTCCCCCGCGCGGCCGTGGGAAACTCGTTGCCCGTACGCGCAACGGCTACTACGCCCCCAACGCCCCTTCCTCCGCCTCCGGTCGCTAGTGGCACCTACCCCTGGGAATGCCGATCCCCCGGTCGGCGAATCTTCCTGGCGCAGCTACCTCCGCCAGCCGCGCATGATTCGCGCAACGACCCCTGGCTGCGCTTTTGCTTTGCTCAGCGCTCTCTGTGCCGCCTGTGGTTCATCTTGTTTTCCCTAACTCAATTCCTCCAGAAAACTCTCCCCATGCAAAATCCTTCCCCCAAAATTCTGCGCAATCGTCTGCCCCATATCTGCCAGCGTCGCCCGCGTGCCCAAATCCGCTCCGCTCTGTTTCCCCGGCGCGTACGCCAAGATCGGCACATACTCCCGAGAATGATCCGTCGTAGCCCACCGAGGATCCGGATCGCACCCGTGGTCCGCCGTAATCAGCAACAGGTCCCGCTCGCCCAGTAATTTCAAATAGGGCGCAAGCTGCGCGTCAAACTCCTCGATCGACCCCGCAAACCCCTCCATATCCTTTCGGTGCCCGTAAAGCATGTCGAAATCCACCAGGTTGCAGAAAATCAGGCCCTTGGGCCTTTCTTTCGCCGCCGCTGTCAACTTTGCCATTCCGTCCGTGTTCGATTTCGTCGTCACGTAATCGTCCACGCCGCGCCCGTTGTAAATGTCGTGAATCTTTCCCACCCCAAACACCGGCACCTTCCTCTCCCCCAGCACGTCCAGCAACATCGGCTTCGGCGGATCCACCGCGTAATCATGCCTCCGCGTGGTCCGCTTGAAATGTCCCACGTCGCCCTCAAACGGCCGCGCAATCACGCGCCCCACGCGATGCTTCCCGTCCAAAATCCTTCGCGCAATCTCGCACTCGCGATACAGCTCTTGAATCGGGATCACGGCCTCGTGCGCGGCGATCTGGAACACGCTGTCGCCGGATGTATACACAATCGGCTTGCCCGTCCGCACGTGCTCTTCGCCCAGCTCCTTGATAATCTCCGTCCCGGACGCTGGCTTGTTTCCCAGCGTTTTCCTGCCGATCTGTTTCTCAAACGCCTCGATAACCTCCGGTGGAAACCCGTTCGGATAAACCGGAAACGCCTGATCCAGCCACACGCCCGCCATCTCCCAGTGACCGGTAGTCGTATCTTTTCCCGGCGAGTGTGTCGCTCCTTTTCCAAACGCGGCTTTGGGCGCTGCCGCCGGCGCAAGATGCGGCAAGGGCGCGATATTCGCCAGCCCCAACTCCACCAACGTCGGTATCTTCAGCGCCCGGTATTCCGCAATGTGCCCCAAAGTAGTGCGTCCCACATCGCCGTAGTCCGCCGCATCCGGCAGCTCCCCAATTCCCACGCTATCCAGGACAATCCAAATCACTCTGTCGAACTTCCCCATATTCCCGACTCCTCCACGTTTCCGCGCACTCTAACACAACTCGCAGCGGCCACCTCCGGGGAACGCCGATCTCCCGATCGGCGAGTCTTCCCCAGTCCCGCCGGCTCCGCTCCATAGAGCATTGTTCGCTCAAGCCTCCCTTGCCGTGCTCATTCACCACCAATCCGCACACCTCCCGCATTGACCTCTAAGCTCTCCGGTCATACGATGCCTTCACGCGACCCGGGTGCCTCCCCGGAACATTCCGCCGAATTTTTGCGTATTACCCTGCAGAGATGCCCAAATGGGCAAGCGAGGTCGGTAATGGCTCAGAATCGTGGTGTTCGGAGCGGTTCGGTTGTTTTCCCGCTGCTCCTTATTTCCATCGGCGCGATGGCCTTGATCGCGCGTGCCAATCCTAATTTCGATCCTTGGCCCGTTCTGGAGCATTACTGGCCGCTGCTTCTGATCTTCGTCGGCGCTGGCATGATTTTAGACCGTGCCCGCCGCCCCGCGGACCCGAACGAGCCCGCGCCATTTCCCATCGGTTCAACGATTGGCACGTTTGTCTTTCTCTTGGTGATCTTCTTTTTGATCTGGCACCATCGCCCCTCCTTTTACCACGACACCATTGGCGCGTCCCGTTCACTTGCCCATCAGAACAAGATCGTCGAAACGCAGGGAGCCAAAGCCGTCCGCATGTCCATCACCATGCCGGCCGGCGATCTCCGCATGGACGGCGGCGCCACTCAGGTTCTCGACGCCGATTTCTACTACGGCAATGCGTGGCGCCCGCCCGACGTGGATTATTCCGTTAAAGGCGGCGTGGGCGAATTGGACTTGACGCAGCCGTCGAGTGACCAGCTCATGATCAAGTCCGACAACACCTGGAACTTGAAAGTGAACGACGCGATTCCTCTCGATCTCGAAGTCGATCTCGGCGCAGGGCGCGGCACGTTTCGTTTCGCCAAGGTGAATCTCACCCGCTTCAAGCTGAACATCGGCGCCGGTCAAGCCGACGTCGATCTCTCCGGCGAACGCGCCAAGGACCTGGAAGCGGAAATCCAGGGCGGCGTCGGCGAGGCCACGGTCCGTTTGCCGAGAAACGTCGGGGTGGTCGCGGTTGTTCACGGAGGCCTTGGTTCGATTGACACGCATGGCCTCAAAGAAGAGGACGGCCAATATGTCAACGAGGCCTACGGCAAATCGCCGACCACCATCCACCTCAACGTTCAGGGCGGCATCGGCAGCATCAAACTTCAGCAGGAATAAAGAATGAACCGAAGATCTTTTTTGAAGACTTCCGCTACGGGAGTCGCCTCACTCCTGCAACCCTGGCCGCGCGATCTCTTTGCGGCGAATGCCAAAAGCCGCCTTCGGCCCTCCGATCCGGCCTGGCCCTCGAACAAAGAATGGAAGCGTCTCAACGACGCCGTCGGCGGCAATCTTATCCCTGTTGATTTCTCGATCGGCGGTTGTGTCTCGTCGCCTGCAGACACTTGCAAGGATCTCTTCGCGAATCTCAAAAATCCCTATTACATCGGCGACGCTCCCGGCCTCACGCAAACCTCGGGATGGGTGGATGCCTGGACCAGTAAGCCCAGCGTCTACGCCGTTGCCGCGCGCAGTGCCCAAGATATCGCCGCCGCCGTGAAATTTGCCCGCGAACACAATTTGCGTCTCGTCGTCAAAGGCGGCGGCCACAGCTATCAAGGCACTTCCAACGCTCCGGACTCTCTCCTCCTTTGGACGCGCCACATGCACGACATCCAGCTCCACAATAATTTTGTTCCCCAAGGGTGCGGCGCCACGCACGTTCCGCAACGCGCCGTCACCGTCGGCTCGGGCGCGTATTGGCTGCAGGCCTACGACGCCGTCACCTCCAAAGGCGGTGCCTACGTCCAGGGAGGCGGTTGCACTACCGTTGGCGTCGCCGGCCTGATCCAAAGTGGCGGTTTCGGCAGTTTTTCGAAACACTACGGCACCGCCGCTTC
>Ga0335081_10009680_pt1 | contig 15531 bp, 11 predicted proteins | sample Lox_Sample_35_FD_206713 | JGI IMG/M metagenome (GOLD analysis project Ga0335081, IMG submission 206713) | Soil microbial communities from Loxahatchee National Wildlife Refuge, Florida, United States - Lox_Sample_3.5 | ecosystem: Environmental > Terrestrial > Soil > Wetlands | place: USA... | reverse complement strand
CCCAGGTGAGATACTTAATGCGTTAGCTCCGGCACCCCCGTAAGCGGGGACACCTAGTATCCATCGTTTAGGGCGTGGACTACCAGGGTATCTAATCCTGTTTGCTACCCACGCTTTCGTCTATGGGCGTCAGTACCGGTCCAGATGGCCGTCTTCACCACCGGTGTTCTTCCTGATATCTACGCATTTCACCGCTACACCAGGAATTCCGCCATCCTCACCCGGACTCAAGACCAACAGTTTCAAAGGCGGTTCTACAGTTGAGCTGCAGGATTTCACCTCTGACTTGCAGATCCGCTTGCAGACCCTTTACACCCAGTGATTCCGGACAACGCTCGCCCCCTACGTATTACCGCGGCTGCTGGCACGTAGTTGGCCGGGGCTTACTTTGGAGGTACCTTCAATGGCGCAAAGCACCAGTTTATTCCCTCCCTACAGAGGTTTACAACCCATAGGGCCTTCATCCCTCACGCGGCGTCGCTGCTTCACCCTTTCGGGCATTGAGCAATATTCCTCACTGCTGCCTCCCGTAGGAGTCTGGACCGTGTCTCAGTTCCAGTGTGGCTGATCATCCTCTCAGACCAGCTACCCGTCGTAGGCTTGGTGAGCCGTTACCTCACCAACTACCTGATAGGACGCAGGCTAATCTTCAGGCCCCCTTGCGGGGTTTAACAACTGTCACCATGCGGTGCCGCTGCATCGCTCGGTATTAGTCCCGATTTCTCGGGGTTATCCCAATCCTGAAGGCATATTGCCTACGCGTTACGCACCCGTGCGCCAGTGACACTAACGTATTGCTACACTAGTGCCCCTCGACTTGCATGTGTTAGGCACGCCGCCAGCGTTCGTCCTGAGCCAGGATCAAACTCTCCGTGGTAAAAAAACTTCTGAGCCATAGGCCCATCAGCTTTTCGCTGAGAGTTCGCCTGACAGTGTTTCTGTTTGTCAAGGCTGAACCTTAAAATCAAATTGACTTCTCGCTGTGCACAGACTTGTCAAAGAACTCTTTCAACAGATAGAAAAAAATCGCCCCCAAGAACTCATGAGGGCGCTTAGCAATCAAACTTTTTCAAAAACTGTTACGACAAAAAGTCGTTCAAAGCGTTAAAATATATACTACATATCCCGAAAAGTCAAGCACAAATGCCGTTTATTTTGAATATTTGTTTAGGTGCCTATGCACCTCGGTAGGTAGGAATTTCCTGCAACGGGTAATAATTTCAGGACAACTTTTCACGGCAGGATTCATTACAATAATCTAGTGCTGATTGGAAGCATGAAAATAAATTTTTCGAAACCCATTCCCCGCTCTTTGCCAGTTATACGAGCGGCATGTGTATTGCACCTAATAAAATTGAGATTTCAAGTTGAGTGATCAAATGGAAACAATAGAAAGAAGTTTTGTCATTGAAAAGGGACAGGTTAAGATTCCGTCTTACACTGTAAGGTTCCGGAGGAACTTTGCACCTTCTGGCACATCGGATGCGCAAATGAAATTTGTCGTCTCTCACAACAGCATCAATGCAAAATTGGTTAACAAAGATCCGATTGCCGCACTGAGATTTGAGATCGAATTTAAAGACAAGTTTGTTTATAGACCAATCACTTTCAGCCATCGCATTCAAAGTCTCAACAGTTACATAAATTTTCAGGACACTTTTTTGACGATCGTTATTCTCGACATCGACGGCAAAGGAATTCCGACGGGTGACGATACGATCGCAAATATCCCGATCGATGATCGGCAAGATTTTCAAGTGACCGGAGCTTATGCCTCAACGCGCACAACCGGGATAAAGGAAATTGAATATACCGTTGTCAACGAAACTGACGAAAATTTTATTACGCTTGAACAAAATGATCCAAACCCATTCAACACAAGCACAAACATTGAATTCTGGATCGCAGAAGACGCTGAGGTGAAAGTTGTGATGTACGATGTCGGCGGAGCCTTGGTGCGTACCCTTCTCGATTCACAGCTTAGATCGGGGACACATGAAGTGGAATGGGATGGAAAAGATGACAGCGGGAATCCTGCCGAGTCCGGAATTTACCTTTGCAAGCTTTATGCCGGGGTCTACAGCGTAACTAAAAAGATGCTATGCCTTAAATAAGTTTCCCTCCAAGCCAACGCTCAACAAAGGGGTACGAACTCGGAAATCGTACCCCTTTTTCATTTTGCGTTAAGAAAAATACCTTATGACATCCCATCTCATGCCAAGTAAGATTTTCCTTTCGGCCGTAATAATTTCACGAGGCTTTTATTGCCAAGATCCATGTCGTGGATGGAAACCGATTTAGAGAACGGGTTTCTCATAAGTCGAGTGCGAGGTTGCCCGGAAACGAAAGTGGCATATACGTTGCATGATTTAGAGAAACAACAGAAAGGTGTGTCCCAATGGAAAGACTAATGAAGGATGTTATTGCTGAAAACACAATTGCCGAGGTTTCCTCACATTCCTTGAAATCGGGGACAAGTTTGGCGTCAACCGAAGACTCCGATGCCAAACTCAGTTTCGTGGCCTCCCGCAACAGTATTGACGTAAAATTAATTAATCAAGAACCGGTATCCGCTTTAAGATTTGAGATCGAATTTAATAGCAAGTTTGTTTTCCGACCGATCACTCTCATCCCGCGCATTCAAAATCTCAATAGCAACATAAACTTCCAGGATAGTTCTCTGAAGGTTGTGATTCTTGATATTGATGGGAAGGGAATTCCAATAGGTGCAGGCACGATTGCCAGCATACCTATTAAGAACCAACAAGAGTTTCAAGTGACCGGGGCATACGCGTCGTCACGAACCGCAGGGACAAAACAAATTCCTTACAGCATTGTCAATGACGAAGATGAGGATCTCATTTCCCCGCAGCAAAACAATCTAGATTCATTCGGCATTGGGTACTAAGCGTAGTTGCAAGTTGCAGTTAATGTTTGCGAGAAAGATGTAAATGGGGTTCGTTTTGCAGGAGCCGAACGTTGAGAAATAAAAATCACCCTGGCAGGTTGTTCGGCTAAGCCAATGTTCAACAAAGTGGTACGACTTCTAGTTTCGTACCACTTTGCTGTTTTTGCCGGAGCTATTCGATTTCAAAACTCCGACGGGCCCTTAAGTTCTTAAGGCTCTAGCACTCCGGTGAATGTATTTGACCAATCCCCGTTGTCAGTATTTCTTCCGTTGACGGTGACCGTTACAGAGAAATTTATCGTATACGGAACGTTCTCCGATCCGTAAACGGCAAGAGCAAAGTCCGTGCTTCCCGCGCCGCGCGTCAGGTAGTCGCCCAATATTCCGGGTAAGCCATCCGCACTGATTTTCCAGGTCAATCCCGAATTATTTGGAGGTGCCTCAGCATCGACGGTTGCTGTTATGACTGTTCCAGATTCAAGCGGATTCCCAAATCTATCTGATATGTGGACCATAACAATTACAGTCGATCCGCCGCTGTGAATATACACAGGACTAATGGACAATGAATCATTAAACAGAATTGGTCCCGCCGTTGCCGAGAGGCATACGAGGCCACTGTCGACTACGATGCTTCCGTTCTCGCCGTTCGTGAATGATTTGGCATAGACATAACCCGTCCCCGCTCCCTGATAAGTCGGATCGCCAGCAAAATTGCCATCGAGTAGAGGTAGCAGTGGATCTGTCGGACCTCCGAACACAGCAGGATCGAGACCGTAAGCATGGGCGAGTGGCTTACCGCTATAGAGGGTCGCGTTTGTATGACCGGATGCGTCGGTCTGTCCAGCTGCAGTCATGACACCACCAACGGGATTGCCATGCCCATCACCTGTGGTGAAGTAAACGGCAGTGCCTGGTGCTACCGGATTTCCATACTTATCTCCCGCCTGTGCTGTGAAGACATCGGTCCTTTCTGACCAATCATATCCGGCAAAATTCAATTTCTGCACGTTGAGCTCGAAGTGCGCCTGGTCAGGCAAACCGCCGTCTATGGTAATCAGCACCGGCGAAGATTGAACTGTCGCGCCCGTTGAAAGCGTCAGCTTCGCAAATAGCTGAACGGTGCCTGCAACAGTTCCGCTGTTCATGGTCGTGTATACCTGTCCAGACCCGTCTGTAATGCCATAGGTAGGCGTGACGTAAGCGCCGGTTTGCGGATCACCTGTAACCGGAATTCCGGTCGGCACGAAGACCACTGTGTCCCGGTGGTTGATATCGATGGGGAATCCCAAACTATCTAAGACCTGCCAGGTCAATACACTCGTTTCATTTCTTCCAACCCCGTGGATTGAAATCTCCTGGTGAGTTATGCTCACCAGCGAAATGGACCGCGCAATGCCTCTGGCCGTGCTGCTATCTCCACCGACAACGGTCGGTTTCGCGTTAAGAGCAACATTATCAGCAATGGTTTGACCAGCATTCACAGAGAAATTAATCAGGGTATCATCATAGCTGTTTAATCTAAACAACAGGGTCCCGGACACGGAAGACAATCCCTGCAGGTTCAGATCAAATGAATAGTATCCGCTATAAGATGTCGTAGTGCTATCCACCTTTATCGGCGTCGTTAGGTAAACAGACACCCCCTTGATCGGCAGGGCGCTATGGCTGTCTGTAACGTAGCCGGTGAGATGGGATGTAGTCAAACCATTATCTATTGAAACCAGAATATTACCGAGGTTGTTTGCTCCCAGCACGAATGTGTGAATGAATTGGTAGACTTTGTATCCAGGTTCAGACACTGTCATGGTCGCAGTGATCGAATCCAAATCGAAAAGATTGACAGCGAGACTGAACGAACCATCAATAAAGGTCGTGGTTGAATCGAGAATGACAGACGACACCGATCGCTTGTGGGATTTGAGACTTGAAAAGAACTTCGAATTTGAACTCACAGTCCCGGTGAGCGCGACAATCACTTTTGCACCCGAAAGGACGTACCCGCTGAGACTATCGCGGACTCGGCCAGTGATGATAGCATAATTATAGTTCGAAGTCATAACGACGTTCTCCGTCAGTGATTGTCCGGAATTTATTGTAAAGTTCACCGACGCATCATTGTAGCCGGTCGATTTAAATGTCAGGGTCATTGGAGCAGAAGGAAGTCCCTGAAGGTTTGGATCAAACCTATAGGTACCGTCTCCAAGAGTTTTTGTGCTGTCGGTTCCTATAGTTGATGAAAGAACGACTGACACGCTTGGAATCGGCAGCCCTGTTCGGCTGTCTGTGACTAGACCCGAGAGGTGCGCAATAGTGGAACCCTTGTCAACCGAGAGAAAAATTGTTCCGACACTGTCCGTTCCACTTCTGAGCAGCAGTGAGTTTTGATTATACGTCTTAAACCCCGGTTTCGATATCGTCATCGACGTTTGCAGCGTGCTGAGCCCCTCAAGATTGATATAGATCGTGAATGCCCCATTCTGGAGGGTTGCCGCCGTATCGACTGCGCCAGGTAATGTTATAAGCACAGATGCACCCGAGAGAGGATATGTACTCGCACTGTCCTTGACCACACCGATAATTTTTGCATAAAAGGCGGGGTTGATATCAAGGACTATGGGAATGTTCATGTCACTCTTCACGTTTATGTTGCTATACGTTTTGGAAATGAACCCGGTGGCAGAAACAGTCAAAGTCACATTCACACCGACCGTGTCGGAGGTAATTTCTATGGGGGGAAGTTGAAAAGTCCCGTCGTTTCCGGTGTAAGTTGTGTCGACTGTGCCCCCATACCTTAGGATCACCGCTGCGCCCGTGACAGCAGCTGAAGTCAGGGAACTGGTGACAGTCCCAGATATAGCGGCAGACGTAGGCACAGTTGTCCCGACAATATTATTCTTCTTACATCCCCACTGAGAAATTATCATTGTAATACTGACAAGAAGCAGTGTACCGTATCGAAATTTCATGACAACCTCCGAATTATGATTCTGAATTTTGAATGTCGAATCCTAAATTCTCAATTCAAAACTTAAGATCTAAAATTACTTTCCCAGAGCTCTATTAATAGACGTGAGAATGTCGTCGAGATCGTATGGTTTGCTGACAAAATCTGAAGCCCCCTGCCGCAACGACTCGATTGCATTTTTCACGTCGGCGTAGGCCGTAAGCATAATTACTTTAGTTTCAGGGACATTCCCCTTGACAAACTTCAGAACTTCAAATCCATCCACTCTCGGCATTTTTATGTCCAGCAATATGACGTCGAATTTTTCTCTCCGCTCAATCTTCTTTCTTATCATCTCAATCGCTTCATCACCATCTCCCGCACTCTGAACATCAAATGCTTCCGCCTCCAATTCACTTGCAAGAAGGAATCTCAATGCGTCTTCATCGTCAACGATAAGGATTTGGGGTTTTGACATTAAGGCCTTCTCACTTTCCACTCTCCGAATCATATTGTTTGATTTTCTGATCAAGATCCTGCAGCTGCTGTTGGAACGACTTCATTGGCGGAGGACCGGATTTGCTAAGCTGATCATATCGCTCTTTCAACGTCGGCAGAATAGTCGCTCTCATTAAGATTATCAGTTCCTTGTTCTGAACCGTTGTATTATCGGAGCCTGTCAAGTACTTGATCCCAAATACCCACCAGGGTAGATCTTTTAGAACGGGAATTCCCTCGCGGAGTGAAGAGACATTTGAACTGTACAAGCCTCCGATCGTTGTCTGTTCTCCGTTCAAAAGCAAGACTTTTGTTCTCGCCTGTTCGGTATTTACTATCTGACCGGTTTGTTGGCTCCCACCCAGCGAGCTGTTTTGTAAATCCAATTCGAGGCTTATGAAGTCTATGCTATCCTGTGTAAACACTGTTGGGACAGCCCTCATTATTATTCCGGCATTTTGCATCTGCTGAACCGTGTTCCCCGCGAAGTCCTTGTTGGTCACAAAAAAGTTAACTCCCACTTGGACGTTGCCCTCTTCACCCGACCTTACCGTTACATTAGGACTAGCGAGAATTTTGCCCAAGTTTTCAGATTCTAAAAGGCCGAATAAAGCGGAGAGGGTTCCGAAATTGTTGACGTTGTATGCCCCTCCAACGTTCAGATCTCCATTAACGCTTGGTATTCCTTGCGTAACGGTGGCACCTGCATTTATCATGGCATTGGGAGTCGTGATCCCTCCCGCGCCGCCAAGCGCACTGAAATTGTTCCATGTACCTTGAATGACATAATTTATGTTTATGCCCCGTGAATTGAGTTTTGTAAGGTCGGCTTCAAAGAAAACGGCTTGTATGCTCACTTCTCTCGAATCTAGAGTCGGAGCTCCTGCAGGAAGGGCCGGTTTCTCTTCTTTGACAGTCACCTGCTGCTGTTGCTGCGGCTGGCCTGATATAACTTGTATATAGCTTTCGTACTCCTTGTACCACAGTCCATTAGTTCGCAGGATCGCTTCAAGCGCGTCGAGCCACTGCATCCTGTCGATGTCGACTCCAATGGGATTTGTATGATTATCCGGATCCACAATAATCTTGTTTAGGAACTTGCGGCTGTAACTATCCAGGATGGTAATCGCCTGATTAAACGGGGTAGTCGACGCAATACTTACCATTTGCTGGGGAGAAACATATTCATGCCGCAGTTCTTTTGGCACAGTATTGATTTGTGCTTCCGATTTTAATGGCCAAATAGAAACAACAATCAAAACAAGTAACAACTTTTTCATTTTCGTCCCTCTGTTACTTTCCGAATCTGACCTTCAGAGTCTGCCGGTCAATAATTCCGCCTTTGTTCAATGTAAACTCGGCTTCATTTTTATTAGCATCTATTTTTGTCAAATACCCAAGATATACTTCGTCTCCAACTCTGAGAATGTACCCCTTCCCGTTTTGATCGACGATAAAAATCTTGTCCGACATTACGGCTCTAAGATCTGATCTTTCGACGTCGACGAGACCTCGCAAATTCGGAGGTGGTTCGCTGGATATTAAGGGTTTAAGAAAATTCAGACCAACTCCAACCGTTTTGTAAAAAGTCTGATCAGGGCCCGTGGACTCAGACGTAATGCCAGCAGCTGACGAGTAATACGCATGGAGTTGCATAGTGAATGGAACGATCGTCGTCGGCTTCTCCTCTGTTTCCTCTCGCACCTCGTGACCGCTCAAGGTAAGATCCTCGATTTTATACAGCAGCCTCGCATGTTCGAGATACCAGATGAACTTAAAGAGATTTTCGTAGCTTGTTTCTCCCTTTAGATTATAGTCATTGTAACCGTACTTGTCGAACGACTTCGCACCTTGATAGAGCATGTCGAACTTCACGAATCCACTTGCATCCATTACTCTATTCAGATAAGCATAGGTAAGTGCGGTTGTGTCGTTTGTCGGAATCACCTTGAACTTCTTAGAATACTTAGACTTCATGTCGGCTAGTTTCTGTTGGGAATTTTTGAGCTCACTTTCGAGGGCGGGCCGTTCGCTGATTACGGCGTCGAGTTTTTTCCCTTCAGCGACAAATTTCGCCTTCTCCTTCGGTTGCACCACGCCGGTCAGATAAAATCCAACGCCGCCAATCACCGCCAGAAATGCCGCAAGAACTATCGTATTTCTTAGAGCATAAGACATTGCGCCCTCACTTTTCCACAAACTTCAGATCTATCTGGAAATCATAGACCATCTTACCACGTATATCGGCGACCGTGACCTTTTTCAATATAGAGCCGGGGTAAAGCATCGCAAATTGCGGAATTCGATCACGGTAAACCGCAAACCCCTCGATAGAATATGTATTGTCATTGATTTTGTGCAGGTCGGTCAACCAAATGCTCCCGACGTCCTGAACAGACTTTGAGAGAGAGCCGATAAGATTGGACCATCTTTCCGTATTTGGCAGGAGTTGGTCGAGAATATCCCCGGCGCTCGAGTATTTTGAGAATTGAGATTGCACATCAGCAATTTGTGAACGCAGCGCGTCAACCTCTGCTGCCTGCGCTCTCTTCACAACCACATCGGATTTGATTTTAGATATTTCGTTTTGGTTCAAGGCAAAGTTGTAAGTGAAATAGAATGTGGAGCCGAAAACAAATATCGACAGAACTAACCCGTGCCAGGCAAGCTTGAAAATCTTCTGACCTTCCAAGATCCTACGCGGCGTAAGATCCGCTACATAGTACGTGCGCGTCTTTCCGGTCGCCGCACGAACGGCACTCGCTATCGACGCTGCGTATTGCGGGACAAGATCCGAACCGCCGGCTGGAAGCTGCGAAGAATCGACCCTATAAAGCTGCAAGTAATCTACCTCAGCTCCAACGAGCAAGGATGAAAGAAATCCTTTTATGTCGAAGTTTTTACATTCACCGCACAGGATAACTCTATCAATCCGCGGCAAACTCAGATTATCTTGGCCGAGCAGAATCCTGCTGTAAATTGTGTTTTGAACGCTGAACGAATCCGCACCTTCGCCTATGATCGGAGCGACATTGAAAAGGCCTCTTCCCCTCATAAAAATCAACCGGGTGTTCTCCATGCCGACATGAACAATTACTGTGACCTCATCCACCCTCAGTGGATAATTGTTTCTCACGAGATTTACCAACGCAACATCACTGCTCTCGACGAAAGCAATTTTCGGCATCCTGTTTCCCAGGAATGGCTTTGCGCTCATGACCAGGTCCAGGATCGGTATGTCCTGTTCTCTTATGACACCGATGTAGTTCCCTTCGGCGGTCGTCGGCAATAGCTGAATCCGATCCGACGTTATTCCCGATCTTGTGGCCTGTAACTCTTCAATAATTTTGGCAATTATTTTCTCGGGTTTTTGTTTGCCGGGGATCTCGACTGGATGGTAAAATACGTATGGCTCAGCTATCGACAACGCCACGACGCTTTTTCTTTTCCGGTATCTTGAAAATATCTCGGTAACAATAGCAGAGTTGGCCTCGGTCTGAGGAGCTTCCTGAAAACTCTGCTGCGTCACATCTATAGTCTCAGTGGATGAATCAAAACCAGCACCGCTTACTGCGGCGGCAACCTCCAGCTTCTGAGCAAGCTTGGCATCATGCAGGTCCATCAAGACCATCCTGCTTCCATGCCTGACGACTTGGGCAACTTTCAAGTCGATGCCGTCTGCAAAAAATCCTAAAGCGCTATGAGATGCCATGATACTCTCCTTACTTTACACTTACATCATTTGCAGGAGTTGTTCCATCCTGCGTTTATTGTTTGCATAATTCAATGCGGTGTCTCTTGAAACCCTTCGCTGTACGTAGAGGCGTTTCAGATCCTGTTCCATGGTGATCATTCCGATATCGGAACCTTCGGCAATCATCTGATAAATTTCGCTGGTGTTTTTATTCTTGATCGCCGCCCTAACGGATGCGTTTGCGATAAGTACCTCTTTTACCAGGACGCGCTTCCCATCTAAACTTGGGACTAACTTCTGCGAAACCACGCATTTCAATACATCCGCCAATCGTTGCCAAACGCGTTCCTGTTCCTCCGGCGGCACCTCCGCAACTATTCTATCAATGCTTTCTACGGCGGAGGCAGTATGCAATGTTGAAAACACTTTATGACCGCTGTCGGTAATTTCAAGTGCAGTCAAAATTGTATCCGAGTCGCGCATCTCGGCGATCATCACGATGTCCGGGTCCTGACGTAAAGCTTCAATGCATCCTTCCTTAAAAGATAATGTATCTCGTCCCACTTCCCGGTGACGAATAATGCATTTGTCGGATTTGTGAACATACTCAATGGGTGAACCGATAATGACAATATCTCCGTTAACATCGTGATTGTTCATATCAATTACTGAATCGAGCGTCGTGCTTTTTCCAGAACCTGTGATACCTGTGATAAGTATCATTCCTTCCTTCGTATGGCGGAGTGCAAGAACTTTCAGGACTTCCGGATGGAAGACCAGCTCGCTGATTGGGTAAATTTTATCATTGATCGCGCGCATGTTCAGCGCGATTTCCTCAAGATCGAGGTAGGCATCCGCACGATAACGAAAGGTTTCGTTCTTGACGGCAAGGGCATAAGAGAAATCAAGGTTGCGTTTGTCATAAAAAAACTGCCTTTGACGATCGCTCAATATGTTCTGTATCAATAGACTAGTTTCGTCAAGTGTGAACGTACCCCATGCATCGTCCGGCCGCTTTGCCCCGAATACCCTGTACCAGACCTTTCCCTGAGCTCCGTTTCCGCCGATATCGAAATCTGACGCCTTGTTCTCCCGCATCTTCAGGAGTATGCTGTTAAGCAAACGCCTCAACTCTACACGTTGATCCTCCGGAAGATTTGCAATCATATTTCCGACAAAAATATGTCTCTCCATCCCACGGACAATCTCAGAAATTTGCGTCGTGAGCTGTTTCAATAGGTTTCTTGCGCCGGCTACTTCAGCAGTAACAACTGTTTCCATCTTATCTTACATTTCTAAAATAGTGAATTACGATATTCAAATCCTCCACCGTTCAGTTATCCCTTCGAATTTCTTTATAAGCCTCGTCAGTATCCATGGTTTAGTTCTTTTGTGAGTGACCTCCGATAGGATTTTGCTCGTTGCTCGCAAGCTCATCATAAACAGCCTTTTCCATTCTGAAATTCAGCAACCCGCATGTCTGGATCAATCTTCTGTTGTGGTTGCTGCAACTTCTTCCATCGTCGATATGCCTTCGAGCACACGATTTATTCCTGCACGACGAAGTGTCCACATGCCATCTTTGATCGCCTGTTCGCGAATCCGGTCTTCGTCGATATCCGAGCCGGCAGTCATGATAATGTGTTTCATCTCTCTCGTCATGTACAAGGCTTCATGTATGGCCGCGCGGCCCTTGTAACCGGTACCGCCGCATTTTTCGCATCCGCCAGCTTTGTACAGTGTATGTTCCTTCAATTCATTTTCCAAGAAACCAAATCTAATATATGTATCGTGATCAATCTCATCTTTATTCATGGCCTTCTTGCAGCTTTCGCATAGCGTCCTGACAAGACGTTGAGCAACTATTATGTTCACCGCACTTGCAAGTAAGAAAGGCTCAATTCCCATTTTGTAAAGCCTGGCAATGGCACTCGGTGCGTCGTTCGTATGCAAAGTTGAGAATGTGAGGTGGCCGGTATTTGCTAGTTTTACCGCTATGTCCGCGGTTTCCTTGTCTCGAATCTCTCCGACAAGAACGATGTCAGGGTCGTGTCTTAGAATTGACCTTATCGCTTGCTCAAAATCCATTTTAGGTCCGATACGAAGCTGTCTTGCACCTTTGATAATGTACTCCACGGGATCTTCAACAGTAAGGACATTCACAGTTGGATCAATAACCTGGTACAGCGCCGCGACGAGCGTGGTAGATTTGCCGCTTCCGGTAGGTCCAGTAAGTATGATCATTCCCTGAGGCTGCTTGATCGCCTTATAAAAACTTGTGTGCGCGGGACCTTGCAGTCCCAATTTCTCCAAGTCGGTTATAACTTTTCTATCATCAAGAACACGAATGACTATTGTTTCAAATTTGTGCTTAGTATCTCCGGAAACCATCGGAAGTATCGATACGCGGAAGCGAATCCAGTGGTCATCTATCTTTCTCTGGATGAATGCGTCCTGCGCCGATTCGCGCTCAAATCTATCTGCGCCTCGGGACCGATCTTTTACAACGGCGGAAACCGCTTCCGGCAAAACTCCATCCTGCGTGTACCATAATCGCAAGTCGCCATCAATTCTAAAATGGATATCCGTCTTGCTTCCATCAATCGGAACAACGTGGACATCGCTTGCCCCTTTCCTGACAGCCTCGACAAGCATTCCCTCGACGAGATTGATGAGGACGCTCTTGTTGATCTCCGCTTCAAGTTGCTGTTCGTCAAGTCCTTCCTCTTCAATTGGAGTCACCTCACCAAGTTCTTCCTGCGTAGAACTCGAAAGGACTTTAAGAAACTCATTCTCTGGAGGGAAGACTTTATCAATAAGTCCCTGAAGGTCCTTCAACCGCACGTACGCCACTTCATATCTTTTTGCGGCAAAGCTTCTCGCCAGGCGAGGTATCTCTTTGTTGGTGGGGTCAGCCGCAACTATTATAAGCTTGTCGGGGCGTGCTTCATCGAACTTAAGCGGAAGCATCTTGGCGCCGATGATTTCATCCTTCACATTGTCGCCTGATTCGACAAGCTTCTTTATGAAATCAATTCTTTCGGGATCAATTACTTCATCGGCAAGATAAATTTCGCGGAAGCCATAGAGATTAGCAACTTCCTTGAAAACCAAATCGTGCTCTATACTGAAATCCGCCACAAGAATCTGAGCAATGGGCCTTCTTATTTTTATGTCTTCCGACTCTTTTTTCTTTATGGCTGATTCCAAGGTCTCGTAATCTATTATACCCTTCTTCAGAAGCGTGTAGCCTAACTTATCACTTATATCTATTTCAGGGAGCTGGCTTTTCACTCTATTCCCGGCTGTTTTGGATGTATCAACGCAGATTCAGAAGACACAATCGTAAGTGCAATCATGACCACCATAATAATCAACGAAACTATTACCTGCACGAAATCGATCACGTTCTTTAGCTTGTATCCTGTCTCCTTTTCATAATAGTTGGCAAGCTGAAGTGCGGTGGCACGTACGGTTCCCGTTTCAGCTCCACTGTGAAACCGCGATATCGCCGTCTCGGTAAATACTCCCGTCGCAGCAAGCGATTCGGTTAATCCTTTTCCTTGAGTAACCATCATAGGTATGGCAATAGTTTTTATTTGATGTTCCATATATTTGTTGCCGCAGGCTTCCGCTGACAACCTGATAACATCTATGTTCTCTCCAGAGCCGCCATACATCGCATAAAAAACTCTACAGAAAATCTCTATGTTTTGTTTATGAATCAATCCTCCGATGACGGGCATCTTTATCATATATTTTTCGAGGAGAAACCTTCCCCTTTCAGTCGTCACGAATCTTGCTACAAAGATTCCGCCGGCAAGGAACATAAGTGCCATCCACCAGAAGTTTCGAGTAAGAAAATGACTGAGCTGCAGTGTCGCCGCGGTCATTGGCGGCACCTGCCCGAGCTTAGCAAACAATTCCGCTGTGGCAGGGAAAATATATGCCACATAGTATATCACGGCGATCAGTAGAATGAACATGGTGATCGCGGGCATGATAAGAGCGCTCTTGAGACTCTTTTTAAACTCGGCTTGTCTTTCCAAGAATTTTGCCGTGCTCTCATAGATTTCTGCCATGTTACCGCTTTTTGAAGCCAGGCCGAGCATGTGAGCAGTGAATTTCCCCAGGACCCGCTCATGCTTGATAAATGACTGCTCGCTATCTTTCCCTTGCTTCAAATCATTATTGATATCCCTGACAGTTTCCCTCAACGTTTTGTTCTGAATGTCATTTGATAAGAGTTGAAGTATCTCGTTGTATGGCAACTTCTCGCGAATGAGGTCGGCACTAACTCGCACAAATGTCACTATCTCTGTGGAAGGCGGCTTAGGTTTTACATCAAGAAATTTCCGTTGGACAGAAAGTACCTTGTAGTCCATGCGCTCCAATGCCTGAACTACTTCTTCGCGCGAAAAAGCCTTTTGTTCCCCTATGACAGGTTTTTCATAACCTCGTCGCACTCTGTAGATAAAAGTGGTACGAGTCCGTAGATCGGTAACTTTAAACTGGTTCTTTTGAGCAAGGTCAGTTATAAGTTTCCGCGCCTGATTACGGCTTTCGGCCGAGACGACACCCTGCACCGTTCGTCCTCCCGGCTTAACTCCTTGAAATCTAAACTCCGGCACCTATCGCCCTCCTCGATTGTATGATTATTCGACTAAACGCCTATTTCAAAAGGATCTCTCATTTAAGTCCCCGATACAATTTCCGCGAGATCTCCAAATGTAATTCTATAAAGTTTTTTCTGTTACAGATCCGATTTATCCGTCCCTCGACAAAAGCCGAGACGGCATTCACTGATTCACGCTCACAACACTTGCAAACCATCAATCTCATGTCCTTTCTACATCTAAATCCTTCCAACCACCGGCTTTCAAGCCGGCTAGCAGTTCTTATGACTGCCATGATCACCTATTCAATACAAACAGACGGCGCCATGCAACACTGTCTTGCCGTTGATGCATAAGTCAAGCTAAGCACGCAAGGTCTTTAAAACAATTTAAACCAAAAGTAATGATAAAAATCATCTTGCTAGAAAATTTACTGCCCTTTTCCATCAAATTCTAACCGCTTCCTACTCGACATTTCAAAGAACTCTACACCCGCAAACAAAAGGCCCCGGATTGGACCGAGGTCTCCTACCTGTGGTAGTCAAGAAAGAACGAGGGCAGCAGATCATCGGTCAAACCCCGAGAGCCACTGCCCACTCGAATCACAAAACGTTCTCTTTAGTTGACGACTGACGCCACTATTGCATTATTCGTGACCGTCACGTACGCCTGAACCTTATGCGTGCCATCATTCCCGACTTCTGTCCCCCATCCGCAGATGTATAGAACGGTATCTGTAACTGCTGGCGGGGTCGCATTGTCTCCACCCGCATTGCCACCGTAATTGGTGATGCCAGAAAATGCACTCGGGGCGGTAGCCACGTTATTGCTGACAGTGTACTCTCCGTTGCCGTTGGATGAATCTACT
>Ga0335081_10009678_pt1 | contig 15532 bp, 16 predicted proteins | sample Lox_Sample_35_FD_206713 | JGI IMG/M metagenome (GOLD analysis project Ga0335081, IMG submission 206713) | Soil microbial communities from Loxahatchee National Wildlife Refuge, Florida, United States - Lox_Sample_3.5 | ecosystem: Environmental > Terrestrial > Soil > Wetlands | place: USA... | reverse complement strand
TTGCCAGATTATGCTCTTGTTGAACGCCAGACGCTGATGAGCGGGGTTGGTATGAGCGATGAAGCAATCAAGAGCTTACAGATAGGTGTTGTGAGCAGTTGGGGTGAAGTTAATCCAGCATCGATCCACTTGGACCGAGTTGCGGAGGCGGTCAAAGCGGGAATCTGGTCGGCTGGTGGGACGCCGCGAGAGTTCGTGATTAGCTCGATCTGTACGAGCATGGCCGGGCACGACAACTACCACTTGCCGCACAGGGACTTGGTGGCTGGCTACATTGAGGCGGTTGCCAAGACCAACCTGTTCGACGCCATGGTCTTCATTCCCGTCTGCGATGACGTCATCCCTGGCCACCTAATGGCGGCTGCCAGGCTTGATCTTCCATCAGTCGTTGTGACGGGGGGCTACATGCAGCTAAACCGTTACAAAGGTATGACTTTAGATCCCTTGGCGATCGCACCTAGGTATTTCTCCGATTTCCAGCAGGGGAAAATCAGCGAAGGTGACTACTCTCAGATCAGAGATCGTGGGTGTCCCGGTATCGGGGCCTGCCCGGTCATGGGCACTGCCAATACCATGTCTTGCTTAGTCGAAGCTCTCGGTATGTCCCTGCCAGGGAATGCCGCGATCCCCGGTGCAGACTCACGCCTCATGCGTCTTGCCTTCCATGCAGGCCGTCAGGTCGTCGAACTGCACAAAAAGGGAATCAAACCTTCTGACATAATGACCTTGGACGCTTTCAAAAACGCGATTCGAATCCTGATGGCAATCGGAGGTTCGACGAATGGTGTGCTCCACCTGCAGGCTATCGCGGCAGAACTGGACTTGGATATCCCACTGGAGATGTTCAATTCGATAAGCAAGGAAACACCACTCATCTGCGATATCGCCCCTTCCGGTAGCGGCAAGAATCTGATGATGGACTTTGATGAGGCCGGTGGCTTGCCAGCGGTTATGAAGGAACTGCAGTCGTTAATGGCGACTGACGTCCTAACCGTGACTGGCCAACTCCTTTCATCGGTGCTGCAAGAGGCCCCTGGCGGGGACGGCAAGGTCATATATTCCAAAGGTAAACCGCTGTCACACGAAGGCGGCCTGATCTTCCTACGGGGCAACCTCGCGCCGCTCGGCGGTTTGATAAAGAAGTCGGCTGTACCAAGGGAGATGTATTACCACAGAGGACCAGCCAGGATTTTCCCGCGTGAAGAAGATGCCTGCGAGGCCCTGAACTCAGGCAAACTCAGTCCCGGCGATGTCGTGGTTGTTCGGAATGTGGGTCCAAAAGGCGAACCAGGCATGCTCCTCCTGCAGCGGTTTCTGTGGCAGTTAGCGGCCAAGGGGCTGCAGAACAAAATTGCGTTTATTACCGACGGGCGGTTTTCAGGAACGAATAAGGGGTGCGCGGTGGCCCATATTGCCCCAGAAGCGGCTGATGGAGGGCCGCTTGCCGTGGTGAAAGACGGTGATATCATCGAGATCGATATTCCAAACGAAAAACTGACTCTCCAGATTTCCGAGAAGGTACTGAAAGAAAGGCTGAAAAAGTGGGTACCCCCAGTAGAGAAAGTAAAGAAAGGCTACCTCTCGATTTATGCCAAGATGGCTAATAGTGCTGAAAAGGGCGCAGCCTTAAAATACGGCCCCTCCAGGTGTTGAGAGGTGCAAGACACCGATGCAACGGCAGTCAAGTGCCCTGGATTTGCCTTGCCAAGGGTTTCTCCGCCATTCTCCATGTCCCCTTGGCAAAGGAATTTCCTGAGAGGCTGTATCCTTATGGCCTGCTTGTTCCGTGTGAGGGCGCCTTTCATGCAGCCGATTTAGCCCCATGTGACGATAAGGCGTTCGATCGTTAGCGACTTCGTATGTCTCGGTTACAGTGGAAACACTTAGCCTAGCTAGTTGATGTGCTAGAAGAGCGGGTTCAAGGATTCGTGAAAGGAGAAAAAGAATATGAGACTCGAGGGGAAGGTAGCCTTAGTAACAGGAGCTTCTTCTGGTATAGGTGCTGGGATAGCACTAGCGCTGGGTCGTGAAGGGGCAAAAGTATGTTGTGCAAGCCGAAACGTGAATGCATCACAAGGAACCGCTGACCAGATCAACAAGGAGATAGGAGCCGAGAATGCCATTGCAGCCAAAATGGACGTTACCCAAAATGAGGATGTGGAATCAGCCGTCAGACAGGTTTACCGCCGATGGGGGAAGGTTGACATTCTCGTGAACAATGCAGGTATATTGCACATGCGGAGCCTGCTTGAGCACTCTGAGAAAACCTGGGATGAAACAATGGCGGTGAATGTCAAGGGACACTTTCTATGTACGAGAGCCGTTGTCCCCGGCATGATAAAGCAGAAGAATGGCAAGATTATCAATGTTGGCTCGATTTTTGGTCATAACGGAGTCGCCGGCTGTCTTGCGTATGGTGTGTCCAAAATGGCCATTCATGGATTTACGCGGATGTTGGCCGTGGAGCTTGCACCATATAACGTAAAGGTCAACGCCATTGCTCCGGGGAACATTGTAACGCCAATAAACACACCGTTATATAAGTCGATGTCGGCCACAGGAGATATTGAGGAAGGGAAACAAATTCTCGCAGAGAAAAACTATCCACTTGGACGGCTCGGGAGTGTTACTGACATTGCCACAGGAGCGGTTTATTTGGCGTCCGATGAGTCCGACTTCGTGACCGGACACATACTCTTCATCGATGGAGGATACTCTGTTCCATAGCAGAGGACAACGATGTCGGAATCAACCAGAAAACTCTCAGGCTTTTTTCATCTGAATAACCGCCAGGTTTCCGAGGAATCCTATTACGAGCGTAGAGCTCTGTTCAAAGCTATGAACTTTGAGGATGAGGATCTAAACAGGCTTTCGTGGTCATAACCAATTCATGGAACGAATTCGTTCCCGGCCACTATCATTTAAGACGATTAGCCCTGGCAGTGAAGATAGGAATCTGGCAGGCGGGTGGCATGCCAATTGAATTCGACCACATTGCGCCATGGAAGGATACTCTGTCTGCGCTTCGCAAAACGCGGCTTCCCCGACTCCAGGAACAGGAAGTAGCGAAGGACATCGGCAACTGTAAGAATCTCTGAACTCATTCTCTTCCTAAAATGGCCAGACTGTCCACCCTCCGTCAACATAGATAACCTGGCCGGTGACGAAATCAGAAGCCCTGGAGGCAAGGAAAATCACCGTCCCTTCTAACTCGGGAAGACAGCCCCAACGTCCCATAGGAATTCTTATTGGTTAGCCCAAAAAAGCTCCATCGCCTCACTGCAAACCATTTATAACACTTTTTTTCTATTTTTTTAACCCGTTTGAATATATCCGCAATCTCGCAGACTGTAAATACAATGCTCAATCTTCTAGATTCTATTTATGTCATTTATTTTTTCCTTCCCCACCATCCAAACTCAATTCTATCGTTCTGATTCCATTTTGTAAGTGTTTTCTAAGAATCTCTTGGGCTTGTCTGCAATTCCGCTTACGTAATGCCTGCAACAACAACCCATGCTCTTCATTCGCCCGGGCCACGGTTTTCTTATTATCTGACAAAATGCGTAGATACCCCCCGGTGTTATTCCAAAGGCCTTGAAGGATTTTAAAAAGCCTTTCGGACACTGACATCTCATAAAGCTTCATATGGAAGGACCTGTTGAGATTAAACCAATCGTTACCAATGATGCGAGGTTTTACCATTTGGCGGTGGAGCGCTTCCAAATATATTTTGTCAAGTGGTAAGGGTGGGTTGTTAAGTTTAATCTCAAAACGCTTCGGATAGATCACTGACCCAAAATGTTTTAGCCAGGCGTTGGCATAAAAGAATTAGGGTGCTTTCCATTCTTCAGATTCTATGAAAGGTGTAGGAGAGTCTTTCGGAAGATTCGGCAAATCAGGTTGGCCAATAAATTTGGGCTAATTTTGCTTCGTGCTGACGTTTGATTACCAGACCGTCCAACCGCCGTCGACATAAATCGTCTGGCCGGTAACAAAATCGGAAGCAGGGGCAGCAAGAAAAATGACGGTCCCTGCCAGTTCGGGGAGATAACCCCATCTTCCCATCGGCGTGCGTTCATTGATGAAATTGAACCTGGCAGGGTCGTTCCGAATTTGCTTTACCATATCGGTTTCGAAATACGTCGGGCCAATGGCATTCACACGCACACCTTGTTTGGCCCATTCAAGAGCCATGACCTTGGTCATCTGGATCACACCCCCCTTCGAGGAGGCATAGGCTAATTGAGTGGCGAGCCCCACTTTTCCAAAAATGGAGCTCATATTGATCACCTTGCCGTATCCCCGTTCGATCATTTGAGGAACGACAGCCTGGGCCACCAGGAAATATCCTTTTAGGTTGGTGTTGATAATTAGGTCCCACTTCTCCTCAGGATATTCAAGGACTGGAACCCGATAGTTGGTGCCGGCGTTATTAACGAGTATGTCGATGCGGCCGAAGTGGCTCAGTACCTCCCCAATGCCTTTTTTGACTTTCTCCATGGAGAGGACATCGAGCTCGAACCCAGCAGACTTCCGACCCATCGCCTGGATTTCCGCCGGCACTCGTTTGAGGTCAGCAGGATTTCGGCCGCAAACCGCTACGTCGGCGCCGGCCTTGGCTAAGGCTTTCGCTGCGGTTTCACCCAGCCCCCGTGTGCTCCCGGTAACCAACGCCACCTTGCCAGTTAAATCGAAAAGGTCCATAGCTATCCCCCTCTTTGACCCTTTGTTTGAATTCAGCCCGTCATCCAGCCTCCTCCCGTCGAGGAGAAGAGGGAAAGGAAAACCTTTCAGTACCGTCTTGACAGTCATCTAAGTATTATCTATACTGCCTTAGAATGCAATAATGCAAAAATGAAGATCGAGGGAACAAAAAGACCGGAGGAGAAATCAAGATGGATAAGAAGGCTCAACCCCTTGTCAGCAAAGAGATGATTTATGTCTGTTTGGCGTTTGGTGCCTTGGTCATAGCGCTGATAATCCTCGGCTCAACTCAGTGGGGCCTTAAGGAAATGTTCCAGCTTTGGATTATGGGGTTCAAATCCTTATTTTAGCATCGTAAGACGGGGAGACATCCTTTTTGTGATGGTGTGGACCGGCAGAGCAGATATGTCTCTGTTTGAAGTCGGTCGTCTGCGGCTCTTAGGTTCAACTATTGGGTCCCTCCAATCGAAATTTCAATCAACAAGATAGACGTGAAGACTTGAGATTTGCCGCAAATTCTGCCTTCGATCTAAGAATTGTTCAGCGGGCCGTCTAAAACTCTGGCTCGGGGTCGTTTGCGGAGGTGAGACATGAAATCGGAGAGAATTAGTATTTTGGATAAGTTTGAGCAACTGCCTCCTAACGATTATGCGGTAGGAATAATAGCCAAAATGAACAACTACGAGTTCAAAATTGTCAAATTCAAAGGCGACTTCGTGTGGCACAGCCATTCTGATACAGATGAAGCATTCATTATTATTGAAGGCACGATGGTGATGAGCTTTCGAGGTCGAACCGTCGAAGTACGCGCCGGGGAGATGATCATCGTGCCGAAGGGGGTTGAACATAAGCCCTCTTCAACAGGAGGCTACAAAGCCCTTTTGATCGAGCCGGAAGGAGTCCCGAACACCGGCAATGTGCAGAGTGATATGACCATCACGAAGGTTGAATGGGTGTAAGGAGAAAGGACCTCAGAAACATTCCTTCCGTCGGATTCCTAACGCTCCCGACGAGATTTGCGTTATGAGTAAAAAAGAGAATGGAATACATGATTGACAGCATGAGGCCAGAAGACTGGGAACAAGTCCGTTCGATCTATCTCGAAGGCATTGGGACGGGCAATTCCACATTCGAGGCCGATGCTCCCGATTGGAACAAATGGGATTCCGCTCACCTGTCTGAGCATAGGTTGGTCATCAGGGCAGGTAATCGCGTTCTGGCATGGGCCGCACTCAGCCCCGTTTCCAGCAGGTGTGTATACTCAGGGGTGGCAGAACTCAGTCTGTATGTAGCGGCTGGACATAGAGGCAAAGGCATAGGGTCGGCCCTTCTGCGAGCCTTGATAGACTCATCGGAAAGATCAGGGATATGGACGCTGCAGGGCGGCATCTTCCCCGAGAACACCGCCAGTCTCCGTTTGGTAAAGAAACACGGATTTAGACAAATCGGAATACGTGAGAAGGTAGGTAGGATGGCTCACAGCACCCTTACCGGGAGTTGGAGAGACGTCATCTTCGTGGAACGACGAAGTAGGGTCACCGGCATAGACTGAAGTCCGATAACCATCGGCTGCACCAGACCGCCGATAAATTCGACTCTGGGTGAACGGGGACGTCGAGCGGCGGCTCATAGAAGTGCGTTGACATCACCGAAGAATAAGATATGGAAAGACACGCTTTTGACATAGTGGATGTGTTTGCCGAGAAAAAATATGCGGGCAATCGACTTGCAGTTTTTCGAAAGGCAGAGCCACTTCCCGGTGACGAAATGCAGTCTATCGCCCGAGAGGTACATTTTTCAGAGACAGCGTTTATTCTTTCTGACCAGCAACGCAAAGGAGGCTTCGATGTGCGGATATTCACGCCAAAAGAAGAAGTCCCCTTTGCAGGACACCCAACATTAGCCTTCGCTGTGAGCAAGGTTACGAAATCGACAGGCCGTCTCTGTTGCTCTTGAAGGCGGAGCGAAGAGAAGGAAATATAAACATCTCTGTCGGGGGCAAGAGTATCACCGTCGCGCAAGGTGAATTTGTGTGAACCGGGATACATGTCACACGCAAAAATGCGGCATAAAATGTTCGTGGACTGTCATTCCCGCCCCGTATCTCGCACAGGGTAAACTCGAGCGGGAATCCAGGCGTCGTCCCAGCGGAAGCAAGGATCTACGAGAAAGAAACTGGGTTCCTGTTTGCACAGGAAATCGTGAATTCCCCCGTCAAGCACCCCAAGTCAGGCACGGGCAGGCTTGTCAAGTCCGGAATGACAACATTATAAAGTCATAAGTGAGACGGTACTTTAGTCGGCCTGGGGATTTTCATAAACAAGAGAAAGAGTATCCCACTGCTGATTTTGATCGTGGCCATCATGAAACAGGACTGTTTCAAGCCCAGAATGGGCAACAAGAGAATGCCTCCGAAGAACCCTCCCAAAAAGCCTCCCAAGAGATCCGCCCCATAAAGTAAGCCGGCCGTGTGACCGAGCGTTCCTCCGTTTTCAGGCGCGCCGAGATAGATCTTGGTCGCCAGAGGAAATTGCAGCCCGATCCATGCACCGGAGAGAAAGGACATGACCAAAAACGCCGCATAGATCAGAAGGGAAACGATCGGTGTCTCAAGAAATTGAGACGGGACGGAGAACACAAAGGGAAAAAGGAAGGAGAAGAAGATCATCACGATTTCTATTTTTAGAAAGAGGATAGAATCCCTTTTTATCCTACCCAGACGCTGCGTGATCAAAAAGCTGCCCAATGCCACCCCGAGCATGAAGATGGCTATAAGCAAGCCGATTTGTTGGTAAAGATAGCCATAAAACGTCTGGAAGGTGAAGATGATGGCCAGATTGAATATCATCCCTGCCAACCCTGTGGTGAAGATGGCGCAGGGGACAGCTTGTCTGGCGAAACGTGGCTTTTTTACAAAAGCAGCGCCTGTCAAGAGGGTGAAGAGGGTGATCAGGGCAATCGATATTTGGGCGCTGAATCCTTCGAACCCCTTAAATACCCCTGTGAGATAAGGGGAGAAGAGAGCGTTCCAGTAAGAAAGGCTAAAGAAAACACCTATGGGACGAAGATCGGAATTGATCTGATTCCTTTTTCCCTCCATCGATTGCAGAAACCAGTTCGTCCATCTTTCATGAAGCCGATATTCAATATAGCCTTTAGTAAAGAGGCTCGTTTGGATTTTTCTCTGCTCAAATCTTTTGAGTATTTCCCCGGACGTCACTTTTTCAAGCTGACTGGAATTCGAGGCTAAATAGAGATTGACATCCCCAGGGATGACCCTCACCGATCCAAAAACATTTTTTAGGGTATCCAGAATACACGCGTTCAAATCTCTCAATTCCGGACTGATGTAGGTCAACGAGCCTGGAAGGGTAAAGGCGACGATTCCATCGGGATTCATCTTTTTTTTGGCTCTGGCGAAGAACTCGGACGAAAACAGGCGGTTGGTCTGCAGTTCCTGAGGGGCAGGGACTCCGATGAAAATTATATCGAATCTATCCCGAGTCCTATTCACGAAAAACCGACCATCCGCATAATGAACCCTGACCCTCTTATCTGAAAGCTCGGATTGGGTGAGAGGTGTTGAAAATTTTTGGATTAGCTTCAAGAGAAGGGGATCGATCTCCACATAGTCCACGCGGGATACGGGGTATTTCAGTATTTCGTGAATCATCCCTCCGGCGCCACCGCTCAGGATCAAGACCGATTCCGGGTTTCCATGAAAGAGCATCGGAAAGTGGACAAAATCTTCCATGGTGGCGATGTCCGGCACAGGAGTGGTGATGGACGGAACGCCGTTGGTAAAGAAGGTAAATTGTTCGCCACGTTTTGTGACCGTGATATTTCCGTAGATCGAATTCTCACTGTGAATGACGTTTAGGTCCTTCCATTGAGAATGGACGGAGGCTTGATAAATTGCCTTTGAGGTTTGGGGCAGGAGGCCATAGACAAAGAGAAGGGAGAGGAGAATGGATGCGGTCCAGAAGGTCTTATGAAGCGAGGTTCTCGAGGGTTCGAGTTTTGGCCAGAGAAGAAGTGTGGACAGTAGGGTGTTCGTCAGGGAAATGATAAAGGCGATCTCGAAAGAATCGAGATATGGAATGAGAAGGAAGGTGGTAAGCAATCCGCCAATCATGGCACCGGTACTTTCGAGGACGTAAACCTTTCCGATGGAGGAGGCATCTTCTTTGACGTATCGGGAATAGAGGTGACAGCCGTAAGTGAATAGACCGCCGAGAGGAAGGGCCACGGGAAGAAGTATTAGGAAAGACGAATAGAAGATCGGGGCAAAGCCAAGCCCCTCTCCCGGAGTAGCCAGAAGAATGTTTTTAAATACCCGAGAAAGATAGATGGCAAACGGAAGGGTTACGGAAAAAGAAAGCTGGAGCAAAACAAAAACTTCCATCCTTTTTTTCGCCCTATCCGTAAATTTGCCGGCAATCACAGAGCCGACCGCCACCAGGATGAGCCAGTTGCCGAGGATGATTCCGAGCGTGAGCTCGTTGCCAAGAAAGGAGACGAGAAGCTCCCTCAACAGGAGAAGCTGGGCGACAATGCTGCTCAGACCCATGATAAGGAAAGAGACTTTAAGGAATAACGGCCTCATGTGCTAATTCATTATCAACATATTTGCCGTTTGTAAAGAGTGTGCAAGCAGATTAGAGATGAGGAGATAAGGGGATAGGGAGATGGGGCGGATCAGTTCGTTCTAACCCTTTGGATTTGGGGTTTGGAGTTCATTTGGAATCTGTCATTTGGAACTTGGAGCTTTACACCACGAGGTATTTCTTGACAATTTCCTCATCTTGCCAGATTTCTTCCATGATGCCCTGGTACTGAATCATGCCTTTTTCCAGAATGTAGCCTCGGTCGGAAGTCTTCCGGCAGAATTTTAGATTCTGATCGGCAAGAAGGATGGTTACCCCTTCACTTCGAATCCGGGCAGTGACCTCAGTGAGATTTTGAACGACGAGAGGGGCCAGGCCTTCCGAGGGTTCGTCCAGGAGAAGAAGGTCCGGATTTTTCATCAAAGCTCTTCCGATCGCCAGCATCTTTTGTTCGCCCCCGCTTAGTTGAATTCCCTTGCGCTCCTTCAGCTCGACAAAGACGGGGAAGAGATCATAAATCTTTTCGAAGGTCCACTGGCTCTTGCCTTTGCTCGATAACCGACGAGCGAGCTCCAGATTTTCAAAGAGCGTGAGATCGGGAAAAATCCTGCGGTCGTCGGGGACATAGCCCATGCCCATCTGAGCGATCTGGAAAGGGTGTCTCCCCACAACATCAACGCCCTTAAATAGGATTCGACCCGATCGGGGAGGTGTTAGCCCGATGACCGAACGGAGGGTAGTGGTCTTGCCGACACCATTTCTTCCCAAAAGACAGACGACTTCCCCTTTCTGAATGGACAGGGCGACTCCCTGAAGGACATGGCTCTGGCCATAAAAAGTGTTGATCTGATCGATATTGAGAATCGTGTCGGGAGACTCCGGAGTCATATCTTTTCCCAGAAAAGTTCCTCGCCCAGGTAGACCTTTCTGACGTCCTCATTTTGTTTGATCTCTTCAGGCTTTCCGTCAGCCAGGATCTGGCCTCGATGCAAAACGATAATCCGATCCGAAAGAGAGAAGACGATGTCCATATCGTGCTCAACGATCACAAAGGTAGTCTGTCGTTCTCGTGATAATCTCCGAATGTTTTCCAAGATCTTCACTCTTTCGACGGGGTTCATCCCCGCCGTGGGTTCGTCAAGGAAGAGGAGCTTGGGGTCAGGGGCCATGGCGAGACCGATCTCAAGTAGCCGTTGATCCCCGTGAGATAGTGTGCCGGCCGGAAGCTCTTTCTTGTCCGTCAAGCCGATCTCCTTCAGCAGCTTTTCACCCCTTTCATTTACATCGGCATGGCGATTCACGGGTTTGATGAAACTCAGACTTCGATTCATCAGAGAGAAGATCGGAATCTGGAGGTTTTCGAAGACGGTGAGTTTAGGGAAGATGTTCATGACCTGGAAGGAGCGACAAATTCCCTTCTTCACCCTCCTATGGATGGGAAGGTGAGAGATCTCTTCGCCACAGAAGAAGACCTTTCCTGAATCGGCCAGGATGTTCCCGGTGAGGAGGTTGATCAGCGTCGTTTTACCCGCTCCATTGGGCCCGATAATGGAAGTGAGTATTCCCTCTTCGATATGGAGGTCGATATCCTCTGCGGCGCTCACCACTCCAAAATATTTCCTGAGTTTCTCCGTCCTGAGAAGTTCGGCCATTCCATCAACCCAAATGAGTGTCGGTGTCAGTGGTCAGTGCCCGTTGCTGTCCGTTTTTCCTGACACTGCCACTTCCCAGCAGTACTTCTTAACAGAGGCCGGATCCGCTGGCTAAAGAAAATCACGACCCCGCCGCGAAAGACCAAAACCAAAAAGACGACGATGGAGCCAAACCATATCAGCCAGTATTGAGTATATCTGACGATGATGTCCTTAATGAGATAGAAAAGGATCGATCCCACAATGGGCCCGGAAAAAGTGTGGATGCCTCCGAGAAGAGTGACCATCACCGGTTCGGCTGATTGTGTCCAATGGGCGAGAGGTGGAGTGACCGTATTCTCCAGTGGTGGTAACATGGAACCAGCGATCCCTGCATATAATCCCGCAATGGTGAAGGAGAGGAGGCGGTAATTCCTGATTGAAATTCCCGCAAAGGAAACGCGGTTCTCGCTATCGCGGATTCCTTTCAAAGTGAGTCCAAAGGGGGAGTTCACGATGCGGTATAGAATGAATATAGCGATCAATGAAATCGCTAAAACAAAATAGTAATAATTCCCCATCGGGTTCATGTTGATGCTGAGAATTCCTGGGATCTCAAAAGGGGCCCTTGGAATTCCGACCAATCCATCATCGCCCCCTGTGACATCCCGCCATTTCCATGCGATGGAATAGATCATCATCCCAAAAGAAAGGGTGAGCATAGAAAAATAGATTCGAGTGTGTCGGACGCAGAGATAGCCAAGGATAAGAGCAGAGATTCCTCCTGCCACCATGCCCGCCGCCACACCGACCAGGAGCGAAGGATAAACGAGAAGCATTTTGGCTGAGGCATAAGCTCCCATCGCAAAAAATCCCGCTTGCCCGAATGAGAGGAGTCCTGTATATCCCAAAAGGAGATTGAAACCAAGGGCGAAGACCGATAGAAGGAGGATATGAATGGTCATATATAGAAGGTATTTGCCGGAAAAGAGCGGGAGAATGAGAAGGAATAAAATCAATACGGCAAGGAGAAAAGGTCTAAGCCTCATAACGCCTATTTCAATTTACAACGACCATTTATCAATTACCAATTATCAATGGTTTTAAGAACTGAAAATTGAGCATTGTTTATTGATCATTTTACAATAATCATTTTGCAAAGAGCCCTTCCGGTTTAACCATTAATACAATCGCCATCACCACAAAGATAATGAAAAGCTCAAAGACGGGGAACAGTAAGATCCCAAAAGCGGTCAGAATCCCCACGATCAGGGCTCCGACAAAGGCACCTTTTAAGTTACCTAAACCACCGATCACAGTGATCACAAACGCCTGAATGATCATGGCCGTTCCAATTCCGGGTGCAACGACACGAACAGGGGTTCCGAGGGCTCCTCCCAGGGCGGCGAGCATCGCGGCAAAAACAAATACGGTGGTGAAGAGGATGGGAATATTGATTCCAATCGCACTCGCCATCTCCCGGTCCGATGCGGAAGCTCGGATCATCCTTCCCCACCAAGTTTTTTCCAGAATGAGCCAGAGAATGACAGCCACTCCTAACCCGGCAACGATGATGAAAAGATTGTAGATCGGAAAAGCCCTTCCAAAGATCGAAAGATTGCCCTCGAAGAAATGAGGCATCGGTGGGATCATCGCCACCCCCCCCCAGATCATCTTTACCAAATCATCGAAGATCAGAATAAAGCCGAAGGTCAAGATGAGCTGATAGGCGAGATCGAGGTCATAGATGTAACGAATAAAAAAACGCTCGAGGATTGCTCCAATGATCCCGACACTGATGAGACTGAGTCCAATCGAAAGCCAGAAATTTAAACCCAGTTTTCCATAGAAGGTAAATGTCGCATAAGCCCCTAACATAAAGAGGCTGCCGTGTGCAAAGTTCAACACTCCCAGAACCCCAAAGACAAGGGTCAGCCCTGCGGCAAGAAGCCAGAGGTACATGGAAAAACTCAAACCAATAAGGCTTTGAAAAATTAATTTCTCAAGCATGCTCTTCTAAAACAGTAAATCCCCCTTAATTCCCCCTTTATTAAAGAGGGACTGAGGGGGATTTTACACGGACTATTTCGTTGCTGCTACTGGAGTAAAAGGTGGATTGCGGTAATATTCTTTTGCCGGAATCACCTTGAGATCTCCAAGGACGGGCAGTGGGTAATCAGGGCTCATCATCACTTTCCCTGCCGGGACCGTGTAAACGGCCTGATGATCTTCTTTTCGGATGAAACGTAGACCAGCAGGGGTCTTCAATTCCATTCCCTCGAGCGCAGCTCCGACTTTAGCAGTCTCCAAGGTCTTTGCCTTTCCCCCTCCGGCCTTGATGGCATAAATCGATGAGTAACTCGACTCCGCAGAATAGTTGGGGAATCTCCCCCATCTCTTTCTGAAAGCCTGCACAAATGCCTTGTTTTCTGGAGTGGTTGGCCAGTTGTGAATGTAACGAGCCGTAGCCCAGAGTTTCCCTTTGAATTTATCTGCTGCCACCTCCCTGGAGATCCCTTCGAGAAGGTCCACAGACCCACCCATGCTTTGCCACCACGCCTGAATCTTATCAAAGACCCCAAGCATCAGGGCTTGTCTGAGAAGCATAACCCCTTCCCCTGCCCATGGGGTGGCAAAAATGGCGTCGGGCTTCTCGGCCATGACAGCAGAGATGTGGGAAGAAAAATCCATGGTCCAGAAAGGAGCCCACGCCGCTGCCACGAATTCTACATCGGGGCGGAATTTTTTGGTATTTTCCTTAAACAGGTTCCAGGCCACATAGCCATATTCATAATCGCAGTTAATCCCCGCCCAACGTTTGATCTGCGGATTGTCTTTGAAGACCCATGCCGCAAGGGCATCTTGATAAACGGGTGCCGCCATCCTGAATATCTGCTTAATCCCCTTTTGATACACCAACTCTTCCGTCAATCGATTGGTAGCTGCATGGGTGAAGAAAAAGAGTCGATTGAGTTCTGGCAGCACTGGACCCACTGCCATCGCGCTCCCACTGGAATCTACGCCGAAGAGGAAATCGGCTCCCCATTCCGTTACCAAATATCTGGCATTCTTGACGGCAGTAGCCGGTTTTAACTCTTCGTCCATGAATTTCAGCTCGAGTTTTCTACCTAAAATTCCGCCCTTTGCGTTGATCTGCTCGATTGCAAGCGTTGCTCCGGCCATCATCTGCCAACCGTAATCAGCATGAGCCCCTGAGGTAGCGCCCTGTCCGCCAATCTTGATGGGCCCTGCTGGTTTCTTGGCCTGGCCATAGGTCACCCGATAACCTCCCAATCCGGTTCCCAGGGCAACGCCACCGACGACTGCATTCTTCAAAAAGTTTCTTCTCGAGATTGTCTTAGCCATAACCCACCCTCCTTTCGAATTTTTACTGCTCGAGCACCGCTGAAGATGCTGGATCGGACACAGGACTTGCTTATTTCAAACCTTCCTTCTGGGAAAGAAACATGGATGCAATTCTTGCGTGTTATAGTTGGCGAGTCCGCCACAAAGGATTCACTCAAATCAGGAATTATCAGATTACAGAGTGTTTGTCAATTCAAAAAGTTAAAAACTGAAAGAGGAAGAACACGGTAGAGGAGCCGGTCTTCAGGCCGGCCGGGAGGAGAGCGTCGTGACCCTTCGCCCCGTTAGAAATTCCAGTGGGGCATTAGACCTCTACGGAGTTACTTGAAATGTAATCCCGCTATAGCGGGACTGCAGAGCGGTGGGGCATTGTTTCTAACGGGGCAAAGGCGGCACGGCTTCCAAGCTCCTCTTCGATTCGGTTGAAGCTCCGGAAGGGACCGAAGTTCTCCCGCCCACACCGCTTTCCAGGAAGACCTCTGCCTCCACGGTCGGGTTTCCCCTGGAATCGAGAATCTCTCTTCCGATGACCTCAACGATGATCGCCATATCCATTTCTCCCTTCGGCGAAAGATGGTTATTTCTTTTCATTCAGAATTCGAGCGGCGATGTAAATATACTGGGTTCCGGATAGAATCGTGATGACAGCGGTTCCATAAATGGCGAGAACGGAGAGCTGTTTAAAGACAGGATAGTACCATGCCATCAATACAAAAAGGATGGTGACGATTTGAAAGGTGGTCGTCGTCTTGCCCAAGAAGGTGGGGTTGATCTCTGGGGGAATACGGGTGAGGATCATCACCAATATTCCGAGCAGGATGATGATATCCCGGGTGACGACGATTACGACCAGCCAGCTCGGGATCATTTCGATGATGGCAAGGGAGATGAAAGCGGCGAAGATGAGGAGTTTGTCAGCGATGGGGTCGAGGTAAGCGCCCAGCTCGGTCCGTTGGTGGGCCAGGCGTGCGATGAGGCCGTCCAGGCCGTCTGTGATCCCCGCAACGGCAAAAGTGACGAGGGCCCATTCGAAGTATTTGTTGATGATGAAAATGACGAAGAGAGGAATCAAAAGGACTCTGATTAATGTCAGGATATTGGGTAAGTTCATTGGGAACTATCCACATTTCAGATTGCGCCTGCCTGCCGCAGGAAAGGATTTCAGATTAAGGAATCTTCATTCCGAATTCCGTATTCTCCTTTCCGCAATAAGGCATGACT
>Ga0335081_10009677_pt1 | contig 15534 bp, 12 predicted proteins | sample Lox_Sample_35_FD_206713 | JGI IMG/M metagenome (GOLD analysis project Ga0335081, IMG submission 206713) | Soil microbial communities from Loxahatchee National Wildlife Refuge, Florida, United States - Lox_Sample_3.5 | ecosystem: Environmental > Terrestrial > Soil > Wetlands | place: USA... | reverse complement strand
CGCCTTTTGGATTGTCGGGATGATTCTCTCGGCCGTACTAACACCTTTGACAGCCGGAGTCTTTGGGTTGATCGCCCTGCCGTTGATGCTGATTTTCATTGTCGCCAACTTTGGTATCTGGATTTTTCTGATGTACCAGGCCTACCAGCAAAGACTTTTTAGGTTGCCGATTGTTGGCAAATTCGCCGCCGAACACGCGGGTGTAAGGCTGGGAGATCCGCCGCATTTTGCGGATGTGAAGAGGAGATTGACTTGACTCGATTAACGTTCGCCCGCAGGGCAGCTCGATGGATCGAGCCGATCCGGACGAATCTTAGGAAACAATTCAAGGAGGACATCATGTGGGGTCATTCCAGCCTTTCGAAAGAACCAGTTCTTTGTCTCTCCATCGGCGTAGTCGGAATATTCTTGCTGCTTTTTGCCTTGAAGGCGCAGGGGCAACAGATACACCAGCTCTCCTACAACGGTTCCAGTTGGATGGACCAGAACTTAAATGGAGCTGTGACGTCCCAATATACGGGAATTGCCGCGTTCCTTACGACTCCGAACGATCAAGCACATGTGTATTACATAGACAGCACTTCCAACTATCACGTGCACCAGTTGTTCTTCAACGGCGTGAGCTGGAGCGACGAGGATCTGACTGTGTTATCCGGCGCCCCGGCCGGCGCTAACGGCCCCGGCGAAGTGGCCGGTTTTTCGGCGGGAAATTATCAATACGTGTACTACATCGGTGTCGGACAAGGCGTGCATCAACTGCTCTATAACAACATTGGATGGTCCGATACCGACTTGGGCGCGCTGGCGGGAAGCCCATACGCCCAAACCGCCCGGCTGGTTGCTTTCACGACTACGCCCGCCTTGCACGTTTATTACACCGACTATAACGAGCACGTCCATCAGCTCTTCTCCGCCGACGGTACTCATTGGGCGGACCAGGACTTAACCAACGCGACGGGTGGCACGACCAGCGAGACCTACACGGGACAGATGGGAGGATTCAACATTGACAACTATCAATACCTCTACTTCGTTGCCAGTACCGGCCATGTTCACCAGTTCCTCTACAACAACATCGGTTGGTCCGATGAAGACTTGACGGTGCTCAGCAAGAGCAAGCCGGCCTTTAGCGAGAGCGGCGTGCGGGCGATGGTCATCCCTGGCAAGAAGCCGAAGCTGTCCGTTTTCTACACATCTACCGAATACCACATTGTGGAATTATCCAGTACCGACGACAAGAAATGGGTCAAAACGGACCTGTCGAAAAAGTCGCAGGCTCCTTGGCCAGAAAACCTTGAGCTGGCCGTATTCAGTACGCCTCCGCATGATGACCTCCACGTGTTCTATGTCGGCTACACCCCCACTAATAATCACGTGATGCAAATCTATAAGCCGAAGGGACAACCCTGGACCTGCCAGGACATGACAGCCCTGACGAACGGTGGAATTCCGGAAAGTCTTGATTACGACATAGCCGGATTCTCCCTGCAGAACAATCAGTACGTCTTTTACGTCGCACATTGAACGACTTTCGAATGTGGGCTACGAGGCAGCCGTTGGAAATTAGACATCGACAAGACGTTCAACATCACTAAAACATTCAATTTGAGGAGCATAGCGATGACGAAACATAAACAGATGTGTCTCATTTCATTCGTGGGCTTGCTGACCTTGGGAGTGGTCGCTATGTCCGCTCAGAGCCAGCCTCCAGCAGTCCCGAGGGCAACCGGCTTAGGCCTCCAAAGACACGCCGGTGTGCAAGCAGAGCCGTCGCGTCAGAATTTGAGGACCAACAGGCGACAACAACCTGGAGCTGTAAGCCTCACCTTCGGCTTGATCGACTTTCCCCGCTCCACCGCCAGCAACGCCTTCGGCCTGAATTCAAAGGGGGATATCGTGGGCGGTTACGGCCCCATGCCGCCAGCTTTGTATTGGGAAACGACCGGCTACTGGCTGAAAGGAAACACTTATCGCACGCTTGCCTATCCCAACGCAGCTTATTCGGCGCCCTACGGTATCAACGACAAAAGAGTGATTGTCGGATTCTACGACATGCTTGGGGACCAGAACTTTCGCGGCTACCAGTACAAGGGCGGCGCGTTCACGAACATCGACTATCCCGGAGCAACAGCCACCGGGCCGGTCGCGATTAATAACTCAGGCGAGATTACCGGCCTTTACCTTGATAGCAGCGATGATCAGCATGGCTTCACTCTCAAGCATGGCGTTTATACCACTCTGGACGTACCCAATCTGTACGTCACGGCGCCGTACGATATCAACTCCAACGGAGACATTGTTGGCAGTTGCTATGACTTGAACGATATCGAGCACGGTTTCGTCTACCAAAACGGGCAGTTTGCAATCATCGATTATCCCGGCGCCACCAATACAGAGGTCACAGGAATAAATGACGCGGGCCAGATGATCGGCGTTTATGGAGACGGTGTTATGGTCGCCGGTAACTACTACCAGGTTTCAAACCTATTTTTGTTCGATCATGGAACATTCACTCCCTTAACTTTGCCCGTCGAGACCCAGGCCATCTTGTCGTATTCGATGAAAGGCGACGAGTTTGTCGGATTTTATGTCGATAGCACAAACAACCTTTATGGCTTTGAAGCGCAAATCGCCGGCGGCTCGGTCAAACAGGTCTCAAGAAGCCAACAATGACAACTTTACCAGAAGCCCTGGAATATTAAGGAGGAATCATGTCGACTAACAGCAACCCACGCGCGAAAGAACCAACCATGTATCTGGCGATCTGCATGATCGGCATCTTTCTAGTTCTCCTTGCCGCTTATGCGCACGGCCAGCAAGTTCACCAGCTCTCCTACAACAATGCCAATTGGGCAGACCAGGATCTGGGTGGATCGTTCACGGATTCATTGAGCAGCGTCGGCGCATTTATTACGACTCCGAATGATGCTCTCCATGTGTACTACCTATCCGACACTGACGACGTGCACCAGCTTTACAACGTTGGCACTGGGTGGCAGGACGAAGACCTGACGGTTGAGACCGATTCAGTTCCCGCCAATAACGGATCCAACATTGTGGGATTCTCGATTGGAAACGTGCAATATGTCTTTTATGTTGGCGTCGAATTCAATATCCATGAATTGGTCTACACCGACCATTGGACAGATACAGATCTGACTTATGTATCGGGAGCTCCAATAAGTAATGGGAGCGAGCTGGCGGCATTCGTAACCACTCCAAACAATGCGATCCACCTGTACTACGTCACCCCCGGGCCGTATGTCATGCAGCTCTACAACGTCGGGGGCGGCTGGGGGTATGAAAATCTGACGGCGAAAACCGGTGGTCCGCAACCCCAGGGCCGGTGGCTCTCGGGCTTCAGCATCGGAAACCTTCAGTACGTGTACTACGTCGCTTGGGAAGGAGACGTTCACCAGCTGTCTTACAACAACTCTACGTGGTCCGATGAAGATTTGACGGCCCAAGCCAAGATGGTTCCCTCGCCGATGTATCCCAATGGCGGATTGTCTGCGATGGTGATTCCGGGCAGCAAAAAGATGCGCGTCTACTACATTGGCACCAACAATCACATGATCCAGTTATCCGCCACCAATAACAAGAAGTGGACAGGCGCCGACCTGACGAAGAAGACAAAAGGGCCGCTAGCGAATGCGTGGAACGGAATCGTTGCCTTCGCAACGACTCCAAACAACCAGATCCACGTCTTCTACCTCGCCGGCAGTCATGTGAATCAGCTGTTCCTGCCGACTCCGGCGACAAAATGGTCGAACCAGGACTTGACGGCGCTCACGAGCGGAGGTCTCGCCCAGTACCCGGGTGGAATGGCCGGCTTTTCAATCGGGAACCTTCAGTACGTTTATTACCTGGGGAACTGAGGGTCTCGAAGCCGGGGCCGCGGGGGGAGCGGCCCCGATGCAATTTATGCCTTTCGCCAGATCGAAGTTCAACGTTTCCGCCCGGCGAGTCGCTTGGCATCGCCGGCTGGGGGTCGCGGGATTTTTCCTTCTCTCCTGTATGCCGATCATCGGCGCGTTGACCGCCACGGCGGCCGTGGCGCATAACCGCGTCCCGTCCGGCTCAGGTTTGGCGCGGCGTTGCCTTTTGGATACTGCACTTCTGGCCAAAGTGAGGCTGATGATGATGCAAAGCAGAAATGAAAAAACGAAGTCCTCAGAAGGTGTATCTGCAGGAGCAAAGATGACAAACAGAAAACGCATCGCGGTCGTTCGCAGCATTACCACATTTCTCATCGGCATGGCGCTGACTGGTCCGGCACGAAGCATAGCCCAACCTGCTCCCGTCACCTCCGGCGGCCAGATTCGCTCTTACTACGTCGCCGCCGACGAGGTGGAGTGGGACTACGCGCCGCAAGGTCTCGACAAGATGATGGGTATGAAATTCGGAGGCTGGGGTGAGACATTCACTAAGAGCGGTCCCCACAGTATCGGCGCGGGCCGGTCCCATGAGTTGTGTCGAAGTTGTAGAGGATCTCGACGGCTCCGTTCGCGGACAACTGCAATACGGTCCCCTGCTTGTGCGTTCCACCATTAAATGTAGTTCCATATAATTTTCCGTTCGTCGCCAGGATGAGCGGTGCGGACGATCCTCCGGGAAGCTGATCCTTGAATAACTTGAAGGTGCCCGCAGAAGTAATGCTGTATGCCGTCCCTTCCGCCGTGACGCCATAAAAGGCTTTCGCACCCTGGACAGGGGGGGCGTAGGGAATGCCTCCTTCGAAAGCGGAAAAGGCGTGCAGCGTCGTCAGTTCGCCTGTCGAAGCAATCCTGAAAATCGTGCCACGGCCAATCCCTCCCGATGTAGTCGTGCCATAGAAATAGCCGTCGGTGCCCAAAGTCAACCCGCCGTATGGGTGTGCCACGTCAGCGGAAATGGGACAGTTTGAGACCGCAAGTTAAGCTACAGCTCTGAAGTTTCAGTTCACCCACAACAGGGAGTAGACTGGCGGCGACAGCGGGGCCCCAGCCAGCCCGCTTTTGGCTGGCTGGGGTGCTGGAGCCGGCAGTCTACTCCGGCGGCCCACGACCGGGCCGGGAGGGTGAACATGCCGGAAGAACATCAAGCGGAGAATCTATCCCCCACCATAACGGGCGCGACCCGTTCCGCCGAAACCGCCCGCGCTCTGATCCGCAAAACCAAACGCGCCACGCGACGCCGCTTTCCCACCGAGGACAAGATCCGCATCGTCATCGAAGGGGTGCGGGGAGAAATCTCGGTCGCCGAACTGTGCCGTCGCGAGGGCATCCATCCCACCATCTACTACAAGTGGCTGAAGGACTTCATGGAGGCGGGCAAAGCGCGTATGCGCGGCGATACGGTACGCGAGGCCACCAGCGATGAGGTCAAAGCCCTGCGCCGGGAGAACGAACGGTTGAAGCAGTTAGTTGCCGATCTGAGCGTGGCCAACCTGCTGCTCAAAAAAAACCAGAGTTAGGGCTGACCGAGCGGCGGAGATATGAACGAGTGAGTGCGGAGAAAAAACGCGAGATGATCGAGCTGGTGCGGCGGGCGCCGCAGGCCAAGCGGCGCACCATTGCTGAGCTGGGCCTGTCGCGTTCGACGTTCTATCGTTGGCAGCGGCGCTATCGCGACCAGGGCGAGGCGGGACTGGTGGATCGGAAACCGGAACCGGGCGCGGTGTGGAACCGGCTACGCCCGCAGGAACAGACCGTAATCCTGGAAACGGCGCTGCAGATGCCCGATCTGAGTCCGCGTGAACTGGCCTGTCAGGTCACTGATCACGCGGGGTTCACGGTGTCGGAAGCCAGCGTCTACCGAGTGATGAAACGGCATGGTCTCAACCGAAGCATCACGCTCGTTGGCTTTCCTGCCGGCAACGAGTTTCGGGTGAAGACCACGGCGCCGAATCAGTTGTGGCAGTCCGACGCCAGTTACTTCTTCGTGGTGGGTTGGGGTTGGTATTACTCGATTGAAGTGCTCGACGACTTCTCCCGCCTCGTGCTGGCCAGCGATCTGAAACCGGACATGACGGCCAACTCCATCAGCGATGTGGTGGAGCAAGCCGTCGCCTTCACCGGCCTGCGGCAAGTGCCGGTCGAAGACCGCACTAAGTTACTCAGTGATCATGGCTCGGGTTACCTGGCGCGCATCTTCGAGGAGTATCTGCGCATGCTATCGATCCGGCACATTTACTGCGCACCGCATCATCCCCAGACCAATGGCAAGATCGAACGCTTTCACGAAACACTCAAGGCGCGCATGAATCTGCTGGTCTACACCAGTCCGGAGGAACTGCGGCGGACCATGCAAGCATTCATCGAGTACTACAATCACCGCCGCTATCACGAGGCCATCGGTAACGTGACGCCGGCCGACGTGTACTACGGGCGGAGAGAAGAAATCCTGCGCAGAAGGGAGGAACAGAAACAACGCACCATTCAGGAGCGGCTGCGCTACAATCTGAGCCGCTCGAACCTTGAACTCAAGGGTGAACTGGAATCGAAAGTGTAGCTTGGCCCATGGGCCAAGCTGGTCTCATAGGTTCTGACGACGGACACGTATGGGTTGCAGCCATCCGCTCCAGAGAAGTTGTAGATGTCATTTAGAGCTCCGCCGGGCGTGATGCGATAAACCGAGCCACAGCCCGCCCCACCGTCAGTTAACGTTCCATAGAGATTTCCGTCTGTCCCCTGGGCCACAATGCCGGCCATATCCGGATTGCAGCCATCACTGGAGCAATTGAAATCGTGCAGATCGGTGAAAGTCTGGGCGCGAAGTAAGGCAGGCTGAATGCCAAGTGTGAGGATGAATGCGCAGCCCAGCGTGGCTGCGAGACAGCGTTGCGGGAGAAATCTTGCCAGCACGCCCTGGATCCAGTGTGCGATCTCTAAAGCAGCTCCTCGATGAAGTCGGACTGCTCGTGCTGCGAAGCTATTCTGCGACATAATCCCTCCACACCCGTATGGTCGATTTAACTGAGTCCTTGCGGCTAGGCATCAGGCAACAACCAAAGCTGCCGGCCCGTGCTACGGGACCCTCTTATCTATGTAGTCGCAAACGGAGGGCAAAAGACGACAAGAATCGCGGAGATGCCGACTGCTGGCATGCCTGCGCCGTCGTGGTGTCATTTATTCCGTACAGTTTGCGACTTCTCAAGTAGAAAGCCGGCCATGTCTTCAGCAGCAGACTCCGCCTGCGTATTTGTCGAAATAACGCCATGCAACTTCCCCGTAACTTCAGCAATTTTTCTAATCGTTGTCGGCTTTCCTGGCTTGGCTGCGATTTCCTAAGTGAAAGCCCTGTACTTCAGCGAAAAGTGCACCGGGCGAGAAATGTGCGCGGAAGAGCAACCCAGGAGAATGACTATGTCGAACCGATTACTTCAATTGTCATTGCTGCTCGCATTGGTGATGGTGTGGCCGTGGGCGGGCGCCCTTGCCCAAGTAACGCCGAGCCAGGATGCGTTCACGAATAGCGCCGCGCCGGGCACGAACTATGGCGCCAATGTGTTGCTTAACGTCAAAAGCGGCAAGGAGATCTCGTATATCCAATTCAACCTGGCCTCTATTCCTTCCAGCGCATCTGTCACACAGGCCACGCTGAAACTCTACGTTAATGCGGTGACAACAGCCGGTAGCTTCAACGTCGACTATGTCAACGGCACGTGGTCGGAAGGCGCAATCACGTTCAATATGGCTCCGGCGCTGGGCGCTGCTATCGCATCGAACGTATCCGTCACGTCTGCGGACAAAAACCAATACATCCTCCTTGACATCACGCCGGCGGTACTGGCTTGGCTCGGCGGAAGTGAGGCAAACGACGGGATCGCGCTGGTAGCGAATGGAACCTTCAGCGCGAACTTCGACAGCAAAGAGAACGCGACGACGAGTCATCCGCCGGAAGTAGACGTCGTATTTGCGGGCGGCGGCACAATCACCGGAGTGCTAACCGGCTCATCGAGCGGATTAACCGGGGGCGGTACCAGCGGAACCCTGAACCTCAGCCTGACTACCGCCTGCGCCTCGAAGCAGATATTGCAATGGAGTGGCAGCGCCTGGACGTGCTCCAACGCGGGCACGGGCACCATCACGGGTGTGACCGCCGGCACTGACCTGACCGGCGGCGGCACCAGCGGCAACGTCACCCTGAATCTGGACACAACTAAGGTCCCACAATTGAATACGAACAATGCCTTCGCTGCCAACATGACCGTCGGCGGCGACATTCAGGTTTCTGGAGACGTCTCTGTGAGCGGCCAATTCTCGGCGGGATCCATGAATGCAAGTGGAGCTTACTTTGTTCAGGATTACCCATTCGCCTTCGGCTCCAATAGCCTGGGAAATGCCTTCGTGGGCTTTGCGGGGAATGAGACCAGCCCGACCGGGGGAGGGAACACGGGGATTGGCTTTGATGCACTCTCGATTCTTACCTCGGGCACGGGCAATACTGCCATCGGCCCTTTGGCACTCGAAGACGATACGTATGGAAGCTCGAACACTGCCGTGGGGGCTTATGCGCTGCCGGTAGCGACGACGAACAATAACAATACCGCAACCGGGTATGAAGCGCTTTTTTCCAACGCAAATCCGGACGGCAACTACAACACGGCGAACGGCGCCTATGCTCTCTATTCGAACGTCGGGGGCTACCAGAACTCAGCCTTGGGTTATGCGGCCCTGTATGCGGACAACGGAGGGAACGGCAACACCGGAGTCGGCATTGAGGCGGTTAAGAACAACGTGAAAGGTAACGATAATACGGCCATTGGCGCGTACGCACTAGACAATAGCGACTCTGGCAGCAATGGAAATACGGCCGCAGGAGCATACGCGCTGGATGGATCATCCGGCTCCAATCTGACTTGCATCGGATACGGCTGCAATGCCGGCGCCGATGCGCTCACCAACGCCACCGCAATCGGCGCCCATGCCTTCGTCAACCAGAGCAACTCGTTGGTCTTGGGTGGGACCGGCGCCTACGCCGTTAATGTCGGTATCGGTACGGCCACGCCTTCGAACATCCTCACCATTGCTCGCGGAGCCGGTCATCCGGTCAGCGATAGCTGGGAGACTTACAGCTCGCGCCGCTGGAAGACGAACATTCACACTCTGCCGGATGCGCTTTCCAAGGTCGAGCGTCTGCGTGGCGTTTCCTACGATCTGAAGGATAGCGGTAAACACGAGATCGGAGTCATTGCCGAGGAAGTCGGAGCGGTGGTGCCCGAGGTCGTCAGTTATGAACCAAATGGCAAAGATGCCAAGGGAGTCGACTACAGCCGATTGACGGCCTTGTTGATCGAGGCGGTCAAACAGCAGAGGCGGGAAATTGCGGCGTTGCAGTCACAGTTGCGAAAACGAACTGCGAAGCAGGCGCTCCTGGAATCGAGGCTGGCTCAGTTGGAAGCGGGTCGTAGGAAGGCGAACCAAGTCGCGGCGGCGCGCTTGGTTCCGTGATGGTCGCATCCTGCTGCTGTGAAGCCATGCAATGAAGAACGTTGCGGAGGAGCAAATGAGAAGCCACAACCTGCGGATTTTGCGAATGCCGGTCCTGTGCACGATATTGGCGCTGTGCATGAGCGCCTCAGCCCAGATCACTCCCAGCCAGGATGCGTTCACCAATAGCGCATCGCCGGGCACCAACTATGGCGCGAATGTCTTGCTCAACGTCAACGGCGCCGGCGAGGCTGCCTACATTCAGTTTAATCTCGCTTCTATTCCGGCCGGAGCTACCGTCAGTCAGGCTACGCTGAAACTGTTCGTAAATGGAGTGGCTAATCCGGGCAGTTTCAATGTTGACTTGGTTACCAACTCCTGGGGCGAGGGGACAATTACCTATAACATGGCTCCCGTTATTGGAAGCGCGATTGCGTCAGACGTACCGGTTGCCGGCAATGGAACAAACCAGTACATCCTCGTGGATATTACACCCGCAGTCTATGAATGGGTGAATGGAAGCCAGCCGAACAACGGTATCGCCCTGGTCGCCAATGGAACATTCAATGCGAGTTTTGATAGCAAGGAGAACTCGACGACTAGCCATCCCCCAGAGATCGACATAGTCTTGGCTGCAGGTGGAGGCACCATCACTGGCGTTCTCACCGGGTCGGGAAGCGGGCTGGCGGGAGGTGGCAGTAGCGGAACGCTGAATCTCAGCCTCACGATGGCATGTTCTTCAAAGCAAGTCTTGCAATGGAGCGGCAGCGCCTGGACATGTTCGAATACTGGATCCGGCACGATCACTGGTGTGACCGCTGGCACTGACCTGACCGGAGGCGGAAACGGCGGCGCTGTAACCGTGAGTCTGGACACCAGCCAGGTGCCCCAGTTGAACGCCAACAATTACTTCACGCAAAGCATAGCGATAATGGGGAGCTTGGCTGCGGCGAACATCTCCATGGGACCCGGCTTCATATTTAGCAGCAAATCGCCAAATGCCAACGTGTATTACATCGGCACTCTCCCCATAGGGTTCGGGTCGCCCGGAAACGAGAACGCATTCCTTGGATTTGCCGGCACTGTCACCCCATCGGGCGGCAACGGTAAGGCAAATACCGCGGCGGGATTTCAGGCTCTCTATAGCGTCAGTTCCGGCACCGGCAACATCGCGGTCGGAGAGAGGGCACTATACAACGATACAACCGGCAGTTCGAATACGGCCTGCGGAGCGGGGTCGCTCGAACTCAACACGTCGGCCAGCAACAACACGGCTACCGGAAACGACGCTCTTTACTCGAACTCAAATCCGAATGGGAGCTTCAATACGGCCGATGGAGCTCTGGCGCTCTTGGCCAATTCCGGCGGAGCCCAGAACACAGCCATGGGCTATCAGGCGCTTTACTCCAACACCACAGGGCAACAGAATATTGCCATTGGCGACCGCGCCCTGCTTTACAACACAACCGGCAGCTATAACACCGCCGTCGGAGAGGTTTCGATCAGCACGGACACGGGAAATAACTCTGAGGACACCGGTATCGGCGCCTTTGCACTGGACAGTGCTTCCGGCAACGACCTTACGTGTATCGGATATGGCTGCAATACCGGCGGAGATGCTGTTTACAACGGCACGGCGATTGGCGCCTACGCGGTTGTAAACCAGAGCAACTCGCTCGTGCTTGGCGGTGCCGGGCAGTATGCCGTACGGGTTGGCGTCGGCACCACTGCCCCAAGCAACGTTCTCACCATTGCCCGTGGTGCCGGACGTCCTGTTAGCGACAGCTGGGAAACCTACAGTTCGCGGCGCTGGAAAACAAATATCAAGACACTGCCGGATGCGCTGGACAAGGTCGAGCGTCTACGGGGCGTCTCTTACGATCTGAAAGACAGCGGCAAACACGAGATTGGAGTGATTGCCGAGGACGTTGGCGCGGTTGTTCCCGAGGTCGTCAGCTATGAAGCGAACGGAAAAGATGCGACGGGAGTCGACTACAGTCGGCTGACCGCGCTGCTGATTGAAGCAATCAAACAAGAGCAGCGGGAGATCGTGGTGTTGAAATCACAATTTCGCAAGGGGGCGGCAAACGACGCGCTACTGGAATCGAGCCTGGATCAGCTTGAGGAGAAGCGGGGAACAGCGACACGGTGGGCATTAACCAGCGACGTTCCCTAGATCGAGGAAGCGCGTAATCGGCAAGTAGTTGTTAACTTTTAGGGATTCGGGCGCTCGATTCCGGCAAACTGGCGCGCGGCACGAGTATCCGGATGATCAGGGCCTAGCGTTTTCTCCAGTTGCTCTGCGGCGGAGTGAAAGGCGGCCAGGGCTTCCTGATTTTTTCCCTGGGCCTGCAGGGCGTTGCCCAGTTTCAGGTAGGCGCCGCCAACCAGGCTGGAAAATGCCGGCGACGGAGCGGCCGCCTGGAACGTTGCCAGGGCAATGCGCGCGTCCGCTTCGGCCGTTGCAGGGCGTGCCGCCGCAAGTTCGACGGTGGCTCGGCGAATCAGCAAGATGGGAAGAAGATCGGCGCCTTGCCCTTTTGCTTTGATCGAATGTTCCAGATTGGCCACCGACTGATCGGCGAGCGTTAGCGCTTGTTGCGAATTTCCTTTTCCGGACGCCAATAATGACTGCAAGGAGGCAAAGAGCCCAAATACGAGGTGGTCTGGCGGAAAGTTTTGCCGCAGGATGGGTTCCAATTCCGACAGCGCAGCTTCTGCATGCGTGAAATCGCGTTGATCCAGATCGATCACGGCGCGCAAGAGTAGCGCCCGATGCAGGACAAACTGGTTTCCTGATCGCCGCGCATCCTCGTATGATCTGTCGGAAAATTCAGTAGCCTCTTTCCAACGCGCCAATGTCCGCAAAGTGATCGCATAATTGTTGAAGAGTACGGGGTTTTCTCCCTGCAGGTTAATCGATTGGCGAAAGATTTTTTCGGCTTCGAGCGGTCTGCCAAGTTTCTCTAGCGCTAAGGCCCAATCGTTGAAAAGCACCGCCGCCGAACGAGTGTCGTCGCGTCCCATCGACAACAACAAACCGTTCACTTTTTCGAATACCGAGGTGGCCTTATAATTCTCTCCCGCCACCCGGTAGGCTTCGCCCAAGTCCGTCAGCACCTGGATTTCCGACCAGTCAGAGTCAAAAGGCGAGTTTTCGAGAACCTGCTGCGCGGCTTCCATGCGGGCGACGCCTTGTTGCGCATCGCCACGCTCTTGCGCCACTTCGCTACCGCGGCGCAAACACTCCACGCGATCGAATGCAAATTGGCCTTCACTGGGAAGCTCACGCATGGCTTCCTGGAACAGGGACTCGGCCCGTCCCAATTCGCCGTCGCGCACCAGCGTGCTCGCCAGATCGCAGGAGACCGTCGCCCGAACTCCCGGCTCGGAGATGCCGCGCGAGAGCTTGTAGGCCTCCTCCCCGATGCGGCGCGCCTCCACCTGCTTCTCCGCCAGCGAGTATTGCAGGCCGATGCTGCCCATGAGTTCCAGGCGGCGGGCATTCGCGCCGTGCTCCCGGTCGAGAATATGCGTCGCATGATCCAGGAGTTGATTGACAGTGAATGGCTTGCCTTCGGGTGAAGCGTCAGAGAGGATGAATTCATTGAATTCATTGATCGCTTCGGCACGATCGACTTGGCGGAGCGCGAAATCGCGTTCCCGGCGAGTGGTTCGGGCCTGCATCAAAGTTCCAACCATGCCGGCGATCGTTGCTAGTACCACCAAACTTGCGAGCGTCACCACGGTACGATTGCGCCGAACGAATTTTGCTGTTCGGTAAGCGATGGTGTCGGGCCGCGCGCCGATCGCTTCGTGCTTGAGATAGCGCCGGAGATCCTCGGCAAAAGCGGTTACAGAAGCGTATCGTTCCTGCGGATTTTTCTTCAGCGCCTTGGCGACGATTGTGTCGAGGTCGCCGCGTAGCAAGCGACAAAGCTTCTCGGGATTGCTGGCCCGTTTAGCGGCGCTCGCATTGGCGGGCTCACCCTCGTGCGGCGTCCTCGTCACCGCATCCGACATCCGTGCAGGTTCGGTATCCACGATAGCCTTGACCAGCTCGGCTGGCGACCGCGTACTGGCGCCCGCGGGATGCTGGCCAGTCAGCAAAACATATAGCAGCACTCCCAGGGCATAGACGTCGGTGGCTGTGGTGATTGGAGCCCGAGTCACTTGCTCGGGAGCCGCGTAGGCCGGCGTTAAGGCGCCACCCGCCTGCTCTGTCAGCAAGGTCGACGACGCAGGCTGCCCTTCTTCCTCCAGGAGCTTGGCAATGCCGAAGTCCAGTAATTTGACCTGACCGTCGTTTCTGACTAGCACGTTAGAGGGCTTGATATCGCGATGAACAATTAAATTCGAATGCGCGTGCCCTACAGCCGTCAGCACATCGAGGAACAGCTTGACCCGCGCTTGGATATCGAGTCGGTGCTCGTCGCAGTAGTCGTCAATGTGCTTACCTTCCACATACTCGAGTACGAGGTATGGCTGTCCATCGGGCATCACGCCCGCGTCGAGCAACTCGGCAATATGTGGGTGCGCCAGCCGTCCGAGAATGGTGCCTTCGCGTCTGAATCGTTCTTGACTGCCGCGAGCTAGAGCGAAGTTTACGAATTTGATCGCAGCCTGTCGCTGAAATCTCCCATCGCTGCGCTCAGCCAGCCAGACACTTCCCATTCCGCCCTGCCCGATTGGAGCGAGCAAGGTGTAGGAACCGATGGTCTGACCTGCCAAACCTGGTTGAATCGAGTGGGCGACGGGGCTCTGCTCCAGAAAACCCTCATGTGCAACCGCGGCATGCTCATCGAGCAACGTTTGCAAGTCGCTGGCCAGCGCCGGGTTGTGCTGTCGCAACGCCTCTAGCCAGGCGGCGCGCTCTGGTTCCTCCAATCCGAGCGCCTCCTCCAAATATGGGCTGAGAGCCTGCCATTGATCGGGATTGAGTGTGGACATAGAAGTTAAGCTGGTAAATCCGTTCGGAAACTGCGGTGCAGATAAACGCGCGCTTTTTCCCACTTGCGTTGCACGGTGCGTTCCGATAGCCCCTGCATCTCGGCTATCTCAACAAATGAGAAGCCACAGAAAAATTTCAGGTCAACAATTTGAGCCAGCTCAGGCTCGATTTTCGCCAGTTCATCCAGAGCGTCACTGATGCGTGAGAGTTCGCGATCGTTGGCAACATTTTCCACTCCGTCAGTCGGAATCGAAGTGATCTCAAATTGCCCACCCCGTTTCAACGCACAACGGTTGCGAGCGTGATCGATGATCAACCCGCGCATCACTTTGGCCGCGTACGCCATGAATCGTCCGCGGTCAGGAAAGGATGGGCCGCCTCCGTCTCGTTTTGCGACATCGAGATAGGCTTCGTGCAAGAGGGTCGTGGCTCCAAGGCTTACGAATGCGCCTTGGCGTGCCAACTCGCGACCTGCCAAACGGTGTAACTCGGAATAAAGTGCCGCGAACAGCGACTCGGTGGCGGATGTTTCCCCGCGCTCGGCCGCGCTCAGCAGCGATGAAATCGTCGACTGCACCCGCTTAACTCCACCCGGCGTGATCCTCGGGAGTTGCCAAGCGTGACGCAATTTCATAGCCAAGTCAAGAATTTTACGTTTAGGACGGTCCACTTTTGCATTCCGACATGATTCGCGCCTTGACCTGAAAGGGAAACGCACGATCAGTCGTTTTGTCATCGAGAAGCAGCTCGATTCCGTAATCATCGGCGACGGGACGAAAGGGAGCTAACCGAACTTAATGTGAGACAGTTCACCGCGCCGGCAACAACACACATGTCGCCCAATAACATGTGAGACTGTTGAAAAACATGCGGAAGGGACGGGCATTTCTAACTAATCATGGTTTTTCTGCGAGATTAGGTCTGATCCTCGGGTGGTCTATTCCGTTTCTCGATCACCTTATTTTTCCCCGCGTCTTTTCATCCGGCCTGAGTTTGGGGTATCGGTGTCCGCTGCGCCAAGAATCGCACTAACCGTTTTAAGTTTTGTGCCGTCGCCGCCAGTAGGAACTGCTCGCTGACATTCCACAACCGGCGGAGTCGCACCCGCCCGAGCCGCATGCGCTGCTTGAGTTCGGCAAACAGCGCTTCGATCTTGTAACGAGCTCTCCG
>Ga0335081_10009676_pt1 | contig 15536 bp, 16 predicted proteins | sample Lox_Sample_35_FD_206713 | JGI IMG/M metagenome (GOLD analysis project Ga0335081, IMG submission 206713) | Soil microbial communities from Loxahatchee National Wildlife Refuge, Florida, United States - Lox_Sample_3.5 | ecosystem: Environmental > Terrestrial > Soil > Wetlands | place: USA... | reverse complement strand
TACCTGCAGGAACTGGGATACAACGTCGCGTTTTCGGACTCCACCGACCGCACCACCGTGGCCAAGGGGGAAGAGTTGGCAATTGCCCAGCCGTGTTTTCCAGTCCAGGTAGCGCACGGCCACGTGCACGCATTGCTGGAATCCGGCGTGGATTACGTTCTGCTTCCAAACGTTGTGGACGCCGAAACACGGTTCATGCAGTCCGAGTCGAAACTGTGCCCCTGGAACCAGACTTTGCCGTTCGTGGTGCGCGCGGTCGAAAAGCTGGAGCGTCGTCTGGACGGCAAGCTCCTCTGCCCAACCATTCACTTCCGCCAGGGACAGCAACTTGTTCGGGTGGAGTTGCACCGTCTGGCGGATCAGCTTGGACTACACAAGACAGCCAGCGATCTTGCTGTGGCCGAGGCATATCGAGCGCAACGCGAGTTCGCAGAAACTGTGCAACGCGCAGGGCAAGCAGCGCTGCAAATCTTGAGAGTGAGGGGCGAGCCGGCAGTCGTGGTGCTGGGCCGTACCTACAACATCTACGACCGCGCCGTGTGTTGCGACATTCCCCGCAAACTGCGGGCACTGTACGGCATTAATGTGCTGCCCTTGGACTTTCTCCCGCTGGATGGCGAGGATGTGTCCGAGATCAACGACAACATGTATTGGTACTCGGGGCGATTGATCCTCGCGGCTGCTCGATTCGCGCGGACCAATCCCGACCTCCACCTGATCTACATCTCCAACTTCAAATGCGGTCCGGATTCTTATCTCAAGTCATTTCTGGAAGAGGCCAGCGGCAAGCCCACTCTGGTGCTGCAGTTTGACGGTCATTCCAATGATGCCGGCTACATCACCCGGTGTGAGGCATTTCTCGATAGCACGGGGTTCTTACGATGCCATTCTTTAGACATCGCTGCATAACTCGCAAGGTTGGCGCGGACCATCCCTTGGCCGGGAAAAGGGTCTATGTCCCCGCAATGGCCGAGGGTAGCGTCGAAGCAGTTTGTGCCGCAATGCGATGGCTGGGTATTGACTCGCGTCCAACACCGCCCTCGGATGCACGCACTCTCGAGCTGGGCAATAAGTATACCGGGGGCGACGAATGCTTTCCGGCCAAAGTGACAACCGGGGACTTTCTCAAGATCGCTCAGCAGCCGGGCTTCGACCAGAAACGTACCGTCTTTCTTATGGGAACAACCGACGGTCCATGCCGATTCGGGCAATATGCGCCGTTTCTGCGCAAAGTGCTCCGCGAGCTAGGTTACGGAGAAGTGCGAGTCTACTCTCCTCACGGAGAGCACGGCTACAGCGACTTCCAGGGTTTTGACACTGCATTCGTGCGGACGGCCTGGCGTGCGCTGGTTTCAGCGGACATTCTGCGAAAACTCTTGTTGCAGACCCGGCCATATGAAATGGAGCCGGGGGATGCGGATCGCGCTTACCGTGAATCAGTCAGTGACCTCTGCAAGACGATTGAGCAGAGTTGTTCCAGCACCCCGTGCCAGATGCGCTCACTGGGAGCCTCACTGTTGCGCACAAGAGATCGGTTTCATTCTGTCCAGGCAGTTTTCGATCGCGCACGTCCGTTGATCGGAATCGTCGGCGAGATTTACTGCCGATTGAACAACTTCAGCAATCAAGAGCTAGTGCGCCGGCTGGAAGCCCAGGGCGCAGAGTGTTGGATGACCGACATCGCCGAGTGGATTGCCTACACCAACAAAGAGGAAGAACGCAATCTGACGCTGGCGGGACGCGATCATTCCTGGGCGATGCTCAAGTCGAGGCTGCGCTCCAGAATCCAGCGAGCGGATGAACACACGCTGCGAGCACTATTTTCAGAAGACTTTGTCGGCTATGAGGAACCTAGCGTAGAAGAAACACTGGAGTTGGCGCACCCTTATCTTCCTTTTCCCGGAGCCGAAGGTGAGATGGTCACGAACACGGGCCGAAGCGCCTACCTCGCGCGGCACGGGGTGGACGGAATCGTTGACATCAGCCCGTTCACCTGCATGAACGGCGTCGTCAGCGAAGCCATCTATCCCAAGCTCAGCCGAGATTTCGCGGGGATCCCGATCCGAAATTTCTATTTCGATGGCCAACAATCAGATCTCGACCGCGACTTGGGAATGTTCCTCGACATGGCACGCTCGTATCGGAATAGAAAACCTAAGGAGCGCTCGTACCCGGCCCGGTTTTCATTGCAGGAGCAGACGGCAGTCGCGCATTAGTGGAGCCAACGCAGAGTTTGTTTCTGCACTGGCTGCGGATTCAACCTGTCAACCGTGTGTTTCCTCTGACATTTACTTTCGACCCTGCCTCGGAATAGCCTTTGTTCGCGGTGGGGCGACGTCCTGGCAGGCACAGAGGCGGCCCGGAAAAACGCTGACTGTAATCCCTGATAGGACGAAGACCTCGACGTGCGACAGCCTTCGTTGAGCAGATTTGGATCTGTATCGACCTATCCCTGATACCAGTCTTTGCGGGTAAACGGCAAACCACTTTGCCCATTCAATGGCTTGGCGAGCAGAGTCTGGTAAATGTTCAGACGACCACTCCGGAAACTGTGCGCTGCACCGGCCATGTAGAGGCGCCATATGCGGTAAGTGGTATCGTCTGTGACCCGACGCGCGTCTTCTGCATGGGCCTCCAGACGTGCGACCCAGTGGTGGAGTGTCAAAGCGTAGTGCTCACGCAAACTTTCCACATCCCTCACCTCAAAGCCGCTTAACTCGGCTGCTCGAAGACTGGTGCTAATCGGTACCAGCCCGCTGTCGGGAAATACGTACCGGTCAGTAAAGGATGGGCCCCGCCGGTGATGGGTGGCGGAATACGCAATCCCGTGGTTCAGGAACACTCCACCCGGGCGCAACTGGTTCCAAGCCCAGCGGAAGTATTCCAACAAGTGCTCTTCGCCGACGTGCTCAAACATGCCAACGCTGACAATCTTGTCGTACTGGTGGCCATGGTCAATATCACGATAGTCCGAAACTTCCACGCGGCATCGATCAGTCAGGCCTGCTTCGCGCAGGCCTTGTCGCGCCACCTCCGCCTGCGGCACACTGAGTGTGAGCCCTACCGCTTGCACGCCGTAGTGTGCGGCCGCATGCATGACCAGTCCACCCCAACCGCAGCCGATGTCCAGGAGACAGTCGCCTGGGCATAGCCGCACCTTCCTGCAGATGTAATCCAACTTGTGCACCTGGGCGGTATCCAGGTCTTCTTCCGGCGTGGCGAAGTAAGCACAGGAGTAAACCATGTGACGATCCAGCCACAACGCGTAGAACTCGGTCGGGAGATCGTAGTGATAGTGAATTACCTGGCGATCGCGGTTTCTCGAATGAACTCGCCCGCGGAAATTGGCCAGTTGGCGGTTCGTGGGAACTCGAATATCCGCTGACCAGTTCTGCAGGCGCCGAGCGAGATCGAGTCTCTTCCCAAGGCTGCGTCGCTGGTCTAGCAGATAGTCTGCTAGATCGAAAGCGGCTTCGATGTCACCCTCAAGGTCGAGGTTGTTGTAAATATAGGCCTCTCCGAGGGTGAGTTCGTTGGGCGAGAAAAACAGGGCACGCAGCGCTCCCGGATGTCTAAGAACCAGCGTGAACCGGGGCTGCGTTTCTGCTCCCCAAATCGTGCCGTCCCATAACCGGACCTGAAAGTCCCGGCGCGGATAATCTCCCAGGAGAGCATTCAGGAAGTCAGTACACACCGCGGCAGGCGTCTCGCCGAATAGGGGTTTCGCCACTCCCGCCACACGCACCTCCAAGCGACCTTGCCGTTCTTTGCCCGCCCCTCAACCCAACCAGCCTTGCATCCAAGCGATCCAATTGTTCGGGTGAGCATCACTTAAGCCGCACGACCAGTCTCAACCTCGTTCGGGGCTGCTATGGGCAGGTTAAATTTTAGTACTCCGGCCTGCAATTCGACGACTGCCCTCTCCGGCATCACCTCCGTTGCAAGGTCGACGACTTCCAGGATTTGATAGGGATACGAGCGGGCCTGCTCGACTGTTGCGACCTGGGCTTTCGTCCCACTCGTCTCTTTGTCACCTAGGATAGTGATCTGGCGCGGCTCGATGCTGATTTTAAGGTTAGTCTCATCAAAGCCAACGACAGTAGCACAAAGATCAATCCGGTCTTTAGACTGTGATATAGAGATCGAGACCGGGCACAGCAGTTCGCTTTGCGCCCGGAACCAGTCGTCTATATCGTGACCATGCTCCCGGCCTCTAGCTTCAAACAGCTCATGTGCACGGCGTGCAATAGCAAGCTGCATCTCCTGCATCTTCGCTTGGAGATCTGCAGGATGTGATGGGATCAACCGCACGGCGGGCGGACCAAATTTTGATTGCGATGTCCTTTGAGATTTCATTACGCCCTCCTTCCGGAATTGCAGTGAAGGAGCCTCGCTCACCCTCGTCATGACCGGCACAGGCTAGGGCGGGCTATCAAGAGACGCGTCGCGCGTAAACGAGCACATCGTCCTCCTTCATTCTCATCCTCCTTTATTTTCATCTCCTTAACTCAAGAGTTCAAGTCGTACCCGGATCAACAGCACCCGTGAAAAATAGCGCAGCCCCCGTCCGCCCGCAGCGCTTCAGCCCGCACAGATATGTGTCATCCAAGAGCCCCATTCGGGAAAGTAGGCGAACAGCGCGATCAGCGCATTGGGTGCAGGGAGATTAATAGATCTGGTTGATTGATCAGATCTGGAAACGCCGGATGGTACTGAACAGCTTGGGGTTGCATGCGGACGACCAGGTCGAACAGCTTCTCCCCTTGAATGACTTGAGTGACCAATTCCGCAGCAGCGCGCGTGAGATCGGGAATCTGTGCTGGCTGACTCGAAGGGAGCCAGGCCCATTCCGCAAGGGCATTGCGGCGGCATCAACTAGTTGCTCGGTCGCGACAGCTATACCGCACTGGTTTGGGACTGCGAAAGCAGTGGTCGCATCAAAGGGCTGTGACGGTGCATGCATCCACGCTGTTGGCTCCCTCGCAGGAGCTGGTGGCTAGAGCGTAACCAATGTCACAGCCTTTTCAATTTGTTTTCCCCTCCTCTGCAACCAACACCCAAAACCGTTTGACCACATTCCATTTCAATGGTCATCACGTGCAGAGGGGAGCCCAATGCCGTACACGGGCACCATGAGTTCCGTGCCACGCACCCGAAACCGATCCTGCAAGTTCATCAGTCACGCTGTGCCGCGCTGGGCGACAACGGCAGCCTCGTCGGGTACAACCAGCAACTCGACTTACTCGGTTGAGTGCGTAGTCGCCAACTGCATCTGGAAATTCCCGATCATCGGAAACTCTGAAGGTTAAGTCGTCGCATGAGCGCGCCTTTAGTCGTAAAAAAGGCGGTACTCCCGCCAGGATGCACCGCCCTTCTCGTGCTACACCCTCACAACGATGCGACGATTTTGCGGTATTCTCCTTCGGTAAAGGCTTTCATGGTTTGGGTGGTCACGTTGCCCATCGCCCCTGTGGCCAACATGAATTTCGCGCTCGCCTCATCGTTGGGAAATTCCGAGATCAGCACGGCATCGTACTTTCCCATGGTCAAGTACCAGGCGTGAATCTTTCCTCCCGCTCTCTCTGCAGCCTTCTTGGCAGCGTCGAGCCGCGCTGGGCTTTCCTTGATTTTTGCCGCTCCTTGCTGGGTGTAGCGGATCAGCGTAATAAAGTGCGACATACGGCGTTCCTCCTGATTCGAGACCGCGCCCTTAACGGGAATTTCCTGCTAGGGCTCGAAAACGCCGCGATTGTACACCCATTACTGCCACCCACGATTTCTCAAGAATTTTGGGTAGCAGACACCGCAGAGGTTGAAGAGGAGTCCTAGCGATCCCACGCGTCCGCCCAATGCTCGATCCTCTGGGTCGCGTAAAAGTACTCGCGTTATTCCGGAACCGGCTGCGGTACTATTTAAGGCCGCGAGGGGTGGAGGAAATATGATGTCCAGAACGCATCGATTGCTAACCATGTGGTTGTGCGGCCTTTTCGTCCTGGCTGGCGTGCAGCTCCAGGCCCAGAGCTCAGTCGCACAGCCTACGAAAAGCTCCAGCTCGGAACTCGTCGGACAGTTGACCAAGGCACTCTCCATCACCCGCCCACAGGCTCGCGGCGGCGCGGGCGCCTTGTTTAATTTGGTCAAGAGTCGCCTGAGCGCGGAGGAATTCAGCAAGGTGTCGGCCGCGGTGCCTGGCATGAATGGTCTGCTCAAGGCGGCTCCAGCCTCGGCCGGGAACTCCGAGCTGTCCAGCCTGGAGAGCTCCCTGCCCGGAGGCATGGGCCGCATGGCCGAAGTTGCGGAGGCTTTTCACAAACTGGGCCTGTCCCCGGAGATGGCAGGCAAGTTCGTGCCGGTGATGACCAAGTACGTAGAATCCAAAGGCGGCCTGAGCACTGCCTCTTTGTTGGAAAAAGCACTGAAGTAGGCTCGGGTTCCGAAAAAATCTCACCAGACCCTGCATTGATGGGCCCGCACCATGGGCACGCCTTTCTTGCAGGAGAAGGATTCCTGAAACTCGGGCATATTGGAGACAACATTGTTCACCCGGTATTTCGGGAGGGAGTGCGGATTTGTCAGTACGGCGGTTCGCATCAGTTCGGGACGAACCTGCTCGCACCAGGAGTTGGCGTACGACAAAAAGAACTTCTGCCGCGGCGTCCAGCCATCAGCTTCTTCAGCATCCACAGACTTGCCTTGCGCCTGAAGTTTATTCGTCAACGCTATAAATGCCAGTCGCAGGCCACCGTTGTCGGCTGTGTCCTCGCCCTGGGTCAAGTGTCCATTTTGCTTGACGCCAGCCTCCGGTATTTCCTGGGTGTACTCGTCGGCAATGCACTGTCCACGCTGTTCGTAGGCTTTCGCATCCGAGGGCGTCCACCAGTCGCGCAGATTCCCGTGGGGGTCAAACTTGCGGCCTTCATCGTCGAACCCGTGCGTGATCTCGTGTCCAATCACCATGCCGATGGCGCCGTAGTTCACTGCATCCTCCATCTTGCCGTCAAAATACGGCGGCTGCAGGATGCCGGCAGGGAAGTTGATGGTATTCAGTTGCGGATCGTAATAGGCGTCGATGGTGGGCGGCGTCATGCCCCACTCCGCGCGGTCGACCGGCTTACCAATCTTAGCGAGCTGCCGGCGAAACTCGAAAGCCGTCGCCTCGTGAACATTGTTCAGATAGCTGTTGCGCGTGATTTTCACCGAGGAGTAATCGCGCCATTGATCCGGATACCCGATCTTGTCTTCGATGGCTCGCAGCTTGCTTTTGGCCTCTTCCTTGGTAGCTGCCTGCATCCAGTCAAGACTGGTTATGTCCTGGTCCAGCGCGTGTTCGAGGTCATGGACCAGCGCGACCGTGCGCTGTTTGCTTTCCGGCGGAAAAGCCGCGGCTACGTAGGCCTGTCCCAGGGCCATTCCAAGATCGCGGTCGGCCGCACGTACGCAGCGGCGCCAGCGAGGCTGTTGCTCTTCCGCTCCCCGCAGGGTGTGGGTATAGAACCCCCAATTCTCGTCGACAAAAGCTTTACTCAAATAGGCCGCCGAGCCGTGAACCAGATGCCAGCGCAAGTACACTTTCCAATCATCCGGCGAATGCTGTTGGATAAGCGCTTCAAGGCTACGGAAGAATTGAGGTGAAAGCACGATGTAGTGTGGCAACGACGGTGGAGCTCCCAGGACCTCGATATAGTGCTTCCAATCGAACGAAGGAGTCAGCCCCTGGACTTGCTCTAAGCTCATCTTGTTGTTTAAGTTCTTGGGATCACGACGCGCAACATTATCCATCTGTGCTTGCGCCATAGCAGTTTCTATCGCGATGACAGTCTTCGCATCGGCCGCGGCTTGTTGTGCGCTTTCTCCCGAAAGCGCCAGCATCTTGAGGACATGGGTCTCATACTGGCTGCGGATTTCCTTTGATTTAGGGTCGTCCTTTAGATAAAAGTCGCGGTTCGGCAATCCCAATCCGCCCTGATCAATAGCAGCTACGACTTTGGTTGCGTCGTCAAAATCCTGTTGTTGGCCGAAGCCCAGCAGCGCCGCCCCAGTCTGATTATCATCGGCCTGCCACGCGCCAGGAATGGCTCTATGGAGATGGGCCACTTGATCGGCAAGCTGCGACCTGCTTTTCATCTGATCAATGCGTTCCAAGTCCGCTTTCAAATCGCGGGTCCCGGCAGCCTGGATTCCTGGTTCGTCCGTGCAGGCAGCCCAATAGTCACCAATCTTCTGCTCATAGTCCGTGCGGCTACTGGTTTGCGAAGCCGACTTCTCCAAGGTTCCACGCAAGATATTCTCATTCCAGTACTGCAAGCCGCTACCAGTTCCCCAAGCCACCTGGTCGGGGGGGATCGGATTGGCGGCGTTCCATTTGCTGCACGCGTACTGATAAAAGTCCTGGCAGGGGTCGAGCGATTTATCGATCAGGCCGAGATCGAAGTGCTCCAGTTTGGGCGCTCGCTCTGACATGGTCGCGCCCTGGGCATTCGCGCGAACGATGCCAAGCACGGGGCAAAATAGAGCGGCCAGGATCGCAAATCGTGAGATACGCATTCATGATCTCCTTAAGCTAAGAAAATAGGGAATGTGGTCCGCGGAACCGGAACAGCGAATCGATTTGGCTTGCGGCGTTATACAGATAGCGAAATGTCTGCGCCAAGAAGTTTACCGCAGTTTTCAAGGGTGCGCCCGTGGTTGGCACGGGTTTCGCACCTGGTGCGCGTGCTTTGTAGTACGCGATCACGTCGGCGTAGATTCCAATTTTGTGCAGGGTTTCGTGCGTCAATGGTCGTGCGCGGACAATCTACGTCGGACTGGAGAATCCTGCGAACGTATCCTCATTCACGGAATGTCAGTTGGGCTGACCAGTATTCTGACCCACAGGGTACTTATTGCTGCAGGGTACCGCTGACAACCGTGTCCGCGTCCGTCTCAATGGCTAGCGCCTCCTTCCCCCCGTCGACAACCACAAAGCTGAAATGCATTGCGGAATGGCCACTCGGCGTTATGGTAGCCGTGCCCGTGCAATCCGCGATGACCGAGTAAGAACCCGTGACGGGTGCCTCTTTGAATGTCAGAATCGTGCCATCCTCACTACCGGCCACCCGTCCGCTTATCACTCCGTCTCCCGCTTTGTTGACACTCAATACCAACTCACCGATGAAAGTCACCGGTCCCGTGGCGGGCGCCCCTGCGAGGAAGACGCCGCTCGCTTGAAATCCAAAACTACCCTTAACTCCGGCATTGGTGCAGGTCGGGGAGCCCTGCGCCACAGCCAATCCCCCGGTGGTCGCGCCTGCTTTTCCGTCAGCTTCTCTCAGCCCGGTTCCTCCCGAGGTAACCACAAAGGAAATGGGATTAGTTTTACCGCCTGCCGTGATCGTGCCTGTGCCAGTGCAGTTCGAGGCGACTGCGTATTTTCCCTTGATAGACCCGGAACTAATCACGCCGTCCTGGGATTGTGTTCCCGTTCCGGTAAACGTGGCTGTGGCTGAGTCAAACGTGAGCTGCAGAACGATGGTGGTAAACGTGCCGCTGCTGTCTGTGCCACCGCCCAGAAACCCGTAGGGGCCACTCAGCGAAGCTTTTGAACAAGTCGCCCAGGCAGCGGAACTGAGTGCAAAGCTGGCAAGAACTACTATTCGAGCAATGCGGAACATTTTGAAAATCATACTGCTCTCCTCACGGTAGTTTTGCTGGCGTTTATCTATCCAGCGATGAGGAATCTAAGCCCAGAAGCCAGGACTCGGTTCGATCTGCTAGCAACCGGAGGCAATCCCTCGATGCCGGAATTCTCCGCTCCGTCCAACTCTGCGTCAAGATGCAAAGTCTTGCACTCAGGCCAACCCAGCCCAAGTGTCTCAGCATTGACAGAAATGATGTCCCTGGTTTGATGATCCAGCTTCGTTTTGCACCCGGTGCTGTTGCACGCGGCGGCTCTGGCGAATCGTAACGTCTGCCCACAATGCCAATGCCCGCTCACGGGCCGCCGTAATCAACGAGATCAAGATATGGCGAGTAGCGGCTGGCCCCGGCATCGAATTCCATGCTGATCAGCGAGACATCGGGTTCGCGGGCAGCAATGGGAAAGATGTCGGCTGCCGAGGCCACAGCGAGTATTTCGAAGCGTGGATCTCGCCCCAGCGATTCCGCCAGGAGTTGACTGCCCATGCGGTTGCGATCCGCAACCACGATGCGAATGCGGTTGCGCCAGCTGTGGACCTGCTCGTAAAGGTGACGGCATTGTCGATCAACTGTGACTGGTTAGATCTTGCAGCCGAGCGCAATTTTCGATACGGCCGGTTTGAAGCACCCCATCGAGAGCTATTTGAAGGCGGCGGAAGAGGGATTCATTGCGGCTCAATTCCTGCTCGGGTTGGCCCATCTTGAGCGCCATCCCCGTCTCCAACGCGATCCGACAGCGTGCCATGGCGTCGAACCCCTCGCGCATGGCTTTCGGAGTTGTGTTCAGCCGTTGTTCCAACAGCGCGCTGCCCCTCTCATCCAACACGCAATACCAACTCGAACGATCCCCCAGGTCCAATCCAATGGTCAGCTTCTGCTCTCGAAAACTCTTCGTCTGCTTTGCCGCCGTGGTGATAACCTTCTTCGTTGCTGGTCTCCTTATCTCTTGTGCTTTAAGCACGTAGATAACTTGGGAGCGTACAGCATCCCGTCGGAGACCGGCCTTCTCATCCCATCTGATTTTCGACAGTTGCGCCAGATAGCGTCGCTGGCCGTTATTTTCTTAGGGATGGGAAGAATCGGGAGTCAGCTTCCAGAGCGCATTTGCTTCCTCAAACCGGCGCGACATCTTGCCCCCATCGCTGCGCTGTTCCAATAAAGTCTCGGCGTCCCACTCGCTACGCGCCACACCGAAAAAATCACCCCCATAGACGTGAATGGCACCGGTCAAGCGTGGGATCGGGTTGGTCACGGAATGAATAATATCCTTTCCCAGAGGTACAGCGTCCCTTTCCGCTAATGCTTTTGCCCCCGTAGCTTCCACCTTGCTGCCTCGGTTGCCGTCCACGCGACGCCAAAAGATGTTGTCTTCGCGCCCCGTGTAGATTCCAATTACAGCCCACATTCGATGATTGTGGGGCAGCAAGGTCATCCACGGTGCCCAGATGACATTCAGGATCGTGAGATCGTCCGAGCGATAGAGCGGCTTAATCTCCCCTTGCCTCGGCTCACCCAATCCATTTACAAGCGCTCGCGGATTGGATACCGCTCGGGCTACGGCCTCGCGGACCGCTTTGGAGGATGCGTCTTGCCGGATGGCATCTCGACAATCGAAGATGAACTGATCGAGGTCGAACGTCATAATGACCTCCACTGTGTGCAAATCGTAACACGAGCCGAGCGGATCGCAATCTTGCCTGCACACAAGCATCGAACGCCCGGCCCGACGGGAACTGGTGATCTGATTCTTGACGTAAGATCTCTATAGCGCTCAGAACCCCGGCCAGAGGGTCAATGAGTGCTAACGCCTGATTTCGTCAGTTGAGGCTCACCAGCGGGCTGTGTGTGACACTATCCTCCCGTTGACGCTGATGCAAATCCTATTAAGGTCGCGTGCAGGGTTTCCAGGTGTAACACGCCTTAGACCGGTCGCCGCAACCTTCACGGATGCCCAGCCGTAGGTATCCACTTGCATTTCGGGAGTCCTGCAAACGGGTAAATGCAAAGAATACCGTAGTGGGTCTTGCCTTCAATCTGGAACTCCAACCCTAGAGGAGCCTTTGAGCAATTTACTCCTCTGTTCGGTGTTAGCTATATCTTCTGATCGAATATTTATCCGCTTGAGCGTTACACGCGTTCAAAGCATGGCTACTTTCTGCCGAGGAAGCGGATGCGGGACGTGAAGGCGCGGCCACTGGAGCCGCTGAATCTCAGGAACTGGGGAGAATTGACGTCGGCGTTAACAACAACCGGATTGGAGCGGCCGGTGATGTCGTCAAAGCCACCGCGCAAGGCCCAGTAATAGCCAAAGAGGTGGAAACGTTTCTCCAGGTGCAAATTCAAAGTGAAGTAAGTTGGAAAACGATGGGAGCCGGGCAATCCGAACAGGAGTTGCTGATCGGTAAAAACGTTGAAAGGGAATCCGGTGCGCGCCTCGATAGAGTAGGCAAGGTCCAGGTCGTGGATGATCGGGAGGCGAAAGAAAGGCACGAAGCCCCAGGAGAGTAGGCGGTTGGGTGCGTCCCAAAGAAAAGGGCCAGGGGCCTGTGGGCTCACGATGGTGGAGGTTCCTGGAAGGACGCGACCGAGGATGGGAGCGTCAACGTTGAAATTGAGCACTTGATTGGAGTGTGTGCTGGAGCGGGCGTAGGAGACGATGACCATATAGCGCTCGCGGAAACTGCGACGCAGATTAAGTTGGAAGGCGTTGTACCTGTCGTCGCGTGTGTCTTGCAGGATGAAGTTGCCGCCGGGCAAGTTGTTCGGCGTGTTGTAGACAAAGTCCTGACTGCCGCGGCGCTGCAGGAATTCGGCCTTCAAGAAGAGAGATGCCGGGAGTTTCTTTTCGAGTGCGGCACTCCAGTTCAGGAAGCGCGGCGACTGGAGGCTTTGGCGGTTAACAAAGAAAGTGGAGAGAACAGGAGATGGAGTTGGGATGACGGTGCCACTGAGATCAGTGGGCTGGCCGGCCGAGTTGAAGAAGTAGTCTTGCCGTTCTCCGGCATAGGGGCGCGCGATGAGGATAAGATCGGTGGCGTCGTAGACGACGCCCACGCCTGCGGAGAGCTTGGTGTGGCCGGAATTGTCCAGGACGTAAGTACCGGCGAGGCGAGGGGAGAACAGCGGGTGGCGGATGATTTCATCCCAATCGAGACGCAAGCCGGGTTCGAGAAGGAAGCGGTCAGTGAGCTGGTTTCAACATTATGGGTGGTGGAATAGTTGCCACCGAAAAATACGGAGTAACGAGCACAGGGCGAGGGTGCGATGGGGACTCCGCTGGCGTTGGTGGGGCATGCGCCGTTGGACGTGGTCACGCTTTGGCTGGGCCAGAAAGAAATCGGCTGGCGGAGAAAGCGAGCGTCATAATCGATGCGGTCTAGATCGATGCCGAGCTTGATGTCATGGCGGCCATAGGCGTAGTGCGGGGGCAAATACAGGTTCGCCAAGCCCTGCCATCGGCGGGCATTGTTATGCGAGTCGAGATAGTAGTTGCCGCCGGCAGTATCGAGGGTGATGAAGTAGGGCTGGTTGCCGAGCGGAGTTAGCGCTAGGTTGTACTGGGAGAAATTGAAACCAGTCTCGAGGAGTTCGCTGCCGCGGAAGTAATGTTGGTCCTTGACGGTGGCAACATAAGCGGATTCCACGTCGGTCGGAGTGGTGGGGACCGGCTGGAGGGGCGAGAGGCCGGCGTGCTGGTCGTTGACATAGTTGAAAAGAAAGCTGGTGGTGAGGATGTTACGCGAGGTGAGATTGGCCTGGACTTTGGCGAGGTTGCCGGCCCGCCACAAGTGGTCCGCGTTGGTGTTGGGCGGTAGTTGGGTGATGATGGTGTTGTCATACTCGCCCTCGAGCGCGTCAAAGAACCACATTTTGCGAATGCCTAGCGGACCGGAGAGCGTGAGGCGCGGCGCCCATTGGTCGAGCGCAATGCCGGCCTTGTCCTGAAGCGACGGGATGAAATTGGTAGCGAGGATGCGGAAATGATCGTCACCGATACCCGTGTTCAGGCCAAGGATGCCAGCTGAACCTTTGCCGTATTCGGCAGGCTCGCGACTAGGTTCGACCTCGATGGAGCGGAATGCGTCGGTGCTGACGCGAACCAGCAGAAGGCCGTTGGCGGGCTGGGTGACGTTGAAACCATCGAGGAGTGTGAGAGTTTGATAGGTTTCTGCGCCGGCAACATGCGGTTGGCCGGAGGTATCCTGCACGACACCGGGAATGAAATTCAGCACGTTGCGGTAGTCATGAGTCGCCGGGTAGGGGATATCAATGATGTCCAATCCGGAGATTTGCTCCCTGGAGGAGATCTGAGCAGCGTCAATACCAGGGGGAGACTCGTTTACGTTGACGACGGAGCGCACTTCCTGGAGGTGGAAGAGAGTCACATCTACCGCGGCGGTGGCCGCCGGTTGGACCGAGGGTAAGATTGCCGCATAGAAGCCCTGCTTCTCGACCCGAAGTTGAAAGGTGATGTCGGGGAGGCCGGTGAAGGTGCAGTGTCCGGCGAAGTCGGTTTCGCAATGTAGCGGCGGGTTGGCTTGCGAGGCCCAGGTGATGAGTACCAAGGCGGAGCGAACAGCGATGCCATTTTCGTCGGTGACTGTGATCTCAAGTTTACGGGAAGCGTTGGGCAAGTGATGAATTTGGGCGAGACAGGGGTATGCAAAAAGCAACAACGCGGCAAACCTTAGCGTCAGTTTTTCGGTGACTGCGAAGCTACCCATGAAACTACCCGCGAGAATCTATTCTCTCCCAGACGATCGAGGCTAAGGTAAAGGGACTTCGCGCACTATTTTCCTCCTAAACCTAATCGCGATTGCACTCATTGATTCCCAGGGCGGTTTTGAGTCTTTGATCGGAAGCCGTTCTTCGTACCCTTCGCACACCGGGAAGGGTGGGGCAGCTTGCAGGGACACTGGCGAGAATCCTTTTGAAGATCGGAATCTAGTTCTGCTTCTGAGCCCTGGTCTTCTTTGGCGCGGCCGCTGGCACGGTGTATTCGCCTTCCATACGCACCACTCCACCAGTCTCGTCCTCCGACGCGGTGTACGTGCCCTTGCCCCTAATCCCCTCCAGCTTTCCAGTTCCGCCCGTGAACGCCCAGGTGCCTTTGACGCTCTCAATCACACTTTTCGGTTTCCGGTCTTTCACGACGGCCCAATCGAAGCTGAGGAAGAACCTATCGCCGTTCTCCATATTGCCGACGTAAGTTCCACGGGTTGAGGCTCGAGTGGGGCTGTTTTCTGAGAACGCAACGCAGGTTCCGTCCTTCGATTTTTCACCCCGCATTTCCATTGGAGTCAACCACGGGCAAGTATTTTTCTCCAACGTCAACCTGTGTCCGGCCTGGTCCCCAGCTTCCGCCGTACCGACCACCTCCGGCTTCGGGCACTGCATCTTGCCGGCAACCTTGGTCTGCGCCGCAACCGCCGACGCAAACAACAACGACAGACCCACCATGCTCACAATGCGTAGTTTCATCGACCCTCCTTCAAGATGTACCGACATTTCTATTTGCCTTCCCGGCCCGAAACAATGAACGTGAAAAGAATTAATGCCAGAATGTTGATGCGTCTCATGCTTGCCTACATGAAATTGGTGTCCGGTAGACCCTACCTGATTTCCAACCTACATGCGTAAGAATGCCGAAGCCGGGCAATCGGGCGGCGAATCAGCTCGTGATTCGGTTCGTAACAGCGAGATTGAAGGCTGCTACCCAGCGTTTGCGGAATCGGATTAGAAGAATGGGAGCCACAAGGCCACCGAGTTTGTGTCGCGCCGAAGGCATTCTATGAGGCAGGGTGTGATCTCACTAAGTCCCGCAGTAGCCTTTGGGCCTCCTCGACTCGCTTAAAGCTGCA
>Ga0335081_10009675_pt1 | contig 15539 bp, 13 predicted proteins | sample Lox_Sample_35_FD_206713 | JGI IMG/M metagenome (GOLD analysis project Ga0335081, IMG submission 206713) | Soil microbial communities from Loxahatchee National Wildlife Refuge, Florida, United States - Lox_Sample_3.5 | ecosystem: Environmental > Terrestrial > Soil > Wetlands | place: USA... | reverse complement strand
TGCATTTCAGTGACGCGCCCGAGGCAGAGGCGGCGCTCGTCGCTGCCGGCTTCGGTGCCGCCCGCGTGACCCCGGCGGCGGACGTCGCCGGCGACGACCATCGAGAGCGAGGAAGCCGACTCGCTAATATCCTTGAGGCGTCAATCAACTTACCTCCGGAGGCGTCCACAGCATGATTTCGGCCACTCTGTACAGCGATCCGGCCTGCCCTTGGGCATATTCCGAGAGCCCTGCTCTCCGGGTGATCGAGTGGCGATACGGCGTCCAACTCGACTGGCGGCTGGTGCTGGTCGGGCTGACGGAGGAGGCGTCGCAATACGAGCGACGTGGCTACTCGCCGATCCGCGGCGCGCTCGGTCAGGCAAGGTTCCGCACCCGCTACGGGATGCCGTTCTCGCCGGCGCCGAAGGCCCGGTTGAGCGCGACCTCGCGGGCGTGCCGGGCGGTCGTGGCCGCGCGCATGACGTACCCGGGCAGCGAGTGGCGGGCGTTCCGGGCGATTCAGCTCGCCAACTTCAACACCCCGCTGATCCTGGACGACGACGCGAATCTCGCCGACGCCCTGAGGGTTATCCCGGGCATCGACGCCGATCAGCTGGTGGGAATGATCGACGCGCCCGAGGTCGTGGAGGCCTACCGCGCCGACAAGGACGAGACTCGCAAGGCGGAGGGATCGGCGGCCGAGCTACAGGGCAAGACGGCGACCACCGACGGCCCGGTCCGGTTCACGGCACCCTCGATCGTGTTCGAGGGGAACGGGATGAAGCTCGTGGCCGGCGGCTTCCAGCCGGTCGAGGCGTACGACATCCTGATTGCGAACATCGACCCGACGGTTCGCCGCGAGCCGCCGCCCGAGACACCGGCACCGTTGCTCGAGCGCTTCAACGACGGCCTGACGACGCAGGAGGTCGCGGCGCTGATGGCGGGCAATAACGAATCGCCGGACCGCGCCGCGGCCGAGGCGGCGCTGCTCGAGCTCGTGGCCGGCGGCGAGGCGATCCGAAGCCCGCTCGGCGATGACGCGGTGTGGCAGTCGGCCATCGCTGCGGAGCCGATGACGTTCGGCTCAGCCCACGCGCTCGCGCTCAGCTGACTTCACACCTAACGTCCAACTCGGCCCGCCGCACCGGACGAGATTGCCGAAACGGGCCATGGTGGCGCCAGAATGCAATCTCGCGGTGTCGCAGGCGTCGAGTTGGACGTTAGGTGCCACCTAGCAGCGGAACTTCGTACGGAATCCGCGCGACCGTGGTGGCTGCTCGCCACGTGCGGACGCGGATTTCGCACGCTCGGCGACCGTGGCGCTGCTCCGCCGGGCGTCCGTGCCGGGCGGGCCTGATCGAGACCCCCCGGCCGGGCACGGATGCCCGGCCCCACGGCCCCACGGATGCCGCCGCAGGCGGCCCAATACCCTCCACCGTAGACTCGCGATCACGTTCGATCTGACCACACTCGAGCTGCCGATCGTGCAGGCGCCGATGGCCGGCGGGCCCTCGACGCCCGAGCTGGCGATCGCGGTCTGCGAGGTGGGCGCGCTGGGCTTCCTGGCCGCCGGCTACAAGCGCGCGGATGCGGTGAGAGACGACATCCGGGCGGTGCGCGCTGCGACCTCAAAGCCGTTCGGGGTCAACCTGTTCGTCCCCGCCGCGGAGCCCGCCGACCCCGAAGGGCTGCGCGATTACCTCCGGCGCCTGAAACCCGAGGCCGAGCGTCACGGCGCGGAGCTCGGCGATCCCCGGTTCGACGACGACGACTGGGAGGGCAAGCTCGAGGTGATGTACGAAGAACGGCCGGCAGCGGTGTCGTTCACGTTCGGGTGCCCGGAGGAATCGGTGATCAACCACCTCCATGGAGTCGAAATCGCGGTGTGGGTCACGGTCACGAACGTCGCCGAGGCGCTGGTGGCGCGCGAGGCCGGCGCGGACGCGCTCGTCGCCCAGGGGACCGAGGCTGGCGGCCATCGCGGCGGGTTCGTCGACGATGGCTCCGACGAAGGCGGGACCGGGGTGCTCGCGTTGCTCCGCGTTCTCATCCACGAGACGCGGTTGCCGCTGATCGCGAGCGGCGGCGTCGCCGACGGCGCCGCGCTCGCGGCCGTGCTGTGCGCCGGCGCGAACGCCGCCCAGGTCGGCACCGCGCTGATGCTCGCGCCCGAGGCGGGGACCCCGGACGCCCAGCGCAAAGCGCTCGCCGAGCGGCGTCCGACGCGGGTGACCCGCGCGTTCACGGGACGTCCCGCGCGGGGCATCGTCAATCGCTTCATGGTCGAGCACGACACCGTGGCGCCGGTCGCGTACCCGGAGATCCACCACGTCACAAGTCCGCTCCGCGCGGCCGCACGCCGGAGCGGCGATGCCGACGCGTTCAACCTGTGGGCCGGGCAGGCCCACGAGCTCGTGCGGGCGCGGCCGGCGGGTGAGATCGTGCGGGAGATGGCGACCGAGGCGGCTGGGACTGCCACCCGGATCAGCGCGGCCCTGCGCGATCGAGGTACCAGTGCCGGCCTCCGCTGAGCAGGCGAGCCGCCTCGTCGCCATCGTCACGGCGGATCGGCACCAGCGTGAACCGCGTGATCGTCCGCGACGCGCCGACCTGGTCTGAGTAGAGCAGCTCGACCGAGATCGGCTCGTGCTGGGAGATCGCGTGCGCGACCTCGTCGTGACCGGGATCGCTTCGGTCGCGGATCGCGCCCTGCCATACGCCGACGTCGTCCGCCGGGATATACAGGTCGCGCGTCTGGGGCCTGAACGCGTCCTCGGGAACGTGGTCGACCGTCGAGCGCGTCAGGCCGGACTGCACGGCCCAGCCCTGACACACGCCGATCCCCGCGCCGACGTTACGCAGGCTCATCACCAGATAGAGGTTTCCGTCGCGGTTCTCGGCCGAGGCGTAGCCGCCGGCCACACGAACCCAGTGTTCGTCGACGAACATGATCTTCTGCTCGGGGTCGACGCCCAGCCGGGACTGGACCAGCAGCGGCCGGCGCTGCTCCTGGAGCGCGAGCTCGGCGACCCGCGCCGAGCGGTTCGACGAGCGGACCGCGGCGAACGTGGCCACCGCCAGCACCAGCGTTCCGCCCGCCGTGGCGAGCGAGGAGATCGTCGCCCAGTCAGCCACCGAACTATCCGCCCGTGAACGACGGCGCGCGCTTCTCGACGAACGCCGCGGTGCCCTCGATGAAGTCCTTGGTTCGGCCGAGCGCGTGTTGAAGCTCAGCCTCCAGCTCGAGCTGGGCGTCCAGGTCGCCGTAGATGAATTGGTTGAGCGCCCGCTTTGAGCTCGCGTACGAACGGGTGGGACCGGCGGCCATCCGCTCGGCGAGCGCGGTTGCCTCGGCCATCAACTGATCGTCGGGATAGACCCAGTTGACCAGGCCCCACTCGAGCGCCTGCGGTCCGGGGATACGCTCGCCGAGCAGCGCCATCTGGAACGCCCGTGCCCGCCCGACCGCCGGCGGGACGAATGCGGTCGAGCCGCCGTCGGGCATCAGGCCGATGTTGACGAACGCCAATCCGAAGAACGCCGACTCCGCCGCCATGATCAGGTCGCAGGCGAGCGCGAGCGAGCAGCCGATGCCGACCGCGGGGCCGTTGACCGCGGCGATGACCGGCTTCTCGATTCGCCGGACCGCGGCTATGACCGGGTGGTAGACGTCGCGCAGTTCCTTGCCTATGTCGGGCATTCCGTCGTCGGCGGGCTCGAACCCTGCCTTCAGGTCGGCGCCCGACGAGAAGCCCCGGCCGGCGCCGGTGATCAGCACGGCGCGTACGGAGTCGTCCGCGGCGTCGCGCTCGAGCACCGCTCGCAGCTCGTGCCCGAACTCCGGCGTCCAGGCATTGAGCGAATCGGGCCGGTTCAGCGTCAGGCGCCCGACGGCGCCCGACCGCTCCCAGATGATCGTCTCATAGGGCAACTCGAGTCCTCCTTGTTCAGAGATCAGGCCAGGTCCAGCTTCAGCGGCAGCGTCTCGAGACCGTAGATCCCCGACGGCGTCCCGAACCCGGGGTCGCCGTCGAGCGCGAGCGAGAGCACCCGCTCGGCCAGGAACGCGATCGCCTCTTGCATCTCGGCGCGCGCCAGGTTGGCGCCGACGCAATAGTGAATCCCGGCGCCGAATGTGAGCAGGCGGGCGCCGCCGCGGTCGGCCGTCAGGTCGAACCGGTCGGCACCAATCGCGTCCCGGTTGGCGTGCCACGCGGAGACGAGCACGATCGACCCGGCCGGGAACGTCACGTCTCGATACTCGACTTCGTCAACGAGGATCCGCGCGGTGAAAGGCGTGATCGGCTCGAACCGGAGCGCCTCCTCGACTGCACGCGACGCCAGGCCGCGCGGGTCCGCGCGGAGTAGCCGCCACTGCTCGGGGTGCGCGGCCAGCAGGCGGATCGCGTGGGCGAGCTGACTCTGGCTGGTGTCGACGCCGCCGACGAGGATGTTCAAGACGAGGTTGCGGAGCTCGTCGTCGCTGAGGCGATCGCCTGCTTCTTCGGCTCTGAACAGGGCCGAGATCAGGTCGTCGCCGGGCGCCGGCCGCCGTCGCGCGATCAGCTCGTCCTCGTAGGCGTAGAACTCGGCCACGGCCTGCTCGATCTCGGCGCGCTCAGTCATCAGGCTGGTCGGGTCGAACTGACGCTGGATCACGTTCGACCAGTGGTGCAGGCGCGGCGCGTCCTCGAGCGGCGCGCCCATGACCTCGGCGATAACCAGCGACGGGTAGGGCTTGGCGAAGTCCCCGATGAACTCGGTGTGACCGTTCGCCGGGACCTGCTCGAGGAGCTGCTCGAGGAACCGCCGCATCGCCGGTCGGTAGCGGTCGACGGCGCGGGGAGCGAGCGCCGGGTTGACCAGGTTGCGCAGGCGCCGGTGGTCATCGCCGTTGACGTTGATGATGTTCTTGACGATCTCATCGCGGAGCGGGCCGTCGGTCACCTGAAACAGGTCGGCGATCGTCAGTCCCGGGAACACGGCGGCCCTGGTCCGCAGGAAGAACTCGCCGGCCTCGCGGTCGAGCACGATGTACCCGAACGGGCTGGCCGCGAGCCATCCATCGCGTCCCTCGAGCTCCGACATTGCCCTGCGGTAGCGATCGCCGCGCAGCTCGGCGTCGGTGTGGTCGAAGCTTGGAAGTTCGAGCTCGGCGGCGAGCGTCACGGCGGCGAGCATAGTGCTCTGGGCAGGAACTCGCGGGCGGACGGGGAACCGACCGCCATGACCCGCTCGGTCGCGATTGCCTTGACCGTTGGCGCCGGCCTGCTGGTCGGTATGCAAGCCGCTGCCAACTCGGCGCTGTCCGATCGCGTGGGCGACTTCGGCGCGGCGTTCGTCAGCGTGACGGTCGCGTTCGCGATCATCACGCTGCTGCTGGTGACCGTGGGACATCCCGGACGCCTCGCGCACATCGGCTCGGTGCGGCCGGCCGTGCTCATCGGGGGAGCCGGCGGCGCGGCGGTGATCACGGTGGGCTTGATCGCCGTCCGGACGCTCGGCGCCGGCGCGGTGATCGCGCTATTGGTCACCGCCCAGCTGGTCGTCGCGCTGGTGATCGACCGGTTCGGCTGGTTCGGGCTGGATCGCGTCGCGATCGGCCCCACCCGCCTGTTCGGGCTGGCGCTCGTGATCGCGGGCACGGTCCTGGTCACCCGCACCTGACGGCCGCCGGTTACAACTCGCCAACAAGTCGGTCACAAGTCGACAACTCCTGGCCGCCCGCGGATCGAAAGAGTGCTGTCGGCGGCGCGCCGGGCGGCGCCGGCGGAATGAAAACCGGAAAGGAGACTTTCATGGCGCGTAAGCGCGTGCTCTTGCTGCTAGTGGCAGCACTCGCCATCGCCGGGGCCAGCGTTGTCGCGGTGGCGCAGGCTTCGACAGGCGGCAAATCGCATCAACGTCACGACGAATGGGGTGGTGGCGGTCCAGGCGGCGGTTCCGGGACCTCCACGCCGGTCAAGCATGTCGTCGTGATCTTCCAGGAGAACGTGTCGTTCGACCACTACTTCGGGACCTATCCGAACGCCGCGAACACTGACGGCCAGACCTTCCACGCGGCGCCCGGCACCCCGGCGGTCGACGGACTCCCTCCGGCGACGAGCAAATCGCTGCCGCCGAGCCTCCGCCACTCAGGCAACCTGCTGACGAGCAATCCCAACTCAGCGCTGCCGAAGCGTCTCGACAGCAGCCCAACGGGCGCGACCGGAAGCGCGGGCGGGCAGCTCACCTGTGACCAGGACCACGACTACAGCGACGAGCAGCAGGCGTTCGACGGCGGCAAGATGGACCACTTCGTGCAGAGCGTCGGAACCGGCAGCGGCAACAGCCCCTTCGGGACGCCGTGCCAGGCCGCCCAGGTCATGGATTACTACGACGGGAACACCGTGACCGGGATGTGGAACTACGCCCAGCACTTCTCGATGAGCAACAACTCGTTCGGGACGACGTTCGGGCCTTCGGCGCCCGGTGCGATCAACGTCACCTCGGGAGACACCGGGAACGTCGACACGACGCACATGGCCAACAGTCCGTCGGTCTCGACGTCGACCTCGCCGGACGGCGACATCACGCCCGACGGCAAGGGTGGGTATTCGCTCACGAGCGACGCACAGCCGTACTGGGACGACTGCTCCACGCGCGACGCGGTAGCGCTGAACGGCACCAATATCGGCGATGAGCTGAACCAGCAGGGCCTGACCTGGGGCTGGTTCGAGGGCGGGTTCGACCCGACGACGACATTCGCCACCGCCTCGGCTGCTGTCGGACGCACCGGCCAGCCGACCTCGCAGTTCATCCCCGATGAGTTCTCGGGCAGCTTCATGGGCAAGAACGTCCCGGCGCACGCCTCAAACCAGGCGCTGTGCGACGCTGTTCATCCGATCGGCGTGGCCCTCGGTGGGACCGGCCAGTGGGGCTACAAGGACGACTACATCCCGCACCACGAGCCGTTCCAGTACTACGCGTCAACGGCTAACCCGCATCACCTCACGATCCCGACCGACGGAGCCGGCCAGGACACCCTGGCGGGCCTCCAAGAGATCGGGACCGACACGCAGTCCTACGCCAACGGCGTCCCGCAGTTCAACACCCCGAACCACCAGTACGACACGAGCGATTTCGACCAGCTGGTGACGGCGATCGGCGACGGCGAGGTGTCCCCGTCGGCACTGCCGGCGGTGAGCTTCCTCAAGGCACCGGGGTACGAGGACGGTCACGCGGCCTACTCCGATCCCGCCGACGAGCAGGCATTCGTCACCCGCGAGGTCGACTCGCTGATGCGCACGCCCGATTGGCACAACACGGTCGTGATCGTCAACTGGGACGACTCGGATGGTTGGTATGACCACGTCTACAGCGGCGTCACCAACCCGTCGCAGTCGCCGGCCGACAACCTGACGAACACGAACACCAACCCGATCGGCCCCGCGCAGTCGACCTCGGGTCAGTGCGGATCGGAGACGCAGACGCAGGCTCCGCTCGCAGGCGAGCAGGGTCGCTGTGGCTTCGGCCCCCGGCTCCCGATGCTGGTGATCTCGCCCTACGCCCGCGTCAACCATGTGGACAACGACCTGTCAGATCAGGCCTCGATCATCAACTTCATCGAGTACAACTGGCGCCTGCCCGGGATTCCCGGGTCGGCCGATCAGGTTCTGTCCAAGCTAGACCGCTCCGAGGGAGTGCCGTTCGACCTCGCCGGGATGTTCGACTTCCGGCATCCGCAGGCAGATCGGCTGATCCTCAGCCCGGCGACGGGTGAGCCCGCGCCGGGGCGCAACCAGCACCACGGCTGGCAGTAACGCCCAGCCGGCGGTCGTTCGCGGCGGCCGGGACCTAGGGGTCCCGGCCGCCGGTAGTTAACGAGTCGGCGGCGCCGGCGGTTGAGGGGCTGGCCGCGCCAGCGGTTGAGGGGCTGGCCGCCGGCGGTTGGGGGGCTGGCCGCGCCGGCGGAGCGGAGATCGCACGACCCGGCGGAATCGGTTAGAACTCATTAACAAGTCGTTCACAAGCCGTCCGACATCGCCTGACCTCGCGCCGCCCGGAACGAGCCCGGTCGCAGCGGGCGGAAGGTGGCGCTGGCCAAAGACAAACGAAAGTAAGGAGCGGTTCATGGCGCGCAACCGTGTTCTCCTGCTGCTTGTGGCAGCACTCGCCGTCGCGGGGGTGACCGGCGCGGTAGCTCAGGCTTCGACCAAGGGCCGGTCGAAGCATCACGCCGGCCATCAGGGCCGGGGCGGTCACAGAGCCGCCACCACCACGCCAATACAGCACGTCGTGGTGATCTTCCAGGAGAACGAGTCGTTCGACCACTACTTCGGCACGTATCCCAAGGCGGCCAACACCGACGGCCGGCGATTCCACGCGGCAAAGGGCACGCCGTCAGTTGATGGTCTCCGACCGGCCACGAGCCATTCGCTTCCGCCGCGGCTTCGCCACAGCACGAACCTGCTGACCCAGAATCCCAACGAGGACCAGCCGCAACGCCTCGACAGCAGTCCCACGGGCCTCAGCGGCAGCGCCGGCGGACAGCTCACCTGTGACGAGGACCACAACTACAGCGACGAGCAGCAGGCGTTCGACGGCGGGAAGATGGACCACTTTGTCCAGAGCACCGGCACCGACGCCGGCACGAAGAGTCCGTTCGGCACCACCTGCCAGCCCTCCCAGGTGATGGACTACTACGACGGGAACACCGTCACCGCGCTGTGGAACTACGCCCAGCACTACTCGCTTGAGGACGACTCGTTCGGGGTGACGTTCGGGCCTTCTGCGCCAGGCGCGATCAACGTCGCCTCGGGCGACACCGGGAACATTGACGCGGGCCACCTGGCCGACAGCCCGTCGGTCTCGACGTCGACCTCGCCCGACGGCGACCTCACCCCCGACGGCAAGGGCGGCTACTCGTTGACCAACGACGCACAGCCCTACTGGGATGACTGCTCGACCCGTGATGCCGCTGCGTTCAAAGGCACGAACATCGGCGACGTGCTGAACAAGGCCGGCCTCTCCTGGGGCTGGTTCGAGGGCGGCTTTGACCCGACGACCACGTTCGCCGCCGCGTCGGCCGCGACCGGTCACGCAGGACAGCCGACGTCGCAGTTCATCCCCGACGAGTTCTCCGGGAGCTTCACCGGCAAGAACGTGCCGCCGAACGCCTCGAACCAGGCGCTGTGCGACGCGGTTCACCCGGTCGGCGCGGCTCTGGGCGGCACCGGTCAGTGGGGCTACAAGGACGACTACATCCCCCACCACGAGCCGTTCCAGTTCTACGCCTCGACGGCCAACCCGCACCACCTAACCGTGCCGGTGAACACCGCCGGCGAGGACACGCTGGCGGGCCTCAAGACGATCGGCCGGGACACGCAGTCCTACGTCAACGGGCTTCCCCAGTTCAACACCCCGAACCATCAGTACGACACGAGCGACTTCGACCAGCTCGTGGCCGCGATCGGCCGCGGCAGGATGCCGGCGACGGCGCTGCCCGCCGTCAGCTTCCTGAAGGCTCCAGGCAACGAGGACGGCCATCCCGGCTACTCGGATCCCGCGGACGAACAGGCGTTCGTCACCAGGGAGATCAACTCGCTGATGCGCACGTCCGACTGGCGGAGCACAGTGGTAATCGTCAACTGGGATGACTCGGACGGCTGGTACGACCATGTCTACAGCGGGATCACCAACCCGTCGCTGGCGCCGTCGGACAACCTGACCAACACAAACACCAACACCGTCGGCCCAGGCCAGCCGACGTCGGGGCAGTGCGGCCCGAGCCCGCAGACGAAGGCGCCGCTCGCGGGCGAGCAGGGTCGCTGCGGCTTCGGCCCGCGGCTCCCGATGCTGGTGATCTCGCCTTACGCGCGGGTCAACAGCGTCGATAGCAACCTGACAGACCAGGCCTCGATCATCAACTTCATCGAATACAACTGGCACCTGCCGGGGATCCCGGGTTCGGCCGATCGCATCCTGTCCAAGCTCGACCATTCCGAGGGTCTGAAGTTCGATCTGGCCGGGATGTTCGACTTCAAGAAGCCACAGGCGAAGAAGTTGATCCTCAATCCGAGGACAGGCGAGCCGGAGCGCTAGCCGTAACCGATCGGATGTGATCTGGCGGGGCGGCTGAAGGTGCGGCCGCCCCGCTCGGTCCGCCATTCAGGCGGCTGGAAGAACCCGGTCGAGCCAGGCCGTGATGCGCGGGATGTCGCCCGGATCGACGTTGTGCGCCGCGTCGGACTCGCGGTAGTCGACGTCGAATCCCGCCGCCACGAGCAGATCCCGAGCGGCGCGCGCGAACGTGACCGGGATCACAGGATCGTTCCGGCCGTGGGCGATCAGGACGTTTGAGCGGCTCCGATCGTCGAGCGCCGGCCGCCAGCCGTCGATCGTGGGGATGAATCCCGACAGCGCGAGGATGCCGGCCGGCGGCGGCCGGTCGCCACTGAGGCCGAGCGCGTAGCTCATCACGGTGCCCATCGAGAACCCGCCGAGCACAGTGCGGTCCGGGCCGATGCCGGTTTGCTCCCACAGCTTGTCATGGAACGACGCGAGCTCGGCGTAGGCGGCTCGGAAGCTATCCGGGTCTGGGTAGCCGACGCGCGGCACCAGGTACCAGTGGTAGCCCGGCGACCCGGGGAGGCGCAGCGGCGCCCTCGGCGTCACGATGTGGAGGCGCTGTTCGGGGTCGACCACCGGGGCAAGGTCGATCAGGTCCTGCTCGTCGCTGCCGCGACCGTGGTGGAGGATCAGCATGCCTTGCGGGTCGCCGTTCGCGGGCCTCTCGATTGCGGTCAGATGCACGCGCGGAGCTTAGTGCTCGTCCTACACTCGGTCACGTGGCAGCCAATCCTTTGAAAGTGGCCCGCGCGATCCCGATGGCGCGCCTACTCGCGGCGGCCCAGGTCGTGATGCTCGCGCGCCGGCATTGGCACCGGCTCGACCCACAGGAGCGCCGGCGCTTCATCACGCTCGTTCGCGTCGCCGGCGGTCGTCGAGGGAGACTCACACCGGCCGAACGGCTCGAGCTCGTGGGGCTGATCGCCAAGGCTGACCCGAGGCTGTTCGCGGGGCTCGTCGTGCAGAAGTTCTCGCCGTTCCCTCTGCCGCGACGGATGGTGGGCGGGAAACGCTGAGGCCGCCGCTCCGGGGTCGGGGTCAGTCGGTGATCAGGATGTGGCCAGGCTGGGCCGCGACCCGCTCGAGCCACGCGTTGATCGCGGGGTAGCCCGCCAGGTCGAACCCCCCCTCGGGCGCGACGTGCGTGTAGGCGTACAGCGCGATGTCGGCGATCGTGTAGCGGTCGGCGACGAGATATTGACCTTGGCCGAGGTGTCGCTCCATCGCGTTGAGCGCCGCGGTACCGCCGCGCATCTTCGCCTCGCGGTCGGCGTCCGACGGCGCGATGTCCGCGATCGCCCAGAACCGCGCCACCGCGATGTTGGGCTCGTGGCTGTACTGCTCGAAGAACAGCCACTGGAGTACCTGCGCGCGTTCCCACCGATCCTCGGGCAGGTACGGCGTGCCCTCGGCGAAGTAGAACATGATCGCGCCCGACTCGCCCATCGACCGGCCGTCGTCGAACACGAGCGTGGGGACGCGGAGCGCGGGGTTGAGCGCGCCGAGCAGTTCGAGGCGGCCGGACCGGTCGATCACCGACACCTCACGCCGCTCGTACTCGATCCCGAGGTGGGCGAACAGCTGGCGCACCTTGTAGCAGTTGCCTGAGACTCCGGAGTCGTAGAGCAGCACGGTCGCTGGTGTGTACCAGCCGGCGTCGCTCCTGACTACGGACCAGTTGCTTACGGATCGGGCGTAGCCGAGCTAACGAATCCCTTGACTGCGCGCATGCGTAAGTCTATGCTTACCGTTCGTGCACGCTTACCAATACCAGCAGGCGCTCCAGGCTCTCGGCGATCCGACGCGGCGGGAGATCTTCGAGCGGCTCAGCGACGGCCCACTGGCGGTGGGCCAGCTCGCGCAGGAGCTTCCGATCAGCCGGCCGGCGGTCTCGCAGCACCTCAAGGTGCTCAAGGACGCCGGGCTCGTGTTCGACCGGCCGTCGGGGACGCGTCGCGTCTACCAGGTCGACCCGGCGGCGGTGGCGGCCCTGCGCGAGTACTTCGACGCGTTCTGGGGCCAAGCGCTGGCGAGCTTTCAGGCCGCCGCGGACGGCGCTCCGGAAGATCAACGACCACACGAGGAGACGACATGAGCACCGACACAGCCGTCCGTAAGGCGGTCACCCTGGCCGTGCCGCAGGACAAGGCGTTCTCGGCCTTCACGGCCGGCATCAACCGCTGGTGGCCACGGGAGCATCACATCGGGCAGGCGGAGCTCGACGAGGCCGTGCTCGAGCCTCGCGAGGGAGGACGGTGGTACGAGCGGGGCGTCGACGGCAGCGAATGCGAATGGGGGAAGGTGGTCGTCTGGGATCCGCCGTCGCGGCTCGTGCTCAGCTGGCAGATCTCCGGCGAATGGGCCTACGACGAGAACCTGTGGACCGAGGTCGAGGTGACGTTCACGGCCGAGGGCCCGGACCGGACTCTGGTCGAGCTCGAGCACCGCGGCCTCGATGCGTACGGCGACGCCGCGCAGCAGATGCGCGACATGTTCGACGGGCCGGGCGCGTGGCAGACGACCCTGGAGCGGTACGCGGAGGCGGCGCTGGCCTAGGCGGCGCGGGCGGGCCGCGACTCGCCGAACAGTGGTCCCGCGGCGTCGTTGGCCCACATCAGGGCCTCGAGATACAGGTCCCCGGCGCCGCGGACCAGCCGCTGGGCGCGGTCGAAGTTGCCCATCTCGAGCGCGGAGACACAGTCGAGCAGCCGGCCCTTGTCGCCGGCGCGCGAGACCAGTGCCTCGCTCATGTCGCGCGGGAACGGGATCAGCGCGATCACGTCGTCGATCGGGGCGTCCATCAGCGCGTCGATGACCGAGAACAGGCCGAGCGTGAACAGCTCCCCGGGGCGCGGGCCGGGGAGCTGCTCGCCGGCTAGTTCGCAGAAGCGCGCGCGGACGAGCGCGGTGACGGTCAGCTCGGGCGGCTTGCCCTCGACGGTGGCCAGCACGGTGAGCGTCGCCCAGCGCCGGAGGTTCTCGACGCCGAGCAGCGCGAGGGCCTGGCCGATCGAGCTGATCTCGAACCGAAGACCGAAGAACGCGGAGTTGATGTAGCGGAGCAGGCGAAAGCTCAGCGCGACGTCACGGCTGATCTTCCGCTCGAGCTGGGTCAGCTGCACGGTCGGATCCTGCAGCGCGGCCACGACCTCGAGCATCGCTGCGCGGTTGGCGGCGATGCCCCGGTTGTGGAGCAGCTCGGGCCGGCAGAAGAAGAAGCCCTGGAACAGGTCGCACCCCAGCTCGACGCACCAGGCGTGGTCCTCGTGCGTCTCGACCTTCTCCGCGAGCAGCGTTGCGCCGTACGGTCTCAAGCGGGCCACTTCCCGGGACATCCGGTCGCGACCCATCGCGAGCAGGTCGAGCTTGATCACGTCGACGAGCCCGAGCAGCCGCTCGGCGCTGACCGTGTACTCGAAGTCGTCGAGTGCGAGCCGGTAGCCCTGACGTTTGAGCTCGATCAGCGCGTGGACGAACCGTTCGTCGAGTAGCTCGTCCTCGAGGATCTCGAGCCCGACCACGCTGGGCGGCAACGTCCTCGCCAGCCCGCTCAGGACGAACTCGCGGGACACGTTCACCCACGCCGGCTTGGGGCCGACGAGCCGCTCGAGCCCGATCTCCGTGAAGGAGTTGAGCACGACCGATGCGGTCGCGCCCTCGGGGTCGGCGACAAGCGCCCGACTCGCCTCTCCGCCCCGGAACAGCAACTCGTACCCGGCGACCTCAAGCGTCCGGGTGAAGATCGGCTGTCGTGCGACGAATACCTCTGCCATGGCGCGTAAAGCGGGTGATCTACCGCTTTACGCCTAATCGACCCCGGTTGGCCCTAGCTGAACCCCCATGGTTCGGATGCTGACCGATGTTCGCCGACCACTACGCTTTTAGCTCGACGTGAGCGTGACGACCAAGAGCCGCCAGGCGGTGGGGTGCGGGCGACGTCACAGCCTGGCGCGGGCCGGCGCGCCGGTCGAGTTTTGGCGGCTTCGCGTGGTCGCGTTCTGCGTCGGCGCGGCCAGCCTGGGCGCGGAGATCGCCGCGGCGCGGCTGCTCGCGCCGTACTTCGGAGCCTCGACGATCATCTGGGCGAACACGATCGCCACGGTGCTGGTCGCGCTGTCGGTCGGCTACGCGGTCGGCGGGCGGTTCGCCGACCGCCACGCGGATATGCGCGGCCTGTGCGTGATCGTGCTGGGGGCCTCCGTCCTGCTGGCGGTCGTGCCGTTCGTGGCCGATCCCTTCCTGCGCGAGGCGGTCAAGGCCCTCGGCGCGCTCTCGGTCGGAGGCTTCTTCGGGTCGCTGGCGGCGGTGCTCGTGCTGGTCGCCGTCCCAGTGCTGCTGCTGGGGATGGTCGCGCCGTACGCCAACCGGCTCGCGGTCGCACGCGTCGCCGACATCGGGACGGTCACGGGGCGGCTGTACGCGATCTCGACGGCCGGGTCCCTGGTCGGCACGTTCCTCGCCGCGCTGCTGCTGATCCCCTTGATCGGAACCCATCGCACGTTTCTCGTGTTCGCATTGGCGCTGGCGGTCGCGGCCGCCGTCGGCGCCGGCTCGTGGCGGTTCCTGGTCATCGCCGCCGCGGTCGGGGTATTGCTTGCGCTGCCGCCGGCGGCGATCGGCGCCGACGTCATGGGCGCGCGCGTCATCTACTCGACCGAGACGCAGTACCAGTTCGCGCGGGTGCTCCAGTTCCGCGGCGGCGAGCGCTGGCTCGAGCTAAACGAGGGCCTCGCGGTCCACTCCGCCTACCTCCCCTGGACGTACCTGACCGGCGCCTACTGGGACGACTACCTCGTGCTGCCGTTCGCGGTCGACGCGAGCGCGCCGCGGCGGATCGCGATCCTCGGCGACGCGGCCGGCACGGTGGCGCGCGCCTACGGACACTATTTCCCACGCACACGCGTGGACGCAGTTGAGATCGACGGCGAGCTGACCACGATCGGCAGGCGCTTCTTCGGCCTCCGCGGGCCGGATCTGCACCTGTACACGGCGGACGCGCGACCGTGGCTCGAGAGCAACCACGCGAAGTACGACGCGATCTTCCTCGACGCCTACCGCCAGCCGTACATCCCGTTCTACCTGGTCACGCGCGAGTTCTTCGAGCTCGTCCGTTCGCACCTGAACCCAGGTGGGGTGGTGGTCGTCAACGTCGGGCACCTGCCCGGCTCGGACGCGCTCGAGAAGGTCGTGACCGCGACGCTCCACGCCGTGTTCCCGGCGGTCGCGCGCGATCTGCAGAGCGACACGAACTCGCTGGTGGTGGCGAGCAGTCGGCCGGTATCTGTGGAGCGGCTGGCCATGCCGAACCCGCGGCTCCCGCACGGTCTGGCGGCGGTCGCCGCTCGCGCCGCCGGACAGATGGCGGCGCCGCTCGGAGGCGGCCGGGTGTACACCGACGACAAGGCGCCGGTCGAGTGGCTGACCGATCTGTCGATCCTCCAGTATGC
>Ga0335081_10009674_pt1 | contig 15541 bp, 7 predicted proteins | sample Lox_Sample_35_FD_206713 | JGI IMG/M metagenome (GOLD analysis project Ga0335081, IMG submission 206713) | Soil microbial communities from Loxahatchee National Wildlife Refuge, Florida, United States - Lox_Sample_3.5 | ecosystem: Environmental > Terrestrial > Soil > Wetlands | place: USA: Florida... | reverse complement strand
TGTTTGGCGGCGAGGAAGAAGGCGACACCACCACCTTCGAGAAGAAAAACGGTTCGACCCGGCGCGCGCACCACGTCGAACTGCACGAGAGCAAGGCCATCGTCGAATTGCTGGGCAAGCTGGCGAAGAAGGGTTTCAGCGTCGAACACTATGCCGGGCATGACGAACCGTTGTTTGAAATCCGCGAGGGCGAAGGCGACCGCGAGACCGTCAAGCCGCTGTTCTCCATCCCGGAAATCCTCGCGGCGGTCAAAGAAGTCGGCCGGCGCGGTCTGTCCATCAAGCGCTTCAAGGGCCTCGGTGAAATGAACGCCAGGGAGTTGTTTGAGACGACGATGGACCCGGCGCGGCGCAAATTGTTGCGCGTGGACCTGACGAACGCCGTGGACGCCGAAGAAATGTTCACCAAGCTCATGGGCGAGGAGGTCGAGCCGCGCCGCCAGTTCATCGAGGACAACGCGCTCAACGTGCGGAACCTGGACATCTGATTCGAAGGCAGCCGCCGGCTTCAGCCTGCGCGCAACCTGAAGGATGCGGTTACAGAAATATTTATGGCGGAAAAAAAAGATTCAAATGACTTGCCGGTGGGCAACACGCCGTTGTTCGCTTCGGGTGAAAAAATCGCCAAGGTGAACGTCGCCGAGGAAATCAAGAACTCGTTCCTGGATTACTCGATGTCGGTCATCATCTCGCGCGCCCTGCCCGACGCGCGTGACGGCCTCAAACCTTCGCAGCGCCGCATCCTGCTGGCGATGCACGACCTTTCGCTGTTTCCAAACCGCCAGCACCGCAAATGCGCCAAAATCTGCGGCGATACCAGCGGCAACTATCATCCGCACGGCGAAGCGGTGATTTATCCAACCCTCGTGCACATGGCGCAGCCGTGGGCCATGCGCGAACGGCTCGTGGATGGTCAGGGCAACTTTGGCTCCGTCGAAGGCGACCCGCCGGCGGCCATGCGTTACACCGAGGCGCGCATGACGCACCTCGGCGCCGCCTTGATGGAGGACATGGACCAGGACACGGTGGATTTCGTCCCCAATTACGACGAGACCCGCACGGAGCCGGTCGTATTCCCGGCCGCGTTTCCCAATCTCCTCGTCAACGGCGGCACCGGCATCGCCGTCGGCATGGCCACGAATATTCCGCCGCACAATCTTGGCGAAATCATTGACGGCATCTGCGCGCAGATTGACGACCCCGAAATCTCCGTCAAGGGGCTGATGAAATTCGTGAAAGGCCCGGATTTTCCGACCGGTTGCATGGTGTGCGGACTGGAAGTCATCAAGGAATATTTCACCACCGGCCACGGCAGCGTCAAGGTCCGCGGCAAGGTGGGCGTGGAACAGCACAAGGGCGGCAAGGAACAGATCGTCATCACGGAAATTCCCTACAACGTCAACCGCGCCCTGCTCGTCGAGCGCGTCGCCGAACTGGTGAACGAAAAGGTCCAGGGCTTCACCGACATCACCGCCATCCGCGACGAATCGGATGAAAACACGCGGGTCGTGGTCGAGCTCAAACGCGACGCCATCGCCAAAGTCGTCATCAACAATCTTTACAAGCAGACGGCGCTCGAAACGAGTTTTGCGGTCAACATGCTGGCCATTGATCATGGCCGGCCCAAGACGCTGGGGCTCAAGGAACTCATCAATTGCTACATCGAGCACCGGCGCGAAGTGGTGCTGCGCCGCACGCGGTTCCAGTTGAAGAAAGCCGAGGAACGCGCGGAGATTCTCGAAGGTTACCTTTGCGCGCTGGCGAACCTCGACGAATTCATCCGCATCATCCGCGGCAGCAAAAACCGCGAGGAGGCCCGCATCAAGCTGCTCGCCTTCGAGTGGACGCAGAAGCAGGTTGAGCGCTGGGGCATTTTGATCCGCACTGAAGGGCGCCTGACCAAAGGCCGTTATGCCCTGACGGAGCGGCAGGTGGACGCCATCCTGGAATTGCGCCTCTACCAGTTGACCGGGCTGGAAATTGACAAGGTCGAAACCGAATACAAGGAACTGCTCGCGCGCATCAAGGATTTGACGGACATCCTGGCCAGGGAAGCCCGCGTACTGGCCATCATCAAAACCGAGCTGAAGGCCATCAAGGAGAAATACGCCACGCCGCGCCTGACCGACCTCGTGCCCGATGAAGGCGAAATCAACATCGAAGATCTCATCGCCAACGAAGGGGTCATCATCACGCTCACGCACAACGGCCTCATCAAACGCACCAACATTTCGAGCTACCGCGCCCAGCGCCGCGGCGGCAAGGGCGTCATCGGCATGACGACCCGGGAAGGCAGCACCGACGAGGACAAGGATTTCATCGAACACCTGTTCACGGCCAGCACGCACGATTACCTGATGTTTTTCACGAACACCGGGCGCGTATATGTCGAGCGCGTGCACGAAATTCCCGACATGGGCCGCGCCGCCAAGGGCCGCAGTATTGCGAACCTGCTGGAGCTGAAAACGGGGGAGACCATCGCCGCGCTGATTCGCGTGTTGTCCAAAACCAATGCGAACAAGGAAGACGTGACGTGGGAACAACCGGGCTTCGTCTTCTTCGCGACCAAACAAGGCACGGTCAAGAAGACCGCCCTGGCCGACTTCGCCAACGTCCGCAAAGGCGGCATCATCGCCATCGGCATCGATCCGGGCGACATTCTGATCGAAGTGAAACTCACCACCGGCCAGAACGAAGTCGTCCTCATCACCCGTGATGGCATGAGCATCCGCTTCAACGAGGAGGACGCCCGCCCGATGGGCCGGCCGGCCACCGGGGTGCGCGGCATCAAATTGTCAAAAGGCGACGAAGTGGTCGCGCTGGCCATTGTCGTGCCGGACGCGAAATTGCTGGTGGCCGGCGAGAACGGCATCGGCAAACGGACGGACTTCGAGGAGTACCGCGTTCAATCGCGCGGCGGCAAGGGCATCATCACGATGAAAACCACCGAGAAGACCGGCGGGGTCGTGGGCGCGTTGACGGTGCGCGACGCGGATGAAATCATGCTCATCACCTTCAAAGGCCAGATGGTGCGGACGTTTGTGAAGGACATTCGCGAAGCCGGCCGCAACACGCAAGGTGTGAAGCTGGTTGGCCTGGACACCGGCGACAAACTCCAGGCCATCGCCCCGGTCATCGGCGAGGACAAGGAAGACGCCGCCGGCGAAGACGAACCGGCGAAATAGCTTTCAAACGTTCCCGAAAGGCGACGCCCATCCCGGCCCGGCATCCCGATCTCCGGCGGCATAGACACTGCTTACGTGTTGCTTGAACCGGGGCAAAAGTCCCGAGGGCCGGTTTCACCAGACCAGCCTGCATTACAACGAGTTAGGTTGAAATAGATTGATTTTAAACCAATTGTTGATTTAACGCGCAGCACTTAAGAACAACAACTCTGACCAGAAATGTCGGGAATAAGCATGTCGAGGCTTGTAGTCATCAGCGAGTCATTGGCCGGCCTGTCGCACGAAGTGGGCGGACGCTGGGTCACGATCGGGCGCGGTGAAACGAACGCGTTTCAAATCCTTGAAAGGTCGGTCTCCAACCAGCACTGCGAAGTGTTGCTGCGCGGCAATGAACTGGTCGTTCGCGACCTGCGCTCAACCAATGGCACGATCGTCGGCGGCAACGCCATTGCCGAGGCCGTCCTGCGCCCCGGACAGACGATGCGCCTGGGTCTGGTCGAGTTGCTCCTGGACGTTTCCGGTTCTGACCCGGCCGCGGTGCCTGCGGCAACCACACCCCCACTTGCGGTTGATACTTCCCCCATCCCGGCAAAAAAAACTGAATCCGCGGATGGTCGGAAAACCTATCGCGTGCTTTTCGTGGACGACAGCCTGGCCTTTCTCGAAATGATCACCGACCTGTTCGACTCCCAAGCGGACAAAAACTGGGAAATCTACACGGCCCCATCACCAGAAAAGGCATTGGCCGTCCTGCAACAGAAGCTGATTCACCTTGTCGTGCTGGACATCGGCATGCCACTGCTGGACGGGGTCCAGTTGCTGGGTATTATTCATCAACAATATCCCAACATCAAAAAAGTCATCCTGACCGCACAAAGCGATGAAAGCCGCCGGGCCGCCTGCCTGGCCAACGGCGCGGAACTTTTTCTACTGAAACCGGGCGACGAGGACGGGTGGCGGCTCGTTTTCAACATGCTGACCAATGTCCTGCGGTGCTCGGAGGGTAACGATTTTATCAGTAGCCTGAGCGAAACGGGCTTGCTCGACGTCATCGAACTGGAATGCCTGGGCGGCAACTCGCTGGTCCTCGAAATCCGGAACCATCAAGTTGCCGGCGAGATTTACATTGAAGGCGGCGCTATTGTTCATGCTTCAACCGGAAAACTGGTCGGAGAACGGGCGTTTCAGCAGTTGTTGTCCCTGACCGATGGCGAATTCCGCCTGATTCCATTCCGGGCACCGCCCAAGCGCACCGTGCAACGCGAGTGGGCATCGCTGCTCGCGGAAGCCACTCGGGCACAGGCGCAGGACTACGGTCCAGCCGGCGACCACGATACCTTCCTGGTCACAAAAAGGATGGCGGCACAAAAATCGGCCCCCGCTCCGTCATCCGTATCTTCACCGGTCACCCCACCGCCGCCTAAACCAATCCCGGTCGAACCGCCGCAACCCGAAATCCGACGGACCACGACCGGAATGGACTCCATCACGTTGGAAGAAATGGTGGAGGCCGATACCATCCTGATTTCCCGGCGGGACAACAAAGGGCAACCGCCCGACGGTCCAAAGAAATGACCGTCCGCCTTTTCCGGTCCACGGCGCGGACCGGTCCGGCTGCCAGGAGCCGGGTGCTGGCAGTAATAAGCGGCGCCCGGCGCCGATTATCGGCAAAACGCGCCAGAGGTCACCAATGAGACGGGGTCAAAAAAAATGACTTCACGCCGATGATTGCTTGCCCGCCTTTGATGTTTTGCTAAAATTCCCGCGTCCGATTTATTTCGGAGGCTGTAAGAAGTTGTGGCTTCTGCCGGTCGGTTCCTCATCCGAATGCAAGTTATCGGCAAGAAGCACCATGAATAAGCACATTCTGATTGGATTGATCGCGGCCATGCTGACGGCGCGTGGTCGTGCCAGCGAGACCACCCAAACCGCCGCGGCCCCGGCCACCAAACCGGCTGAGGACAGCAGCAACGGTTTGATGGCCCTGGCGGCGGTGGGCAACGCCAGCGATGCCACCCAAAGCGCTGTGATTGCAACCAACAAACCGCACTGGGAAAGTACCATGGCCTTTGGCCTGACGTTGACCGGCGGCAACAGCGAAAGCGTTCTGGCCACCGCCAGTTTCCGGACCCATCGGAACAGCCAGACCAACGAATGGACCCTGGGGATGGACGGTTCCTACGGTGAGAACAATTCCGCGGAAAACAACGAAACCTTGCATGGTTTTGCCCAATACAACCATCTGTTGGGCGAACGCTGGTACGGGTATGCGCGCGCCGACGCGTTGCACGACGGCATCGCGGACGTGACATATCGGTTCGCGTTCAGCCCCGGCACCGGCTATTACTTCGTCAAACACAAACAAACGTCGCTGGCGGGCGAATTCGGCCCGGCCGTCTTGTATGAAAAACTGGACGATGAGTACCACACTTACCCCACGCTGCGCCTGGCACAACGCTTCGAGCACAAAATGGACGAACACACGCGCTTCTGGCAGAACGTGGAATTCCTGCCGCAGGCGGACCGGCCCGACAATTTTCTCGTCAATGCTGAAGTGGGCGCCGAAGCCGCGCTCACAAAGCGACTCAGCCTGCGGACGGTCGTGCAGGACAACATTGCCAACGACCCCGCGCCCGGCCGCAAGGACAATGATGTGAGACTCGTCAGCGGTTTGGCTTTCAAATTTTGATCCGAGCAATGTGGCGGCGCCCGGCGCGCGCCGCTTTCGGGGGTTCGAGTCATCTCGCGGCGGTCGCAGACCGCCGCTACCGTTTACGGCGACATACGCTCAAGCTTCCACGAATTGTCCGGTTGCCGCGTGTAACAAAAACGGTCATGCAACCGGTTGGGACGGCCCTGCCAGAATTCGAGGCGCTCCGGCTTCAGCACGTATCCGCCCCAATTCGGCGGCAGCGGCACGTCGCCGGGAAATTTTGCCGCCATTTCGTCCCATTTCGCGTCGAGCGCCGCGCGGTCTTTGACCACGTCGCGCTGGTTCGACACCCAGGTCGCCAGGCGGCTGCCGCGCGGACGGCTTTTGAAATACGCCTCGGATTCGTCCCGGGAGATTTTGCTCACCGACCCGGCAACACAAACCTGCTGCTCCAGGTCCGGCCAGTAAAACGTCAGGGCCGCGTTCGGGTTTTCAGCCAGTTCAAGCCCTTTCCGGCTGTCGTAATTCGTGTAAAAAACGAAACCGTGCTCGTCCACGCCCTTGAGCAACACGGCACGGGTGGAAGGCCGCCCAGCCTCGTCCACCGTCGCCAGCACCATCGCGTTCACGTCTATCGGCACATGACCGAGGACGGCGTGCCAGAGTTTGTAGAGGGCGATGCCGATTTTCCGCCAGCGACTGCCGCCCGACGCCTGGGCAAACCACCGGTTGAACTGCGCGACCGGATTTGCGTCGAGGTCCGCACGCTTCAGGCCGCCGAGCGAGTATTCCCGTCTGATGTCCGCCAGTGCCATAATTGCGCGCACCATACAACGCCCGCGCCATCCTGTCCACGATTACGGCGGCGGCCAATCTCAGGGCGTCCTGGCTGGTTGACTTCATGGCGTCGAGTCTTACGAAGAGAACCTGCTCCAAATCGGGAAATCCATAAACCGAGCACCACCCGCCCGTCGGTATTGTCCCAAATCCGCTTGGAGTTCCGCCTTTAGGCGGCCCGGAACCGCGTGAACGCAGAACTCCAAACTTCAAATCAGGACACCACCGGCGCGTTGCATTGCAACCAATTTCACCTATCTTCTGCGAAATGAAATATCGCCGTTTTGGGCGGACGGAGCTGGCAATGCCGGTGATTTCCTGCGGCGGGATGCGCTATCAATTCAAGTGGCAGGACGTGGACCCGAAGGAAATTCCGGCGGACAACCAGAAAAATCTCGAAGCGACCATCCGCCGCGCGCTCGAATTGGGCATCAACCACATTGAAACCGCGCGCGGTTACGGCACGTCCGAAATGCAGCTCGGCCACGTGCTGCCCCGTTTGCCGCGCGACAAAATCATCGTCCAGACCAAGGTCTCGCCGAAAGCGACCGCCCGGGAATTTCTCGAAACATTCGAGACCTCGATGAAATATCTGAAGCTCGACCACGTGGATTTGTTCTCATTGCACGGCATCAACAACCGGGAGCTGCTGGGTTGGTCGCTGAAGAAAGACGGCTGCCTCGCCGCGGCGCGCCAACTGCAAAAAGACGGGCGCGTGCGGTTCATCGGGTTTTCCACGCACGCGACGACCGACGTCATCCTCGATACGGTGAACACCGGCGAATTCGATTACTGCAACGTGCACTGGTATTTCGTGAATGATTTGAATTGGGCGGCGATTGAGGCGGCACACCGGCTGGACCTGGGCGTGTTCATCATCAGCCCGAACGACAAGGGCGGCAAACTCTACGAGCCGCCGCCCAAACTGGTCGAACTGTGCGCGCCGCTGTCGCCGATTGAATTCAACGATCTCTACTGCCTCGCGCGCCAAGAAGTCCACACGTTGAGTTGCGGCGCCAACAAGCCGGGTGATTTTGACGAGCACGTCCGCGCGCTGCGTTTTTACGATCAAATCCCGGAAACCATCGCGCCGGTTGAAAAGCGGCTCCGGGCAGAGATGGAGCGCGTGCTGGGCGCGGATTGGTGCGGGCGGTGGTTTGAAGGCCTGCCGAATTACACGGACGTGCCCGGCGAAATCAACATTTCCGAAATCGTGCGGCTGTGGACTTACGCAAAATCGCTCGATCTCGTGGCCTGGGGCAAGATGCGCTACAACCTGCTCGGCCAGGCGGAGCACTGGTTTCCGGGCCAGAACGCGGCAATGGTGCGCAAACTGGATTTACGAAATGCCTTGCGGCACAGCCCGTTCGCCGGGCGCATCCCGGAAATTCTGGAGGACGCGCACGGGATGTTGTTTGAGCAACCGGTGCAGCGCCTCAGCGCGAGTTGAGATCAATGGGTGAATTATTGGTGGAACTCAACAAAGTTGTGATGGGCGCCACCTCGCCCGGCTGGCTCAATTCAATCGGCGCATTGACGTTAAGCTGCTTGAGAACGGTATCGGTCAAATCATCGCCGCTGCTGTAAACGACCGCCTGCGTCACCGCGGAATTGACCACGAGGGTGTAGCCGTCGGCCTTGGCCTGATCGGCCACATGCTTTTGAATGTCACTGACGAGATTGTCCGTCATCCGCTGTCTTTGGTCCATCACCTGGGCTTGCGCCTGCCGGTTGAATTGGTCAATGGCAGCCTTGGAATTGTTGATCTCCTTCAATTTGTCGGCGGCCGCCTGCCGGCGCTTGGCGCGCTCTTCGGCCGACAGGGCCTGGTCGTTGGCCTGGTCCAGCAACCGGTTGTAATCGGTTTGCGCCTTGTCCAAACCGTCCGCCATGTCCCTGATTTCCTTCTGGAGGTCGGCGACGCGCTTATTGAGCGCCGCCTCGGCCTGCCTGGTTTTCCAGTAACCTTTGAAGAGCTTTTCCATGTCCACGGTGGCGATTTTGGTTTGCGCCAGCGCCGGAACGCTCAAAGCCGCCAACAGCAACGCCGTCAAAATGGTTGTTCGCAACATTTTCATGGGACTAGGAAACCAGAATTTACGGCGGTCGCCAACTGAAAACTGGCGGTTGAAACGGGAGCGGCCATCACGGCACTTTTAAAATGTAGAACTGTTGCGGCACGTTGGTTTGCGCAACATTCGTGAAAATGAAACCGCCGAGGCTGTCAAATTGGTTCGTCGCAATGAGCGTCCAATTGGTGAACGGCTGCGTCAGGTCCGTGGTCATCAGCACATAATAAGTGCCGTTGAGGGTGCCGCCGATACCGCTCAGGACAAAACTGCCGTCACCGGCGGCCACGATGTTGGCGAAGCCCAGTGAACCGACAGTCAACACCGCGTTGGAACTGATGACCGATCCGGCAATGTTCGTGACAACGACCGTGTAAGTGCCGCCGTTGGTCAATTGGACGTCGCTGATCGTCAGCACATTACTGACCGCGCCGTTGAATGGGCCGCCATCTTCCAGATTCGTTCCGTCCATCTGCCACTGGTAAATCAACGGGGATGTCCCCGTCGCGAGCACCACGAAGGTCACATCGGATCCCACGCTGGCGGTCTGGTTCGTCGGTTGCAAAGTGATCGCCGGCGGAACGTTCGTCAGCGACAGCACGGCATTGGAACTGGTCACCGACCCAATAACGTTGGTGACGGTAACCGTGTAGGTGCCGCCGTTGGTCAATTGCAGGTCGCTGATGGTCAGAATGTTGCTCGTCGCGCCCTCGAACTGCCCGCCGTCCTCCAGATTCATTCCATCCATTTGCCACTGATAACTCAACGGAGTTGTCCCGGTCGCGAGCACCACGAACGTCACCTTTAATCCCGCGCCGGCAGTCTGGTTCGTCGGTTGCAGAGTGATCAGCGGCGGAACGTTTGTTAACGTCAGCACCGCATTGGAACTGGTAACCGATCCGGCAATGTTTGTCAGTTGGACGTCACTGATCGTCAGCATGTTGCTCGTCGAGCCGATGAACTTGACGCCGTCATCCACCAGGTTCGTCCCGTCCATTTGCCACTGGTAACTCAACGGGGATGTCCCGGTGGCCTGCACCATAAACGTTACGTTGAATCCCAGACCAGCGGCCTGATCGGCCGGCTGCAAAGTGATCATCGGTGGGACGTTCGTTACCGTCAGGACCACGATCGAACTGGTCACCGACCCGGCGCTGTTGGTAATGATGACGTTGAAGGTGGTGCCGGTGTTGTTCGTTTGCACGTTGCTGAACTTCAGCGTACCGGTGGTCGCGCCGCTGATCTGGCCGCCATTGACCAGATTGGTGCCATCCATTTGCCACAGATAATGCAGCGGCACCGTCCCGGTCGCCGTGACCGTAAAGTTCGCGGTTGCTCCCGTAAACGTCGTCAGGTTCGTCGGCTGCGACACGATTACCGGCGAAGACGCCACGATCAGGTTGGCAATTGAACTGGTCACCGCTCCGCCAAAATTGGTTACGATGACCGAGTAACCCCCGCTGTTGGTCAATTGCGCGCTGCTGATTTTCAACACGTTGGTGGTCGCCCCGCTGAGGTTGCCGGCGTTGGCCAGGTTCGTCCCGTTAAGCTGCCACTGGTACCGCAACGGCGTCGTGCCGGTCGCCACGACCGACATGGTCACATTCGTAGTCACCGGCACGGCCTGGTCCGTCGGTTGCACGGCGATGGCAGGCGGGACATTCGTCACACTCAAGTTAACAACGGAACTGGTCACCGACCCGGCGACGTTGGTGATGACGACCTGGAAAGCACTGGCGTTGGTCGTCTGCGCATTGGTAACAATCAGCGTACTGGTGGTTGTGCCCAGGAAGTGCCCGCCATTTACCAGGTTCACACCGTTGGTGGTCTGCCAGTGATAACTCAACGGCACCTGCCCGATTGCGGTAACCGAGAAGACCGCATTGGAGTAAACCGCCACGGCCTGATTCGTTGGTTGCGTCACGATAATCGGCGCGGTTTGGACGGTCAGAACGGCGATGGAGCTGGTGACTGAACCGCCAAAGTTGGTGACGATGACGGAATAATTCCCGGCGTTGTTCGTGGTCACGTTGCTGATGGTCAGCTTATTGGTAGCCACGCCGCTGATGTTCCCACCGTTGGTCAGAGACGACCCGTTGAACTGCCACTGGTAGCGCAACGGCGCGGTTCCAGTCGCGAGCACAACCAGATTGACATTGGTGCCCACCCCGACGGTCTGATTGGTCGGCTCCACGGTAATCATGGGCGGGATATTCGTTACGTTCAGGTTAACGACGGAACTGGTTACCGACCCGGCGACGTTGGTGATGACGACCTGGAAAGCGCCGGCGTTCGTCGTTTGGGCGTTGGTGACGATCAGCATACTGGTAGTCGTCCCCAGGAAATGGCCGCCATTCAGCAGGTTTACGCCGTTGGTCGTCTGCCAACGATAACTCAACGGCGTCTGTCCAATTGCGGAAACGGAGAAGGTTGCATTGGCGCTTACAGCCACAGCCTGGTTCGTCGGTTGCCCGATGATCTGCGGCGCGGTGATGACCGTCAGGACGGCGTCCACCGAATTGGTAACGCCGGCAATGTTCGTGACCGTGACCGAATAGTTGCCTTGCGAAGCGAGTTGCACGTCGGTGATGGTCAAGGTGGCATTGGTGGCGCCGCTGACCCGGGCGCCAATGTGAAGTCCATTGGTCAGGGGCGAGCCGTTGAACTGCCACTGATAACTCAACGGCGATGTTCCGGTCGCAAAGACGGAAAAGGTTGCGGTCGTTCCAACGCCGTTTGTCAGGCTGACGGGTTCGCCCGAATTCGTGTCAATTCCTGGTGGGACATTCGTTATCAGCAGATGTGCGATGGAACTGGTCGTTGCTCCGCCATAATTGGTGACGACGAACCAGTAGTATCCGCTGTTGGTCTCTTGCGCATTGCTGATAGCCAAAGTGGCGTTGGTCGCCCCGCTGAGGTTGTTGGTATTTACCAGGCGTGTGCCCACGAAGTTGGTGTCCCCCTCCCACCACTGAAGAAAGAACGGCGGAAACGCAGTCCCGTTAACGCTGAACTGGATGAATGAACCCGCGCTGTTGGTCTGGCTTTGGGGTTGGATCGTAAGAATCGGAAGTGGCACTGTCAACAGGATGGCGGCCAGAAAAGCGTCGTTCGTGCCGTTGCGAGTGGAATGGAGAGCGCTAGCCGTCGGGAAATCGCTCGAGAGGGTCTGGCCGACGACATAGACATTCGTGGTGTCTGCCGCAATGCCGTAGCCAAAATCATTGTCGCGACCGCCAAGACAGGTTGAATACAGCAAGGCGCTGGCGTTGGTATTGAACGCGGTGACGAACGCGTCGCTTTTGCCGGAGTTGGCCGCGTGCAAGTAGCCCGGCACATTGAGCGTCGGGAAATTGGTTGCGGAAGTCCCGCCGGTGACAAAGACATTGCCCGTGGGATCCAAGGCCACGCCATAACCAATGTCGATCGCAAAGCCGGTACCCCCGAAGATGGCGGAATACCCGATATTCGCATTTGTGCCATTCCATGTGATCTGCGTCAGAAAGACATTGGTAACCACTGCGAAACCGAAGCTGAGGTTGTTGGTCAAACCGTTTTGCAGATTGGTAATGGTAACGGTGTCCGGGAAATTGGTTGAAACCGTCCACCCGGTCACGTAGGCGGCACCGCTGTCATCCGCCGCAATGGCATAAGCCAGGTCGTTGTTCGTTCCTCCCAGCAGGGTGGAATAAACCCGGTTGGTGAAAGACCGGGCGAATTTGACGACAAACGCGTCGAAAGCACCACTCCCATTCGTCGTCGCACCATTGAGCGAAAAGCCGTTGACGAGGTTGGTGAGGATCACCTGGTTGGTGGTCCCCGCGAAGTTCGTCTGGTCAATCTGCTGATATATGGCATTGGCCGTCGGGAAGTTCGTCGAGGCCGTGTAGCCGGTCACGTAAATATTGGTTGCATGATCAATCGCTATGGCGGTCCCGACATCATAGTTTGTGCCTCCCAGGAAACTCGAATAGACCAGGCTCGTGCCGCCGGCGCCGATCTCGGTTACAAAGGCGTTGGCGTTAATGAAGGCGGAGAAGGCGGAATTGGTGGCCTGGAATTGCTTCTGCACGGCGTCCGGCGTCGTTGGGAAATTCGTTGAGTAAGTAACCCCCGTGACAAACGTATTGCCGGAGGCGTCCACGGCTATGCCATTGGCGATATCCACGGCGTCACCGCCAAGGTAAGTCGAATAAATCAAGTTTGCCCCGTCGCCATCCAATTCCGCGACGAAGGCGTCAACGAGGTAGTTGCCGAGCTGCGGAATCAGCTTTCCACTGATGCCGGGGTAAAGTGCATTGGCGGTCGGAAAATTCGTTGAGTCGGTATAACCGGCCACATAAACATGGCCCAGGTCGTCCACCGCCAGGGACGAGGCTCTGTCATTGGCACTGCCGCCGAGGTAAGTGAAATAAATGAGATTCTGGCCGAGGTGGTCAAACTTGGCCACGAACGCATCGCCGGCCAGGCTGCCGCCCTGGTAATCAGGTTGGAAGACGCCCGGCGTGGAAAGCGGCACGTTATTGGCAAACTTTGATGAGAACGTCTGCCCGGCAACGTAAACGAAACCATTGGTATCCAGTTTCACCGCCCAGGCGATGTCACCCGAATCCCCGCCGAAGTAAGTGGAGTAAAGCAGAACCGGGTCAATCACCAGCATCCGGGCGCGGTCATAGCTGCCGACGCTGAAGGCAACGGTGTGCGCATCCACCAGCCGGTAGCCGCCAGCGATTTCCTGACGCACACCGTTTACGATTTGGTAGAGCGCTGGCCGGGCTTGCCGGATTTTGCCTCCGCTCACGCTCAAAACCAACCCGCCCCGGGGAGTGACGGTGATTTTATCCAAACCGTCGAAATGAATCTTAATGGCGTCCGGATTTGCGCCGGGCGCGACTTCAAAATCGTATTCGAGATGCTGTTGGTTGCCGTAATAAACCAGGCCGATGCCGGGATACATTTCTTCAACGCGCACTCTGGCAAACAGGGGCAATCCGGTTTGCCAGCGGGCCGGGTCGTTGCCGGTGAGATAATTGATTTTGCCGGGCAATTCGGCGGCGCCGCGGAGCAGCGCCCGCGGATTCGCGCCGATGAACTGCATCCGCGCGGTCGCCATCCCCCCGGCGGCTTTGCGCAGAACGATTTGCGCTTCAGCCGGCGCAATCAGGAACTCGGAATCGCGTCCACGCGCGAGGAACTGCACGGAACGGTCCGCCTGTCCGCGATTGGTTTCAAAGTAAAGCGGCAGGCTGCCGAACGGTGTCGCCGTTTGTGCGCCCACGGCCAGTGCTGCCAGACTGGTTGCGAGTACAGCGGGCAGAATTTTTTTGGAGCAACGAGTCATTTTAAAAATCGCGGGTGTAACCAACGCCAAACTGGAACTGGCCGCTGGTCCCGTTATATTGATCATGGTGAATGGGCACGCCATAGTCCAGCCGCAACGGGCCGAGATGGGGAATGTTCAGGCGAAGGCCCAGGCCCCAATTATCGTCAAAATTGCCGGAAAACGAGTATGGGCCGGAGCCAACCGCGCCCGCGTCGTAAAACAAGGCGAAGCGCACGCCGATACCGTTCTCCTTTTCCAGGACCGGGATGCTGTATTCCAGCGAGCCGAACCAATAGCTGTCGCCGCCAATTGGTTCTCCGGGCAGGAAGGGATTGATGCGATACAACGGGTCACGCGGACCGATATTCCGGTATTTGAAACCGCGCAAGGAATAAAGTCCGCCCAGGTAATAGCGGTCGTAGAACGGCACATCGCCGCCGCTCAAGCTGTCGGCGATGCCGGCGCGTCCACCCGCTTCCAACACGTGGCCCGGCAGGAAACCGGGGAAAAACCAGTCGCTTTTGACCTCGATTTTGTAGAAGGTTTTGTCGCCGGTACTGAGTTCGCCGTCAATTTCCGTACGTTGGCCGTGGTTTGGCAGTTGCGTGCTGTTGCGCGTGTCGTACGCCAGCGATGCGCCAAAGCGTTGATAAAAATGGTCGCCGGTCTCGTCCAGAATGGCCTGGGGCACATTGGGATAGACGGGCAGAGGATAAGGATTGTATTCCAAACCATGCCATCCGCCGTTCAGTGAAATGCCCACATCTTCAATCGTGTAGCTGACGCTGCCGATGAGGAAGTCGCTCCACAACGCGCGGGTGAGGCTCAACTTCATGCCGGTGCGGGTCTCGTCATAAATATTGTTCGGACTGTCAAAATCCAACTGGTCGCGGTACAGGTCCACGCCCAGCGCCAGTTTGCGGTTGAGAAACCACGGCTCGACGAAGGAGAGCCGGTAGTCCTGCCGCTGGGTGCCCAATTGCATGAACAGGCGGAATTTCTGGCCGGCGCCGGTGAAATACGGCGGATGGAACAGATCAAAATTGCCTTGCGTCAGCTCGACATAGCCGACGAGCGATTCCACCGAATTGAAGCCCGCGCCGAACGTGAGCTTGCCGGTGTTTTCCTCCTCGACGTTCACAATCAGGTTTTTGCGTCCGGCAATCGGCGGGTCGGTCGGCTCGGGCCGCAGGTCCACCTTGTCGAAATACTGCAAATTTTCGAGGCGTTCCTTGCTGATCTCGACGCGCACCATGTCAAAGACTTCCCCGGGCGAAATCGCCAGTTCGCGGCGGATGACCTTGTCCTTGGTTTTCAAGTTGCCGCGGATTTCGATTTTCTCCACGTACGACTTCTGAACCTGGTCCACTTGAAACTCCAAATCCATGGTGCCGGCGTCCACGTTGGGAATGCGTCCGACGCGCAACGCCTGGCCCTGGGCGACTTCGATATAGCCCTGGCTGCCGTAAAAATC
>Ga0335081_10009673_pt1 | contig 15541 bp, 18 predicted proteins | sample Lox_Sample_35_FD_206713 | JGI IMG/M metagenome (GOLD analysis project Ga0335081, IMG submission 206713) | Soil microbial communities from Loxahatchee National Wildlife Refuge, Florida, United States - Lox_Sample_3.5 | ecosystem: Environmental > Terrestrial > Soil > Wetlands | place: USA... | reverse complement strand
AGATTTCCTGAATCGACCCATGCGGTTCGTAGGGTGGGCAAAATCGCGTGGCAACGCCTCTCCGCGTGGGCACGGCGCTTGCGCGATTTTGCCCACGCGGATGGACAGTGCCACGCGCCGTGCCCACCCTACGGAAACGCCGCGATCTCCGCGTGGTGCAGCACGCGAAAGCGGGCATCCGTGTGCTCCTGCTTGAACAGGCCGAGCCGGTCGATCGCGATCGGGCGATCGCCGCACCGGCGGGCGAAATGGCGGCGCAGCAGGGCGAGCATCGCGGCCTGCTGGTCGGGCGCGAGCCGCCCCGTCAGCGTCATGTGAAAGCGGAAATCCGCGAACACGTACGGATAGCCCCAGCGGTCGAGATTTTGCACCTGGCGCTCGCTCAGTCCGGCGGCGCGGCGTTCGCGTTCGGCGGCCGGCATCGGCGCGCGGAAGGCGTCGAACTCGGTCGTGCAGCGATCGGCGAGCGCCGCGAGCGGCGCCGACGGTTCGCGCGGCACGATCGCCGTGAACGTGCCGAGCAGGGCTATGTCGGGGTCGATGCGGGCGAGCGTCTGTCCGCGCTGCGCGAAGCCGAAGAAGGCTTGCACGAGCTGCGCCTCGCTGCGGCCCGGCGCGAGGCGGAACGGCGCCTTGAGGGTGGCATGGAAGCCGTAGCGGCGCGGCTCCTCGGTCAGGCTGCGCCAGCTCTCCGCGTCGATGGCGGCATCGGCCGGCATGGGGACGTCGTCGCCCGAATAGCAGTCGTAGCCGAGCATCGCGCTGCCGAAGCGATAGAGATCGCAATCCGCCGCCGGCACGAAGTAGATCGCGTAGCGCGCCTGGGTGGCGTTCATCGCGGCGCCCGTCCCGGCATGGTCGATCGCTCGCGCGCCACAAGATGCTTCACGCCGCGCCGCCCTCGGCAGGTTGCGACAGGGGGCGGGCGTCGTGCGGGCGCTCGCTCGGCTGCGCCGGGCCGCGCTGCGCCTCGGGCGGGCTCGCGGCGGGCGCCAGCAGCGCCTCGCCGATGAGGAAGAACAGCCAGGTGGCAACGCCGCCGAACATCACCCAGGCCTGAAAGGTGCGCTCGTCGGCGACGACCGCGCGCGGCTCCTCGACCCAGTAGAGCAGGGGTGCGTGCGGCGCGGCCGTCAGGTCGAAGCGGGCGAGCGCGCGCTCGACCGCCTTGTGCGCGGGCGAGAACGCGGTCGCGACATAGCGCACGCCGGCGCGATAGCTCTGCTCCCAGTTGCGCGGCGTGCGAAAATCGAGCGGGCCGTAGCCGGAGATCCTCGCCACCGCCCAGGCCTTGATCGGCTGCGCCGGCCTCCAGTTGTCCGGCACGATCGGCGCGACCCGCCAGCCGATGGTCGGCACGATGGCGCTGCGCCGGTCGGACGCGGTCGTGAATTCGGTCGCGACCCGCGCATCGGTGAAATGGAACTGCCCCGCATAGGGATGGCGCGCGATGTCGGCGAGCGCGATCGTGCCGGCGTTCGGCCCCATGATCTGCACGTCGGAGGTGAGCGCAATGATGAGGCCGATCACCGGCATCAGCGCCGCCCCGGCGAGCGAAGCGAGGCCGCTGTCGCGTCCCGCCCACAGCCCGACATTGAGGCCGACCGTGACGGCGGCGAAGATCGCCACCATGGTCCAGCCGAGCGAGGCGAGCGGCACCACGATCGCGGTCACGACCAGCACGGCGGCAAGTCCGCGCGCGGCCGAACGCCACAGTACGGAGCGGATCAGCCGGCGCAGCCGGCACGGCGCTTCGTTGCGTGCGCTCACGGCCATTTCACCACCGGCGGCATCGAGGAGAGGATCGACTCGACATTGCCGCCGGTCTTGAGGCCGAACACGGTGCCGCGGTCGTAGAGCAGGTTGAACTCGACATAGCGGCCGCGCCGCACCAGCTGCTCCTCGCGCTCGTCCGCGCTCCACGCCAGCGCCATGTTTCGCCGCACCAGCGCCGGATAGACCTTGCGGAACGCGCGCCCGACCTCCTGCGTGAAGGCGAAATCGGCGTCCCAGTCGCCCGACGCGAGGTAGTCGTAGAAGATGCCGCCGATGCCGCGCATCTCGTTGCGGTGCTTGAGGAAGAAATATTCGTCGCACCATGTCTTGTACTTGTCGTAGGGCGCGACCGCCGGATGCGCGTCGCAGGCGGCGCGCATCGCGGCGTGGAAGTCGCGCGTGTCCGGGTCATCCTGCGTGCGGCGCTTGCCGAGCACCGGAGTGAGATCGGCGCCGCCGCCGAACCATGCCTTGCCGGTGACGACGAAGCGCGTGTTCATGTGCACGGCGGGCACGTTCGGATTGAGCGGATGGGCGATCAGCGAGATGCCGGAGGCCCAGAAGCGCGGATCGGCCTCGGCGCCCGGGATCTGCGCGCGGAACTCGGGCGCGAACTCGCCGAAGACGGTCGAGACGTGCACGCCGACCTTCTCGAACAGCCGGCCCTTCATCAGCGCCATGGTGCCGCCGCCGCCCGCCGCCCCGGCCTGATCGGCGCGGGTCCACGGCGTGCGCACGAACCGGCCCGCGGTCGCGCCGTAGAGCGCGGGCGGCGCCGCGTCCTCGATCGTTTCGAGCGCCGCGCAGATGTCATCGCGCAGGCTTTCGAACCACCCACGCGCGCGCGCTTTGCATCCTTCGAGCTGTCCGGCGTCCATGTGTGTTCAATTGAGCGTTCAATTGACTTCGATCTTCTCGGCCAACCACATCTTGATGAGCGATTGGTATGGAACGTCTCGCTTGTTCGCAGCGATCTTGATCCGGTCAAGCAGTGAAACCGGCAAACGCAGCGAAATCGCGGTTGTGGACGGCTTGAGATTCGGCAGGCGAACGCGCTGCGCCTTGGTCCAATCGACATATTCGCTCGAGTCGCGGCTTTCCCAGAAGGCACGCTCCTCCGCTTCGCTGCGGAAGCTTGGAATGGGCTTAAGTTTCCTGGCCATAACGGGATTTCTCCTTTCGGTTCATGTCGCGCGCCGAAATGATGCGGATCTTGGTCGCATGATCGCGCAACGTGAAGGTCACGTGCAGGAGCCTATTGGCGATGGTCCGCCCAAGCCCTTGATAACGCGCCTCCGCCAGGCTGTGCTTGAGGTCGTCGGTGACCACCAGCGGATCATTGAAGAACACCTGCTCGGCTTCCGCCTCGCTCACACTGTGCTTATCGACGCTCTTGCGCCGATTGCCCTGGTCCCAGTCGAACCCGACGATCCGCGTCCAGTCGATCATGGTCGTATATTATAGTAATATACGACGGAAGCAAGACCGCGATCGCCGAAGTCACGCTCGAAGTCCCGTTCAGCGAAGCTGCCGCAGCGCCTCGCCCGCTGCCATCGCGCAGGTCATCGCGACGTTGAGCGAGCGCATCCCGGGCTGCAGCGGGACTCTCAGCCGCACCTCGGCGGCGGCGTGCACTGCCGCGGGCACGCCGGAGGATTCGCGGCCGAACAGCAGGATGTCGCGCGGCTCGTAGGCATGATCGAGGTAGGAGGCCGTGGCCTGCGTGGTGAAGAGCACGAGCCGCAACCTCTGCGTCCGTCGCCAGGTGTCGAAGGCCGCAAAGGACACGTGGCGGACCAGCGTGACCTGGTCGAGATAGTCCATCCCGGCGCGGCGGAACGCGCGGTCGCTGGTCGGGAAGCCGGCCGGCTCGATGAGATGCGCTTCGAGACCCAGGCAGGCGGCGAGGCGGAGAATCGTTCCGGTGTTCTGCGGGATGTCGGGCTCGAACAGGGCGATGCGCATGGGCGGGGCAACCGTCATCGGCCCGATGCGGCGAAATTGCCGGCGATCAAGGCCCTTGGACAGGGTTTCTTTCGCCGGACTTGCGCTATTATTCCAGTGGTGCCAATAGAACGCCGCGAATTCGTGCCGCTCGGCTGCCGTCCCCAGGGCCGGCCGCGGCCGGGATTCCCGCCGGGATGGGGGGTGGCTCCACGTGGGGCGCCAGGGGGTTCGCCGCGCAGGCGGGCCGACGGAACAGAAAGGAACCACGATCGTGACGACGATGTCATCGGCCGAGCCGACGCGGCGCGATTTTCTCTACATTGCCACCGGCGCTGTGGGCGCCATCGGCGCCGCCGCGACGCTGATCCCCCTGATCGGCCAGATGAATCCCGATGCCTCGACGATCGCGGCCGGCGCGCCGATCGAGGTCGACCTCGCCCCCATCGCGGAAGGGCAGATCATCAAGGTGTTCTGGCGCAGCAAGCCGATCTACATCAGCCACCGCACCAAGAAGGAGATCGACGAGGTCCGCGCCGTCCCGATCGACACCCTGAAGGACCCGCAGACCGACCAGTCGCGCGTCCAGGCCGGCCACGACCAGTGGCTGGTGCTGATCGGCATCTGCACCCATCTCGGCTGCATTCCGCTCGCCAACCAGGGCGACTATGACGGCTGGTTCTGCCCCTGCCACGGCTCGCAATACGATGCGTCGGGCCGCATCCGCAAAGGTCCCGCGCCGTTGAATCTCCCCATCCCGCCCTACAAGTTCGTCTCCGACACCAAGATCCAGATCGGCTGATCGGTCGGCCATTTTTTCGAGAAGACACCCATGAGCGGAAATTCGACCTATCAGCCGCAGAACGCGTTTCTCAAGTGGTTCGAGCGGCGCCTGCCGATCATCGGCCTCGTCCACTCCTCCTTCGTCGCCTATCCGACGCCGCGCAACCTGAACTACTGGTGGACGTTCGGCGGCATCCTCTCCTTCATGCTCGCCGTGCAGATCCTCACCGGCATCGTCCTGGTGATGCACTACACGCCGAACGTCGACATGGCCTTCAATTCCGTCGAGTACATCATGCGCGACGTGAACTTCGGCTGGCTGTTGCGCTATCTGCACGCGACCGGCGCCTCGATGTTCTTCCTCGCCGCCTACATCCACATGTTCCGCGGCCTCTACTACGGCTCCTACAAGGCGCCGCGCGAGGTTTTGTGGATCCTCGGCGTGATCATCTACCTCTTGATGATGGCGACCGGCTTCATGGGCTACGTGCTGCCGTGGGGGCAGATGAGCTACTGGGCCGCGACCGTCATCACCAACCTGTTCTCGGCGATTCCGGTGGTCGGCGAGCCGATCGTCACCTGGCTGTGGGGCGGCTTCGCGGTCGGCAATCCGACCCTGCAGCGCTTCTTCTCGCTGCATTATCTCCTGCCGTTCGTGATCGCCGGCGTGGTGGTGCTGCACGTCTGGGCGCTGCACGTCGCGGGCCAGAACAATCCGGCCGGCGTCGAGCCGCAGTCCGACAAGGACACCGTGCCGTTCACGCCGTATGCGACCGTCAAGGATGCCTTCGCCCTTTCGGTGTTCTGCATCCTGTTTGCATGGTTCGTGTTCTACATTCCGAACTACCTGATCCATCCCGACAACTACATTCCGGCCAATCCGGGCCAGACGCCGGCGGAGATCGTGCCCGAATGGTACTACCTGCCGTTCTACGCGATCCTGCGCTCGATCCCGAACAAGCTGATCGGCGTGACCGCACTGTTCTCGTCGATCCTGGTGCTCGCCTTCGTGCCCTGGCTCGACACCTCGCGGGTGCGATCGGCGACCTACCGGCCGATCTACAAGTGGTGCTTCTGGGCTTTCATCGCCGACTGCATCGCGCTCGGCTATCTCGGCTCGCAGCAGCCGGTCTACCCGTTGACGCTGATCGCCGGCATCTGCACGTTCCTGTATTTCTCCTTCTTCCTCATCGTGCTGCCGCTGGTCGGCCTGATCGAGACGCCGCGGCCGCAGCCGAACTCGATCGCCGATGCGGTGCTCAAGAAGGCGAAGCCGGTGGCCGCCGTCCTGCTCGTCGGCCTCGCGGTCGGGCTCGCCGGCCTCATCGGCTCGACCACGCCGGCCTCGGCGCAGGAGGCCGAGAACCCGCCGATGCTCAAGTGGTCGTTTTCGGGCCCTTTCGGGGTCTATGACCGGGCGCAGCTGCAGCGGGGCTTCAAGGTCTATCACGACGTCTGCCAGAACTGTCACGGCCTCAAGCTCTTGTCGTTCCGCAATCTCGCCGAGCCCGGCGGGCCGGCCTTCACCGAGGCGCAGGTCGCCGCGATCGCGGCCGACTACAAGGTCAAGGACCTCAACGACCAGGGCGAAATGGCCGAGCGCCCCGCGCGGCCGGCCGATCACTTCCCGCCGCCGTTCGAGAGCGACGCGCAGGCGCGCCAGGTGACCGGCGGCGCGCTGCCGCCCGATATGTCGGTGCTTGCCAAGGCGCGCGGCTACAAACGCGGCTTTCCGCGCTTCCTCGTCGATATGGTCGTGCCCTACCAGGAAGCCGGCCCCGACTACATCGCGGCGATCGTCAAGGGCTTCGTGGACAAGCCGGCGGACTTCTCCCTGCCGCCCAACACCTACTACAACAAGTACTTCCCGGGCCACGCGATTGGCATGCGGCCGCCGCTCACCGACAAGCAGGTCGAGTACACCGACGGCTCGCCGCAGACGGTCGACCAGTACGCCAAGGACGTCGCCGCCTTCCTGATGTGGGCGGCCGAGCCCCATCTCGAGGCGCGCCACCGCATCGGCTTCCAGGTGATGATCTTCCTGGTCGTGTTCGCGGGGCTGCTCTATTTCACCAAGAAGAAGGTGTGGTCGGCGGTGCATTGAGGCGTTGCGGCGCATCGCAATGTTGACAAAGGGCCCCAACCGGGGCCCTTCGTTTGGGTTTTCCCGTCATTGCGAGGCGCGCGCAGCGCGCCGAAGCAATCTCGTGCCGCGCACTCCGGGATTGCTTCGCTTCGCTCGCAATGACGCCGTGTGACAGGGGCGGGCCATGGCCAAATCCGTGCTCGGCATCATCGGCGGGTCCGGCATCTACGATCTGCCCGGCCTGCAGAAGGTGAAGAGCCGCCGCATCAGGAGCCCGTGGGGCGAGCCGTCGGCGGCGCTGCGCGTCGGCGAGATCGCCGGCCGGCCGGTGGTCTTCCTGCCGCGCCACGACACCGGGCATCGCCTGTCGCCGTCCGACATCAACTACCGCGCCAATATCGACGTGCTCAAGCGCGCCGGCGTCACCGATCTCGTCTCGCTCTCCGCCTGCGGCTCGTTCAAGGAGGAGCTGCCGCCCGGCACGTTCGTGCTGGTCGACCAGTTCGTCGACCGCACGCATCGGCGCGAAAGCTCGTTCTTCGGCAAGGGCTGCGTCGCCCATGTCTCGATGGCGCATCCGGTCTCGCCGCGGCTGCGCATCCATCTGGCCGAGGCCGCCATGGCCGAGGGCATCCCGGTGGTGCGCGACGGCACCTATGTGTGCATGGAAGGGCCGCAGTTCTCCTCGCTCGCCGAAAGCCTCACCTACAAGCAGCTCGGCTACGCGGTGATCGGCATGACCAACATGCCGGAGGCGAAGCTCGCGCGCGAGGCGGAGATCTGCTACGCGACCGTCGCGATGGTGACCGATTTCGACTGCTGGCACCCCGACCACGACGCCGTCACGGTGCAGGACATCATCAAGGTGCTCACCGCCAATGCCGAGAAGGCGAAGCGCCTGGTCGCGCGGCTCGCGCGCGATTTTCCCCGCGAGCACGAGCCGTGCCCGATCGGCTCCGACCGCGCGCTCGACACCGCGATCATCACGGCGCCGGACGCGCGCGATCCCAAGCTGATCAAGAAGCTCGACGCGGTGGCGGGCCGGGTATTGGGGAAGAAGAGGTAGGGTGCGCAAGGTCGCCGTTGCGACCTTGCCCACGCGCCGAGCATAACCGTTGGGCGCGTGGGCGGCGCAACGGCGCCGCCCACCCTACGCCCTGGAAAGGAGCATCCCATGGCGCATTATCACGCCGCGATCTGGATCGACCACCGCGAGGCGCGCGTCTTCCATTTCAATCCGGCCGACGTCGACAAGCTGGTCGTGCATCCGCACGATCCGACGCATCACATCCATCACAAGGCGAACGCGATCGGCAGCGGCCATGCGGCCGAGGACGAGGATTTCTACCATCGCGTGGTCGAAGCGGTCGCGGACGCGGGCGCGATCCTGATCACGGGTCCGGCCAATGCCAAGACCGAGCTCGTCAAGCACATCCACCATCATGACGCGGCGCTGATGAGCCGCATCAAGGGGATCGAGACGGTCGACCATCCGACCGATGGCGAGCTCGTCGCCCACGCCCGCAAGTACTTCAGGGCGGAGGACCTGATGACGCCGCAGAAGCACTGAGCGCGGCCCCTGCGGGCAGCCGCTCACCGGTTGCGATCCGTCTCATGGTTCGCCACAGTGTGCGGTGCCGCAAGCGTCCCGCCCTTCGCTATTTCCCACCTTACATGAGCTGACCCATGGCGACGACGATCCTCGAGAACGACCTCAAGGCCGCGATCCGCACCATTCCGGACTATCCCAAGCCCGGGATCATGTTCCGCGACATCACGACGTTGCTCGGCAATGCGCGCGCCTTCCGCCGCGCGGTCGACGAGCTGGTGCAGCCGTGGGCCGGCTCGAAGATCGACAAGGTCGCCGGTATGGAGGCGCGCGGCTTCATCCTCGGCGGCGCCGTCGCCCACCAGGTCTCGGCGGGGTTCGTGCCGATCCGCAAGAAGGGCAAGCTGCCGCACAAGCGCGTGTCGATCGCCTATTCGCTCGAATACGGCATCGACGAGATGGAGATGCACGAGGACGCGGTGGCGAAGGGCGAGCGCGTGATCCTGGTCGACGACCTGATTGCGACCGGCGGCACGGCGGAGGGCGCCGTCAAGCTGCTGCGCCAGATGGGCGCCGAGGTGCTCGCGGCCTGCTTCATCGTCGACCTGCCGGAACTCGGCGGCGCCGACAAGATCCGCCGCCTCGACGTGCCGGTGCGCACGCTGGTGACGTTCGAGGGGCACTGATCTGGCGACGCATCGGGCGCCGGTTGGGCCGGCGCCCGATCGTCACTGTGGCGGCAAGCGCGTGCGCCCGCGGCGCGCCTAGGCGATCGGCGTGTTGGTCGTCGTCGTGCCGCGCTTGAGCTCCAAGGTCGGCGGGCCGGTGCGCCGCGCCTTGTTCTGCGGCTGATCGGTGTTCGCCGAGCGCAGATCGGTCGAGGTGAGCGCGCCGGAGATGATCGCGCCCTTCTCGATCTGCAGCTCGCCGTAGGAGATCTCGGCCTCGATGTGCCCGGTCGAGCGCACGATCAAGAGCTGCTTCACCTCCAGCCGGTCGCTCACCGAGCCCTGGATGTCGGCGTCGGTCACGATCACGCTGCCCTTGAGCGAGCCGGTCGCGCCGACCCGCGCGCAACGGGCGCGCACCTCGCCCTCGACCGCGCCGTCGATGACGACGAGCTCGGGCGCCGCGAGCTCGCCTTTGAAGGTCACGCCTTCACCGATATAGACGACGTTCGGCTCGCAGGTCTTGGTGGTGTTTTCGGTTCCGTCCGCCATTATAGCCCTCCACTGATCGACTTGAATTTGGACCCAACAGGTGTGTGCCACGCGCGACACGTCGGCGAGCCATCGGCGCGCCAGGATGTCCCAAGCATGATTGTCCATTGTGGAGGTGTGGTTCGGTGGAGAGTCGAGTTATCCCCAGAGTTATCCACACCTATTGCGATACCCTATCCGGCTGCGCCCGCGGAAGGTGCCCGGGTGAGTGATCGTGAGGAGGTGGGAGTGGCGCGATACCGGCTGCGTTACGCCGGCGGCCGCGCCTCGTCGAGCGGCGGCTCGGGCGGCGACGTCTTCAGGCTGCCGCGCAGGTTGGAGAGCAGCAGGCGCAGCTCCATCTCGCGGAACTGCAGATAGACCCGCTTGAGCCAGGAATTGAGCTCGCCGCCGAGAGGCTCGCGCATGTCCGGACGGCGGCGGAATTCGCTGAACGAGAACGGCGGCGCATCGACGATCGCGCGCAGCGCGGGCGAGAGCGTCGGGATGCGCAGCGGCAGCGCGATCGCGCTGGTGGCGGGAAAATCGTTGCGCAGGCTGTGCCCGCGCACGATGCCGTCGTTGTAGACGGGCGTCAGCGTGAGGCCGGGGAAGCGCTCGCGCAGCCGCGCGTAGGCCTTGGCCGACTGCGCGTCGGCGTTGGTCGCGAACAGGATGACGGGATCGACCGCCTGCAGCGGCGCCTCGGCCGCAAAGCCGATCTGCTCCATCACCGCGAAGAACGGCTCGTAGGCATGCGCGCTGACGTCGACCACCTTCGGCTTCTCGTTGGCGATGATCAGCTCGTCGAACAGCGCGACCTGGCCGCGCGTGTCGGCGATGTCCGCGCGCACCGTGAAGCTCGGCAGGAACTGCGCCAGCATTCCATCGAAGGTATCGAGATCGAACGCGCCGACCGGCCGTCCGTCGGTGCGATAGAATTCGGTCAACGCCCGCGCGAGCAGCGTCCGACCGGTGCGCGGCCGCGGCGACACGACGATATAGACATGGGTCGGGCGGCTCATGCGGTTCTCGACCAGGGCGCTGGTGCCGCGAACCCGAAGTTCGCACGATTTCTCGGTGAGCACGGTTGTGAACTTCGGGTTCGAACGCGCACTAGAGCATGTTCCGTTCCTTTGGAATCGCAACATGCTCCAATTTTTCTTTATTTGGCGCATGTTGTCGTCGGCGAACCGGCCTCCACTTCGCCGGAACATGCGCTAGCATCATAAAGTTGCCAGTGTCCCTTTCGGTTCCTCGGCGGCCGCGGCGCCGCCGGCGAGCTTCGGAATCGGGACACTCGCCGCCGAACCGGCCGCGGGCGCGCGCCCGGCCCGCGTCAAGGCCCCCTCAGCGGCTCGCCTGCATGCGCACCTGATCCTTCGGGCTCACGATGTCGACGAGCTTGATGCGGTCGTATTCGGCCCACACATGGCCGAGCCAGTGGCGCACATAGCCGCGCAGCACGAACGAATAGGCGGCGCTCTCGGCGTTCGGGCCCTTGTTGGCGATGAAGGAGAGATACGGAACGGAGGCAAGCTCGACCTGCTCGCAGGCCATCTCGTTGAGCTTGGGGATGGTCACCTCGATCGCGTCCTTGATGCGCTTGAAGTAGGAATTGTAGGTCGCCTGGTCCCACTCGAAGAAGTGCGTGTTGTTGATGAAGTTCTTCACCAGGAAGTACTTGGCGTCGGCCATGTGCTCGGCGGTATCGGCGATCTCGTCGAGGGAAGCGACCGAGGGGCCGAGAATGTGAAAAACCGAGAAGGTGATCTGCCCCTTGCGCGCCGCGTCGAGGAAGCCGATGTCGCGCAACGCGTTGAGCGTCGGCGACAGCAGGCCGGCGCGCACGTCGATCATCGTCACGGCCGAGTCGGTGAGCGTGTCGAAGATCTGCATCTGGTCCGGAACCTTGGTCACGTCGACCACGTCGGTGACGTCGGGATGAAAGCGCCTGAGCGTGCCTTTCGGCGACTCGGTGTCGAACGCCCGGATCGGAATCTTCCGCGCGCTGAAGTAATCGAGCAGCGTGCGCGCGACTGTCGTCTTGCCAACGCCGCCCTTGTCGGCCCCCACGATGATGACTGCTGGCTTGGACATGGAAGTTCCTTCCCCGATTTCGTGACGTCAGCTAGGACGTACGGCCCCTTACGGCAGAAACATGACCGAATAACAGCATTATTCCATTCGCGCGCCGGCTGACAGGGTTTCGCGATTCTACCGTGCGGCAGGCGCGCCGACCCTGTGGATATGTTCCGGCAGGCCATGGAATTTGCCGGCGCGGCCGGCGGCGGACGCCGCTACCGCCAACCCGTGGCGGCGCCTGTTGCATGGCCTTGTCGGAAAGGCGATGCGCACCCGTATTTGATACGCGGCAGCGGTTTCGGGATCATGTTCAGTCGTGCGGACCCCACGGTCCGTCCTTGCCCGGATTTGCCGGGCCGGACGGGGCATTTCCGCCGAGCTTGACCGGCGGCAGGTCGGGCAGGAAGGGCTGGCTGCCTTGCGGCGGCAGGCCGGAGGCCGGCACGGACGCCTGCTCCTCGCCGGCGCCCGCGACGGCGCCCCATGGCCCTTCGGCCGGTGCTGCCACGTCCTGGGCGGGCGCCTCGAGCGCGATCGGCCCCGGATCGTGCCCGCCGGCGAACTTGATCAGCGCCTCGATGCGCTTCTCGACCGATGGGTGGGTGTCGAACACGTCGGCGAATTCCTCGCGCGGATTGTCGACGCACATTTCCATGACGGCCGAGGTCGCGCCCTGCAGTTCGCCGCGCCCCTCGATCTTGCGCAGCGCCGAGATCATCGCGTCCGGATTCTTGGTCAATTCCACCGAGCCCGCATCCGCGAGGTATTCGCGCTCGCGCGACAGCGCGAAGCGGATCACGACCGAGAGCAGCCAGGCGACCGCCACCAGCGCGACCGCGATCAGGATCGCGATCATGTTGCCGCCCTTGCCGCGATCCTCGTCGCTGCGCGAGCGGCCGCCGCCGAAGGTGATGCCGGTGTTGAACCACAGGCGAAAGATCAGCTCGGCGAAGAAGCCGATGACGCCCGCGATGATCACGGCGACCACCATCATGCGCACGTCGCCGTTGCGGATATGGGTCAGCTCATGGCCGAGCACCGCCTCGATCTCGGGGTCGTCGAGATGGGCGAGCAGGGCGGACGTAACGGTGACGCAATACTGCTTCTCGTTCATGCCGGTCGAGAAGGCATTGAGCGCGTCGGTGTCCATCACCTGGAGCTTCGGCATCGTGATGCCGCGCGAGATGCACAGGTTTTCCAAGAGGTTATAGAGCCGCGGCTGCTCCTGCCGGGTCACCTCGCGGGCGCCCGTGACGGCGTCGATCATCGACTGGTGGAAGTAGTACGCGATGACGATCCACACGATCGTGCCGATGGTCGCCCACGGCGCCGCGACGAGCAGATCTTGCCAGGCGCGGCGCATGAGATAGTCGAGCGAAGCCTGGTAGGACAGCGCCTCGGCGACGAGCGCGCCGGCGAAGACCAGGACATAGACGAGGAAAAAAAGCCCCGCGAGCAGCGCGATCGAGCGCCGCTTGTTCGATTGGATGTGGGTGTAAAGTCCGTAGGCGGCCATGATCGCTACTCCGCGCTCCGCAGACCCGGAACCCAGGCGCGTGCCGGGCCCCGGCGCCGTGGCGCATCACCTCGCACGTCGCGCTCGGCGCTGCACCGCGTCCGGGGCACGCGCGTCAGAACTTCACCTGCGGCGCGGTCTCGACCGTCTTGCGGTCGTCGCCGAGGTCGAAGAAGGTGCGCTGGGTGAAGCCGAACATGCCGGCGAACAGGGCCGCCGGGAAGACCTGGATGCTGGTGTTGTACTCGCTCACCGCGTTGTTGAAGAAGCGGCGCGACGCCGCGATCTTGTTCTCGATGTCGGTCAGCTCCGCCTGCAGCTGCTGGAAGTTCGCGTTGGCCTTGAGGTCGGGATAGCTCTCCGACAGGGCGAACAGCTGCCGCAGCGCGCCCGAGAGCATGTTCTCGGCGGCGCCCTGCGCGGCGGGCCCTTTGCCCGCTGCCGCCACCGCCGAATTGCGCGCCTGGATCACGGCCTCGAGCGTGCCGCGCTCGTGCGCCGCGTAGCCCTTCACGGTCTCGACCAGGTTGGGGACGAGGTCGTGGCGCTGCTTGAGCTGCACGTCCACATCCGCGAAGGCCTGGTTGACGCGCTGGCGCATCGCGACCAGCGAGTTGTAGTTCATGATCACCCAGATCACGAGGACGACGATGACGGCAATGACGATCCAGCCTGTCGTGGACATCGCAGCACTCCCTTCGGGGACGGCAGCCGCGACGCGGAATCGCGTCGCATGGTGGGGCTCGCGGTCAATCTAATGCGGCACGTTACCGGACGGAACTATGGCAGGCGCGGGGATCGCCGCGGTACGTCGCGCCTGGCCACCAAGCTATTAGATCGTCTGGGAAATTCAACCGCGTGCGGCGTCAGGACGACGCCTCCGGCCAGGCAATCCAGTCGCCCCACCGCCAGCGCTTGCGTGCCGCGTAGCGCTCGCGTTCGCGCCGGCTCGCCGTCGTGGTGACGATTCCCGCAGCCGTGCAAAGCTTGGCGCCGATGCCGGCCTTGCTGACGCGTGGATGCGCCAGCACGCGCGCGCCGGTCGCCGGCCGCCGCGTGCGCGCGAGCGCCACGTAGGAGAACTTCTCGTCCTCGTACGCCAGCGTCGCCCCTTTGACCTGACGGTGATCGCGCGAGCGCGGCAGGCGTTGCGAGAAATGGCACCAGTCCGGGTCGACGATCGGGCAGGCATGGTCGTGCGGGCAGGGCGCGAGCGCATGCGCGCCCCGCGCGATCAGGTGCCCGCGTAGCGTCCGGATGCGCGCGAAGGCCGCCGGCGTGCCGGGCTCGATCGCGACCAATATGTCGCCGGTCGCCTGCCACAGTGCGTCGGCGACGCGCCGCAGGAGCGGGGGCGAAACCTCGCCGATCACGTAGCTCGCGATCACCAGATCGGCGGGCGCCGTGATCGCCAGCGCCGCAAGCAGATCGCCATCGAGATAGGCCGCGGTTGCCGCCATCGCGCTCCCGGCAAGCACGAGTCCCAGGGCGCGCAAATGCGGATTGTCGTCGATCAGGAGGGACGTGCCGAGCGTGGCGAATTGCTGCGCGGCCGCGAACGCCGCGCTGCCGGGGCCGGCCCCGGCATCGACCAGCGTGCGTGGCGCGAAGTCGGGGCAGGCCTCGCGGACCGCCGCAAGAACAGCGCTCGTCGCCGCGTAGGTGGCGGGCAGGCGCGTGAAGGCATACGCGAGGGCATCATCGGCGCTGCGGATCGCCTCGCGCGAGGGGAGGCCGGCTCGATACGATTGCGACAGCGCCTCCGCCCGCCGCGCCAGCTCGCGCTGCGAGCGACCTCGTGCCAGGTCGTCGAGCGCGCGCCGAAGATCGGGTGGGAGATCGACGTCCATGGCAGGTCCCTGTGGCACGTTCCTGATGCAAACGGCGCGACGAGACCCTATATACGCGCATCTTTTTCGAGAAGGCAGCGATCCAGGCGTCCAACATGCGGAAGTCACGGCAAGCACAAGTGCTGATGACGGGAGGGCTATACGCCCTCGTCCGCCGCGGATCTGCTTTGGCCTGAACGAACGTCTTTCCTGACAAGCTGACGAAGGACGAGGGCGGGCGTCACACGCCCTTCTTCAAGAACTATCGTCCGCAGTTCTACTTCCGCACCGCCGACGTCACCGGCACCGTCAACCTCGGCAACGGCGTCGAGATGGTGATGCCGGGCGACAACGCCGAGCTCGCGATCGAGCTCAACAAGGCGATCGCACTCGAGGAGCGGTCGCGCTTTGCGATCCGTGAGGGCAACCGGACCGTCGGTGCCGGCGTCGTCACGCAGATCGTGGAGTGACGGGTGGGGGCCGGGCCGAGGCTCGGCCCCCATTCAATCCCCGTCATGCCCAGGCTTGTCCGGGCATCCACGTCTTTGCGTAACGGCAAGAAGGAAGACGTGGATGGCCGGGACAAGCCCGGCCATGACGTCGTTCCGTGGATTTATGCCACCTGCTGATCCCTGATGCGCACCGCGCCTTCGAGGTCGACCGAGACGAGCTGCGACACGCCGCGCTCCGCCATGGTGACGCCGAACAGGCGGTTCATCCGCGCCATGGTGATCGGATTGTGCGTGATGATGACGAAGCGCGTGTCGGTCGAGC
>Ga0335081_10009672_pt1 | contig 15542 bp, 19 predicted proteins | sample Lox_Sample_35_FD_206713 | JGI IMG/M metagenome (GOLD analysis project Ga0335081, IMG submission 206713) | Soil microbial communities from Loxahatchee National Wildlife Refuge, Florida, United States - Lox_Sample_3.5 | ecosystem: Environmental > Terrestrial > Soil > Wetlands | place: USA... | reverse complement strand
TCTACCGGTCGAAGATGGAAATGATCCGTGATATCCGGTCGGGGAAGGCTATTCACCCTGTTTTCGCACGAAGGATGTCTGTATAGAGGATTGCTTGTGGAAAGAAGACTGCATAAATCTCAGATGAATATGGCTTCCGGCTACAGGGCGGATAATCCTCGGGGCATGTATGTGAAGAACCGGCCCCTTCGTCGTCAAAGGAAACATCCCTCAAAGGGGATGAAGAATGTAAAGCACTTTACAATCCTGAAGAGGGCGGAAAAGACGGCGGTCCTCCTCGTGACCCCGGAGACGGGCAGGCTGCCGGAAGATATGGGAGGCTTGGCAAGATACATATCCGGCAAATCAGGGGGTCTGGGAGAGATGGTTTGCGCTCTGTGCGAGGGGCTAAGGGTGCGGGGTATCGACTGCCACCTGGCGACGATTAATCTGAGAAAACGCTTCCAGCAGGAGAGCGGCATTGATGAGCATGCATGGCGTCAGCTCAGAGATAGGATTGATCCTGACAAGATCCACCTGGTGAGCTCATCCATCTATGCGAACCTCACCAGTGCCTATTCGGGTAATCCCCTTTCCAATGCTGCCGAGTTTCAGAAAGAACTGGTAAATAATACTATCAAGACCATACGAGCCAGAAACAAGGGAAGGCTGATTGTGCACAGCCACGACTGGATGGCAGGCGGTGTTGCCACTGCCTATGCCAAATCAAGGGAGTGTCCCGTACTGCACACGGTGCACAACGTCCACACTGGCCATATCCCCCTGGATATGCTTTATGGGGTAGATATAGGCAACCTTACGTGGAACATCTATTTTTCTAATGATACCGGGAAGATATGCATCGACTCCCAGGCCACAGCCATCAAGAGCGCCACCATGGTCAATTTTGTGGGGGAGAAGTTCCTCAGAGAGATCATCGAGGACTATTTTCTGGACAGGTCATTCATACCCCCGAGCGTGAGGCAGGAGGTTAAGGCGAAGTACGACCATGGTACGGCATTTTCCATCATCAATGCCCCATCCCCCAGGATGTACCCGGAGCGTTGTGAATATCTTGTGAGGAAGTACGGTCCCGATGACGATGTTCTTATGGCAAAGAGGGAGAGCCTGGTGGAGTTTCAGAGGAGGACGGGTCTCGTTGTGAATCCGGATGCGATTCTTCTTTACTGGCCTTCCAGGCTGGACGAGACGCAGAAGGGATGTGAGCTTCTGGAGGATATTGCCCTTAGGTTTGTTATAGAGAACGGTGATGTCCAGATTGCCGTTGTAGGTAACGGGGTTGAGGGGGACAGGACCCACGAGGAGATCATGGGGAGGATTGCATGTACTTCAGGCGGGAAGATAACTTACCAGCGTTTCAGCGAGCCTCTTTCCATGCTCGGCTATGCAGCGGCAAGCGATGTCTTTGGTGCGTCCCTGTATGAACCCTGCGGTCAGATAGACCAGATAGGCAATCTCTTCGGCGCCACGGCGACGAATCGGGATACCGGCGGCTATCATGACAAGATAAAGGAGTTACGGCATTCCTGCGGCGAGGGGAACGGATTTCTTTTCTGTAACTACGACCCGGGCGGGTTATGGTACGGACTGTCGAGGAGTGTTGAGTTCCACAGGAATCTCCCGGAGGTAAGAGAGGCGCAGATGAAGAGGATCATGAGGGAGGCAAGGAATAGATACAGTTTGGACACTATGGTTGATGAGTACGTTAAGGTTTATGAGCGGCTGAACGGCAGCCCGCTAAGCTAAGTAATTTTCTCCACGATTAGGAGGAGGTTTAATAAATGTATAAGAAAATAGCAAAGTCAAACAATGTGGAAGATTTAAAAAACTCTCTCCAGGAAGCCGAGATCATCAGAAGCTGTACAAGAATCGCTTTGAAGAATCCATCTCTGGATCCCGAGTCGAGGGGCGAATATGAGATAGCTTGCATGAGGCTAAACGCGCAGATCAGGGAGCTCAAAATGAGGATGGACAACATACAAAGGAAAACGCATTCGCCAAGAGCTCTTTAATTTGTGACCCAAGTCCATGTTTGGCGTGACCTCAGGTTTTCTAGAAACATATGAAAAATATCATGGCAGGGATCGTTAAAGATCTTTACCCAGGCTATTTTGCCCTGGTTATGGCCACGGGAATTGTCTCCGTATCTGCCAGTCTTCTCGATATGGTTATTCTCGCGGATGTACTTTTCTTTATCAACGTATGCTCGTATTGTGTTCTAATCCTTTTCACTGTTGCACGCCTCTGCCGGTATTTCTCGCTGGTCTTGAGAGATTTGACGCGTCATCAGTCGGGCCCCGGCTTTTTCACGACCATTGCCGGAACGTGTGTCTTGGGAAGTCAGTATGTAATCCTATTTAGTGAGCCTACCATCGGCTTTTTCTTTTGGGTCCTTGGCGCCTGTCTCTGGTTGGTTCTGATGTATACATTCTTTGCGGCGATTATCATTCGCCAAGTAAAGCCTTCCATAGAAACGGGCCTCCACGGCGGCTGGCTCGTCATCGTTGTATCTACACAGTCCCTGTCTGTCCTGGGAATGCTGGCAGCGCCGGGCATCCCGGTTGGGGAACAGATGCTGCTTTTCGTTTCGCTTGCCCTTTATCTCCTGGGTTGTGCCATGTACATGACCTTTATCGCCCTCATATTCTACCGGCTTCTATTCTTTACTCTGGCGCCGGAGGCATTTACACCGACTTATTGGGTCAATATGGGAGCAATCGCCATCACGACACTGGCGGGTTCTCTGCTCATCCAGGAAGCCTCGGCCAGTATCTTCCTTCAAGAGACTCTTCCCTTCTTACGCGGATTCACGCTCTTCTTCTGGGTGGCTGCTACCTGGTGGATACCCCTACTTATTATTCTTGAGCTCTGGCGCCATATCTGGAAACGCATTCCCGTCCATTATGACCCCGAGTACTGGAATATAGTCTTCCCACTTGGGATGTATACAGCGGCAACCTTCACGTTGGGGAGAGCCACCGGGTATGGATTCCTTGAGATCGTCTCACGGGGAATGTTTTATTTGGCTGTCGCCGCCTGGATAGTAACCTTTGCGGCACTGGTGCAAGGATTGTTACGCAGCCTGATTATCACCTTTCCTGAAGGTAACCGCCACCCGACGAAAAAAGTTAAGAACCTTTGACAAACTACGCGAATTGTCTTACTTAAACTAATTGTAAGCTACTATAATGGAGCGAATAAATGAACACCGAGGAAACCTATATTGAAAAACTCTCACCTTGGTGGAAACGGTCCGTCCTTCTTGTTGTCGCTTTGGAATTTGCCGTCCTGCTCTGGGTTGCCGCTGTCACTCCCCGTGATGCTCCCCCGATTCCGGAAAAGGTCATTGGCTCTGATAGCGGGGCTATTTTTACACGAAATGACATCGTCTCCGGCCAGGAGGTCTTCCTCAAGTATGGACTCATGGAAAATGGGTCAATCTGGGGTCATGGGGCTTACCTCGGTCCTGATTTTTCAGCGGATTACCTTCATACCCTGGTGATTGATGCAGCTGCATATCTTTCCCAATTAGTTTTCCACCGTCCCCTTGAAAACCTCACGCCGACTGAGAGATCCGTCCTGAATGCGGAAGTTCAGCAGCTACTCAAAACAAACCGTTACGATTCCGTAACTGGTTATCTTACCCTCACGGAACCTGAAGCGGTTTCTTATCGCGGGCAGATCGGAAAATGGGCGGATTATTTCTACGACCCCGCAGTCAACCGGGGACTCATGACCGGGCTTATCCATGATCGCGAAGAGATCAGACAACTAACGGCCTTCTTTGCATGGACTGCATGGGCTTCGGTCGCTAATCGCCCCGGTAAATCTTTTTCCTATACAAGTAATTTCCCTTACGAGCCTGCGGTAGGAAACCGTCCCACCGCAGATGCCTTCCTCTGGAGTGCCCTCAGCCTCGTCTTCCTTTTGGCGGGAACGGCGGCGGTTCTTTTCGCCTTCGGCAAATTTGATTTTCTCGGATGGAAAGGGGTGCGAAATCATTACCACCCAAAGCTTCTTCCCGGAGAGGCCGGGCCAAGCCAGCGGGCGACGATCAAATATTTCGCCATAGCGATGCTTCTTTTTCTCGCACAGGTTCTCGTGGGCGGCGCCACTGCACACTATCGCGCCGATCCGTCGAGCTTTTACGGTCTTGATTTTTCCAGATTCATATCAAGCAACATCTTTCGTACCTGGCATCTTCAGACAGCGATTTTCTGGATTGCAACATGTTATGTCGGCGGTGGGATTTTTCTTGCCACGGCATTAAGAAAGGTCGAGGCGAAGTGGCAGACGAGAGGAATCAATGTTCTCTTTGTGATGCTTCTCATTGTTATTTTTGGCAGCCTCTTTGGAGAAATATTCGGAGTGTATCAGTTTGCAGGTAAGGCCTGGTTCTGGTTAGGCCATCAAGGATGGGAATATCTTGACCTCGGCAGAGCCTGGCAGCTTCTGCTTGTTGTCGGGCTGCTGGTCTGGCTGTCTCTCCTTATTCGAATCGTGGGACCGCTGAGAAAGGATAAAGAGGAAGGGGAGATCGCGATTCTCTTTCTTCTCACTGCGGCCGCCATCCCTCTTTTCTATCTGCCTGCCCTCTTCTTTACGGGAAAGACCCATTTCTCAGTGGTTGATATGTGGCGATTTTGGATTATCCACCTGTGGGTGGAAGGTTTCTTCGAACTCTTTGTAACCGTTATGATAGCCATCCTCTTTTACAGGCTCGGCATGGTCACACGCATCACGGCGACGCGGGTGATCTACCTGGATGCTATACTCTTTCTTGCTGGAGGTATTGTTGGAACAGGCCACCACTGGTACTGGACAGGACAGTCCAATATATCCATGGCTCTTGCCTCAATGTTCTCAGCGTTGGAGGTAGTTCCGCTTACCCTTCTCACGCTCGATGCCTGGGACTTCATAAAGCTTTCAAGAGGGACATGCGATGTGTGCGGAAAAGAGATTTCCATTCCACATAAATGGACATTCTATTATCTCACCGCCGTGGGATTCTGGAATTTTGTGGGCGCCGGAATTTTCGGCTTCCTTATCAATATGCCCATCGTGAGCTATTTCGAAGTGGGAACCATTCTAACGCCTAATCACGCCCATTCGGCCCTCATGGGCGTCTTCGGCATGTTTGCAGTTGCCTTCATGGTCTTCTCAATGCGGCAGGTCCTGCCGGAGGACAGATGGTCCAGACTGGAGAAATTCATAAAAGTTTCCTTTTGGGGCCTAAATATCGGCCTTGCATTGATGGTACTTCTGAATCTGTTCCCAGGCGGAGTGCTTCAATTATGGGACGTTCTTCAAAACGGTTACTGGCATGCCCGGAGTTCTGAATTTCTTAATAGAAGAATATCGACATTGATCGAATGGGCGCGTCTCCCCGCTGACGTGATCTTTATCGTGTTCGGAGTTGTACCGCTGTTCATTGCAGCCGCAAGAACCTATGGATTTGTGAGAAGTTCGAGTCGGAAATAAAAGGAGAAAATGATGACCCCTGCCGAGCAGCTGAAAGAAGAGCATGAAGGAATTACCTTAATGCTGAGAATATTGGAAAAGGTCTGCGCCAAAATGGAAGCGAAGGGAAAAATAGATCTGGGCCACTTGGAAAGCATCATGGAGTTTTTCAAGATTTTCGTCGATCAATGCCATCACGGGAAGGAGGAAGAACTGCTATTTCCGGCCATTATCCCAATGGAGCGAAAGCTCATCGGTTTCCTGCTGAGGGAGCACAGCCAGGGCCGAGGCTATGTGCGAGCCATGGGCCAAGAGCTTACCCAGATGAAGAAGTTTGAGGGACTCGCCTGGGCAGAATATGCAGCCAAAGCCCAAAAGTATATCGCCCTTATAACCCAACATATCCAGAAGGAGGACAATGTCCTTTTTCCCATGTTGGATGGACTTCTAGGAAGGAAAAAACAGATGGAATTGGTGGAAGGTTTTGAGGATTTGGAGCGCAAGAAAATTGGGGAGGGTATCCACGAAGAATTTCACGAGCTTCTTCATGAATTGAAGGAAATCTATCTGGACTGAAGACTGCGAAAGAAGAAGGGGAAAAGGAGGTATCTATCATGTTTATGGTTATTATCAATTTTCCACCGATCAAGGCGGGAAAGGATGCTGAGTTTCGGGAATGGTTTTCCTGGTCAAATAAAGAGTTTGCAAAGCATAAAGGCTTCATTAATCGGCGGCTTTTGAAACCATTGAAAGGCGGTTCCTACGTCGCTGTTGTAGAACACGAGAGTTATGAAACCTTTATGGCCATGCACACCAGCCTTGACCATGATGAAGCAGGCAAGCGAGTTGGACCGTTACTTGACGGTCATCCGACTCCTCAGTTCTATGAGGTGATTGTTGGGTAAGATTTAATCGAGTGATTACCAAGAACTTAAGCAACCTCGCCTGCGCCAGAATGAGAAAGCCAAAAGTGAGGAAGTAATGTTAAAGTTGAAAATGGATACATAATGATTTAAATTTTAGTTTAGCCGTATGTCTTCCGCTTCCAGTTCCGCCGCAGCAACCTGATAGAGAAGGGCGAGAAAGGTTTGATAGTTATTTCGATCTATGACCAGGACATCGACAGGATGATTTGCCAGACTTCGCGCAGCCCATAGCCCCCCAAAACCGGCACCGATGATGTATAGGACAGACCCAGGTATCCGGCAGGGCTTCAAAAGCGATCCCGGGATTAACCCCCTGCGTCGAATCACCCAGAGCGGGATCATAGATATAGCCGCAAATCGTGCATCAGTACTTTGCCATTGTTTCGCCCTTTTCTTTGCTGCCAACTCTAAGTTGCATTCCAAATTACGTTACAGAAAAAATTGCTTTTTTTATTTCATCGTTTAACATAATAATCTGTGCGTGGTGCTTTGTTTCGTCATCGAGAAGGGCGGCCAGGATATACCTCACCATCGGAAGTCCGCTCTTTTTAAGGGCATTACTTGCGAGGGTGATGGATTGGGATTCTACTTCCAAGTGCTTGTACAGCAATGCAGACAGAGGTACAACTTCATCAGGAGTGAGATGAACAGACTCTTTTGTTAAGTTGTCGATTATCCACTGGAGCATGACTTTGTGTTTTCCCGAATCATATTTAATCATCTCCATTCTCATTTTTACAAAAGGATTATTCGCCTTGCGTATCAATTCATCGGCGCTCGCAATCGTCCTGTCTTCCAATTCAATCCATTCCTGTATGAGCTTTAGGAATCCTTCTGAACTTTTTCGTGATTTCTCCATTTTAGACTACCTCCTTGTATAGGTATTATTTTATTGATTTAGATGCGTTTTTTGATAAGACCCTGCCTTTCGGCGATCCCGCTACAGCGGGTGGTTGTGGCCTATATGTACGCCGAGTCTTCTCAGTCACGCCCTGTTAACGCCAATAGTTGTTAGCAGCAGCAATCGTTGCAAACTCGATCGCGACAACTTGCGAGGCCGCAATCAGTGAGTCCGGATCCGTGCTGTACTTCGACCGGCCGGCTTTGAGTACCACCATGTCCGGCTGAATCTCGTGGATCGAATGTCGTGCCAACATCAACGCGAGGGCTGGGCCCTCCTCCGGTGTTTTCGTGATCAACGAACTTCCGGGCACCAGTTCCATCATACTCTCCTTTCAATCGACAAATTTCCAAACACCATCTTACCTCTTGCTCAGCTCCACTGCCTCGCTTGTATGTAAGCAATACCAAGGCATCGGCGCTGCGGAGCAGCGGCTGACGTATACGGTTTTGACCCCACCCAGGCTTTCCAGGTCATGCACTACACTTCCGTCATCAACGGTTTTCCAGTTGGCATTCACACACTACTAACCACAGCACAAACCTTGATCAATATGATGATTATATCACTACATTAGCGAGGCGCCGTGCCTATGTCCTTCTTGGCGCTTGACGTCCAACTTGCCGAAATACCAGGCCACCAGGGCGCATACCCACCCATTTGGAGTGCTCATCACCCTTCCTCTTTGCCGTTTTCTGGCGACACCGTCTGCGGATATGTTATTTTTTTGTCTTTAACCTTTGCCCATGGCGTTAGGGTATGCTTCCTGGTGGTGCTCATGCCCATGATATGCATTACCAGGAAATTGTGAATGAGCAAAGCGTCTCCTATCAACGATCTGTGGCACCGCCAGGGAACTGCTTCTGCACACATGATGGCCGTTGCCTGTTTTTCTGCCTCCTCTATAAGTATTTGGAGGCTCTCTTCGAATTCAACTGTTTGCATATAGTCGGCGAAGCCCCTGAACGATGAGTTTTTCCATGCGTTATTTGGCGAGTCTTTTCGTGCAAGGCGCAGTCCGCCGAGTCCCCTTATATGGAGATAGCTGATATTAACCGCTCTCAAGGTTTCTCTCAACATGTCCCCGTTGAACTGTGGATTATAACGCGACTTCGGGATAGTACGGACATCTACTACCTTCTTTATTTCATAACCCTTTATAATTTCCATGAACTCCGAGACAGGTCTGGTTGAATGGCCAATCGTATATACTACGGTCTTCCGGCCGGCCGGCCGTTCTTTCATGTCAGATATCCCTTAGTCATCAGCTTGTTGAGGAGGAAATGAAAATAGACAAAGCCGGCATAAGGCTGCCACCGCGAGGTAATCTCTTTTATCTTTTCGTAGTCCGGCCTTTCGCCGAGTCCCATGAAGCCTTGAAGATTTCTCTGCGCGCCGACGTCGTCGCCGGGGAAAATATTTATTCTGCCCAGGCCCCTCAGGAGCACATACTCCGCCGACCACCTGCCGACGCCGCGTATTCTCGAGAGGTACTGAACAGCCTCAGCGTCTTTCATTATCTCAAGGTTCTCAATATCGATCTTTCTGTCGATTATCCCTTCCGAAAGTTCGATGATGGCCCTGCCCTTATTTCTACTAAATCCGAGCCTTCTTAAATCGCCCGGTGAAAACCCAGCCAGGTCTTCTGGTCGAGGAAATGCATGAGAAACCGTTTTATCCTCTCCGAAAGCAGCTCCATATGAATTAGAAAGTCGATTCAGAAGAATAATGCCCAGGTCAAGGGAGACCTGCTGACAGGCAAAAGCAGTGACGAGCGCCTCGAAAACGGTTGGAAACCGGGGCGGCTTCATTCCGGAAAACCGCGCAACGAGAGGTCTCAGCCTCTTATCCTTAACTGACAATGAATAGAAATCACTGAGGTCGCTTCTCAGGGAAAACATCTCCCCCAGCATTGAGGCAATCCATGGTTTTACTGCCAGAGCGCAAACAGTCTCACAAGCTACCGAGACATTCAGTTGCGGTTTTTCTGGACTGCCGCCTTGAGAGGCCGACACTTTGAGCATGTTGCCTTTAAAAGTAAATATTCTTGAATAATTCGTGCCGTCCCAGCAGTCGACCTGATTGTCGGGCCTTCGTCTGAGTGCCCAAACCGTGAGTTCAAGATTAAAGGGAGGAAACGCCCGCAAAGTAAAAGATATACGCTCCATTCTACATCCTCGTTGTGGGACTAGATCCTGCCACCCCGATTGATCCCATTCCGAATTTATCCTTACAGCTTCACGCTTCTCTTTCCATCGGCGATACGCTTAATATAACTAATCAAATGCCTCAATTCTTCTCAGGCACCGGATGAGAAGAAATTCCTTGAGGGTTGAACGTTACGATGTAATGTCATTCAGCGTGAGACGCAGGCACACCATCTTTCTTTTTTTCGGATGCCTGCCATTTCTTTCCTAATCTGCATTGCAAGAATAGCTACTCTTCTCATCCTCTCCTCCTTATGAACTGGATTTATTGTGTCGACCCCCCCTACTGTTGTCGAGGATCTTGTTCTCATGTCTTCCTCGTACTCAATAATACTTCAATCTTAATAAGAATGCTTTATTTCAAACGGTATTTAATATCTTCTGTGGCCCATATATTACACTTGCCTTCAAAAAACAAACCTATGGACAAGCCTTGCGTCATTTTTCACAAGTAGCTTATCCCTACCATTATCCTTCCATTTGATCCTTATTGTTTTCCTCTGTAAGTGTAATAACCTATGATCATTAAGATGCGACCGGGTATAGCAGATGAGAAAATTAAAAGGCGAAGAGCAATGAATATGAAAGAAGTACGAGAGATAGTGAGGAAAAAAGGCGTTGATATCAAGGTTGGTCGGACAAAAATAGAGATGATTCGCAATTACCAGATTGCGGAAGGGTACTCACCGTGCTTTCACACTAAAGAGTCATGTTATGAACTTTGTGTATGGAGGGACGATTGTCTTGACATCAAATAACTCTTCATGTGGTGGCCAGCGAACCACTATTATTCATAGCAGCGCTGTTCAACAATTCACGCAACGAAAGAAGGATATATCATGAATGAAAAAAGCAAGTCCGCGGTAGACTGTTTCGACCTCGCCTGATCGTAGCATGACGTCTTCGAGGGCTTCTGACAGGAGCAAATTCTTATCAAAGGAGGGGGCGATGAAGAGGATTATTGTGTTGGTAATGATTTTAGCGATGATGCTTGCATCTTTCGGTGGATGTTGTGCGTTGAGGGCTGAAGATGGCACGTGTGAAAGTTATAAAGGACGTGACAGGAATAAAAGTCATGAAAATGAATATGGTCATGACCTGCGGAATACGATTAATAAGTTTGAACCCTGAAATCAAAGGGCATTATCTGCCCAAAGGCTCCCTACCTGATTTTGCCAGGCCACTCTGTTTGCATCCTTCAGAAGCGGATGTTCTACTTTATTGACGACTTCCTTGTAATCTTGTTTTTTCAATTCTCACCTCCCGTTTTCTTACTTTTATCAGTAACAGGTCAGGTGAGCTAATAGTTAATTGCCATAAGTGGAGAAGTACGATTGTCTCGATAGGGCAGCAGCCTGGATGTATTTACTCGAAAATTATTGGAACTGTACCACAAAGTCTGTGGCAATTTGTTTGTCACCGTGACAAATCTTGCTACAAATGGTAGCCTCATGAAGAAGTCCGTAAATATATGAGAAAGGAGAATTCCAATGGATGATACCTTTACGAAGAGGGTGCGTGCAGCGGCGGCAGCGGGGTGGTGGACTATCCTTATCGTCTACTGCTTTCTTATTTTACAGTGGCTTCTGTATCTTTTCATCATGTCCAGACAGCCAAGTTGGATGCTTAAGCTCATGGGAGAAGGACTGACTTGGCAGACCTACCAGACGTTGTGGCTATGGGGTATTGGCGCGTTCAAGCTCGGCGTCCTGCTCATGGCAGTCGTCGTCGTGTGGCTCACCATATGGGGTCGGAGGTTGCTGCGCTTGAAGGAATACCAACAGTAGAGCATTAGACATACCGGTTGGAAGTAGCCTATTGAGAAGACTTGGTCATAATTTCCAAAGTTAATGAACTATAAAGAGGCTTTGATTCCCTAGAGGCGAACCTGATGTTTCCTCTAAGAGATACAGTACCAAACAGAACATTTGCTTTAACCACATGGATGCTGATTATCCTGTGTGGGATTGTCTTCTTGTTTGAAACCACCTTGCCACTGGAACTCCTTGAGGAGTTCACCAATTACTTCGGGGTTGTTCCTATTGAATATACGAAACGGCACCGTCACGGTCTTCCTCTCATCAATTACCTGTCCTTCCTTACTACCATGTTCCTGCACGGAGGATGGTTGCACTTTCTTGGCAATATGTGGTTTCTAAAAATTTTTGGCAGCAAGGTGGAGGATCGGATGGGACATGGTCGATTCCTTGTGTTCTATTTGATAGTTGGTGTCCTCGCCAGTATGTTCTACATTTACTTCAGCCCCCGATCCTCAATGCCCGTCATCGGTGCATCAGGGGCGATTGCCGGGGTCATGGGTGCATACTTTGTACTGTTTCCAAGGGCAAGAATCCTCACATTCATTCCGATCATTATTATCCCGTGGTTTATAGAAGTTCCTGCGATCTTTTTCTTGCTGTGGTGGTTTTTGCTGCAGATATTTTCAGGAACAGTTGCACAAGTCTTACCATCCTCAGGCGGAGGTGTGGCATGGTGGGGGCATATCGGAGGTTTCATTGCCGGTGTTTTACTGGTGACTTTTTTTAAGAGACCATGATGGAGACACTATTGAAGTAGCCAATCGAAGAACCGGCTTCCGTCTATCTTTCTTCCGCTAATTCACAATCCCAACTCGTTCCTAAAAGTTAAAGACTGGTTCAGGAGCAGTATCGCGTTTCGGTGCGTCCGGTAGTACACCTCCAGGGTCTGTCCTCGTAGAGGGTGGTGTAGCTTCTACCGATCTGAGCGTTTCCGAACATATGGGGCATAGAACTTTAAGCGCCATGTCAAAAGCCACTGTTGCAGCACTGGCTAAGGTTCCCTGGAATTTTTGAACAAGGTATTGAAAATTCATCAGCGAGACACCGCCGCCAAAGAAATCAATACCGCCACATCCCATTTTAAGACTCGGAGGCGCGAAACCGACCGGGTAGACCATGTCGACGGGTACACGGGCGGAAAAACTGCCAGCCGTCCAGTAACCGCGCTCTTGGCCATTATAAAACGATGTGCCGGATGACATTTTTTACGTATACCATGTGTCAAGCCAGCTGGCGTAGCTCAACACAGGTGTGAGCATTGAAGCGAATATCAAATAAGCAATGAAATAACGTGCAATGCTTCTACGGTTAATCTTGAACAGCATGCTTATCACCCCCTATCTGTTTATATATTACTTCCAAGATGTTTTGATTCTTAAAGAAAAAGGGTTAAAATATGTGCGGGAAAGAGAGAAGGGGATCTATCCTAAATGATGATACGGATTTATGAGTAACATGTCGGGCGACAGTTGCAGATTTCCTTTATGAACGCGTTCCGAAACATAAATATATACAAAGTTGTAATTTTGGTCATCAAGGTATATTATTGAGTCCTAGTTGAAATGAGGCATTATTGGAGGATGATCGCCGTCGAGGACAAGCTTCCCTGTCTTTTTTTTCAGTTTTGACCTTCTATGTGGGGTATTGCTCTCCTGCTGAATCTGATTATCGGTGTCATTGATTATTTAACGGGTTACGAAATAGCAATAGGAGTATTTTATTTAATGCCTATCGGTCTTTTATCCTGGCTTATCAATAGAAGAGCAGGAATTATTATGTCGGTTATCAGCACGGCAACGACAGCGACTGCAAATAGTTACCCGTGACCGGGTTGTATTGTTACAATTAGAAAAATGTATGAAAGGAATAACAATGACTGAAAAAGTTACAGAAGATTCCAAAAGCTGGGTGAAAGAAGCCGTGGCATTCTATAAGTCTTCCGGGAAAAGAATAGCCCTTGCCGAATACACAAACCCCTATGGGAAGTTTGTTCAGGATGAAATGTATATCTACGTGTTAAACCTCAATGGGACCATGCTTGCTCATGGGGTCAATGAAAAGTTCGTAGGAGAGGATTTCTCCAATGTCAAGGATTATGACGGCAAGAGTTTTGTAAAAGAGATCGTTAAGACCGCCAATGCAAAAGGGAATGGCTGGGTGTACTACAAATGGTACCACCCGATAACCGGACAGGTGCTGCCCAAGGCGACGTATTTTGAGAAGGTCGATGATTTGATCATTTGTGGCGGCGACTATAAGGAATACCCAATGGGCGTAGCCCTTCTCCATGATCCGATGCTGAACAAGGGTACTGCCTTCACCGAGTCTGAGCGCCATGCGTTGAAACTGCGTGGTCTTCTGCCGCCTCACGTTCAAACCGAAGAAGAGCAGGCGGGGCGCGTTATGGATAATTTCCGGAAGAAACCCAACGACCTGGAACGTTACATACAGTTGGTCAGTCTGCAAGACCGTAATGAGACACTCTTCTACTACGTCCTTATGAACAATGTCGAGGAGATGATGCCCATCATCTACACGCCAACCGTTGGTAAGGCATGCCAAGAATTCGGCCACATATTCCGCCGCCCACGTGGCCTTTACATTTCATTAAATGACAAGGGAAAGATCACCGAAATTTTGGAGAACTGGCCTTACAAGGATGTGCGTGTCATTGTCGTAACCGACGGAGAGCGCATCCTTGGCCTCGGCGACCTTGGCGCCTTCGGGATGGGAATCCCCATTGGTAAGCTTTCGCTCTATACGGCTTGTGCCGGTATTCATCCTTCTTATACCTTGCCGGTATGCCTGGATGTCGGCACAGAAAACCAGAACTTGCTGAAGGACCCGCTTTACACAGGCATTTTACAGAAACGCGTCCGCGGAAAGGCTTTTGATAAATTCTTTGCAGAATTCGTCAAAGCCGTGCAAAAAGTTTTTCCGAGAGCGCTTATTCAGCTCGAGGATTTCGCGAATATCAACGCCTTCCGTCTTCTCCACGCGTATAAAGACCGCATTTGCATCTTCGACGATGACATTCAAGGCACCGCCGCAGTGATGCTGGCAGGTGTTTATTCCGCACTCCGCCTGACCAAGGGTCAATTCAAGGAGCAAACGTTTCTCTTCCTTGGCGCCGGCGAAGCCGGAATCGGCATTGGCGATCTTATCGTTTCCGCACTGATAGACGATGGTCTGCCGGAGGACGAAGCCCGCAAGCGCTGCTGGTTTATGGATTCAAAGGGCCTAGTCGTAAAGAGCCGCACGGATCTGGCCGAGCACAAACTCCCCTACGCTCATGAAAAGCCGCGCTGCCCGGATCTGCTTGCAGCAATCCAATTACTTAAACCCACTGCTCTCATCGGCGTGTCGGGCACTCCTAAGGGCTTCACGCAGCCAATCGTGGAGGCCATGTCGAAGCTCAACGAGCGCCCGATGATATTTGCGCTCTCGAATCCAACCTCTAAGGCTGAATGCACGGCGGAAGAAGCCTATACGTGGTCGGACGGCCGAGCAATTTTTGCCAGTGGCAGTCCATTCCCGCCTTTCACTTACAAGGGAACGACCTTCGTGCCGGGTCAAGGCAATAATGCTTACATCTTCCCTGGAGTGGGTCTGGGCGTCATTGCCTGCGAAGCAAAACGGATCACCGACCAGATGTTCCTCGCGTCAGCAAAGTCGCTGGCTGCTCAGGTTCTGGAAAGTGACCTCGCACAGGGCCGGATATATCCGTCGTTACAGCGGATTCAGGAAGTGTCCGCTGTCATTGCAGCAGCCGTAGCCGAAGTAGCTTACTGCCAGGGTCTTGCACGCAGGAAGAAACCCGCGGACTTGCTGGAATACATCAAGTCGCGGATGTATCAGCCGGTTTATCAAAAATACGTCTAAAAGTAGGGATAGAGGTGAATTACAGCATGATTTCAGTCTGCTGAATCATATCAATGACGTGGGGGGATACGCTATGGAAGGAAAGAAAATTTATCAGAGTTTGTACTTTCAAGTACTGACGGCGATCTTTATCGGTGTTCTACTCGGTCATTTCTACCCCGAAACCGGCGCGTCCATGAAACCACTTGGCGACGGCTTCATAAAGTTGATCAAGATGATCATCGCACCGGTTATCTTTTGTACCGTGGTAACGGGCATCGCCGGCATGGAGGATATGAAGAAGGTCGGTCGGGTCGGTGCCAAGGCGCTGCTCTATTTTGAATTCGTCTCAACAATAGCTTTGGCG
>Ga0335081_10009671_pt1 | contig 15542 bp, 8 predicted proteins | sample Lox_Sample_35_FD_206713 | JGI IMG/M metagenome (GOLD analysis project Ga0335081, IMG submission 206713) | Soil microbial communities from Loxahatchee National Wildlife Refuge, Florida, United States - Lox_Sample_3.5 | ecosystem: Environmental > Terrestrial > Soil > Wetlands | place: USA: Florida... | reverse complement strand
CTATTCCCGGGAATTCTCGGTTACGAGGAAACCGTGGTGCCGCAACTGGTAAATGCCGTCCTTTCCCGCCACAACTTCATCCTGCTGGGACTGCGCGGCCAGGCCAAGACGCGGCTCATCCGACTGCTCACTACCCTGCTCGATGAATTCACGCCTTATGTTGAGGGTTGCGAGATTCACGATAGTCCCTACCGGCCCATCTGCCGCCGCTGCCGCGATCTGATCGCGGCGTCGGGTGAGGAAACACCCATCGGGTGGCTGCATCGCGACCAGCGCTACGTGGAGAAACTGGCCACGCCGGACGTCACCATCGCCGACATGATCGGCGATATCGACCCCATCAAGGCCGCCCGCCGCGGTCAGGACATCTCCGACGAGCTGACCGTGCATTATGGCCTGCTGCCGCGGGCCAACCGCGGCATCTTCGCCATCAACGAGCTGCCCGACCTGGCCGGCAAGATCCAGGTGGGCCTGTTCAACATCATGCAGGAAGGCGACGTCCAGATTAAGGGCTATCCCGTGCGGTTGCCGCTCGACCTGCTGCTGGTGTTCACCGCCAATCCGGAAGACTACACCGCGCGCGGCAAAATCATCACGCCGCTCAAAGACCGCATCGGCAGCGAAATCCGCACGCATTACCCGGTCACGCTCGAACAGGGCATGTCCATCACCGAGCAGGAGGCTTGGCTCAAGCGCGTCTCGCCGGTGGAAGTGCGGGTGCCGGACTACATCAAAGAAGTGGTAGAGCAGCTCGCATTCCTGGCGCGCGAAGACAAGCGCATCGACAAGCGCTCCGGCGTCTCGCAGCGGCTGCCTATTTCGGTGCTGGAAAACGTCATCTCCAACGCCGAGCGGCGTGCCCTGCGCAGCAAGGAAACACACGCCGTGCCGCGCATTGTGGATCTATATTCCGCGCTCCCTGCCATCACCGGCAAGCTCGAGCTGGAATACGAGGGCGAGTTGAAAGGCGGCGATGCCGTGGCCCGCGAAATCGTGCGCTCGGCCGTGGGCAAGATTTATGACCGCTATTTCGAGTCTGCCAACGTCTCGCAGATCGTGCAGTGGTTCGACCTGGGCGGAACGTTGAAGCTGGACGAAGCCCTTGATTCGGCCGGCATGGTACAGGAACTGAATGGCATCCAGGGCCTGATGGAGAAGGTCAAGCTGCTGGGCCTCGGCCCTAACGAGCCCGACGCCCTGCGCGCTTCCGCGGCCGAATTCATCCTGGAAGGCTTATACTCGCACCGCCGCATCAACCGCAGTGAAGAGCGCGGCTTCATCGCCGAAGAGCGCCGCCGCGAGCCTCGCGAGCGCGAAGAGGGCGGCCGCGGTGAGCGGCCCAATTTCCGCCGCCAGTTTAATTGAGCGTAAGGCTCATATGAAAGTAAACTACTCGCGGTACACTGGCGAAGACATGGGCATCGGCGCCGAAGACCTGCTCAAGGCGCTGGCCGATTTCCTGCTGGAAAGCGGCTTCAACAGCCAGTACATGCCCTTCAGCGAGTGGAACCAGCACACGCTCGAAGATCTCAAGAAGGCCATCCAGCAGGCGCTCGAACAAGGCCAGCTCTTCGAGGACCAGAACCTCCAGGAAATGATGGAGCGCTTGCAGCGCCTCACTCCGGAGCAGATGGAGAAGCTGATCGAAAACCTCGTTCAGAAGATGGTGGACGAAGGACAGATCACAATCGAAGAGCCTAACCAGCAGCAGGCCACCGGTCCGGGAACGGGCGACAGCAAGGACACCAAGGTAAAGTTCGAAGTCACCGACAAGTCGCTCGATTTTCTCGGCTTCAAAACGCTCAAGGACCTGCTGGGATCGCTCGGCAAATCCAGCTTCGGCCGCCACGATACGCGCGACCTCGCCACCGGCATCGAAGCGTCCGGCTGCTCCAAACAGTACGAATTCGGCGATACGTTGAACCTGGACGTCAGCGAGACACTGTTCTCCGCCATTCGGCGCGAAGGCGCCAAAGTGCCGCTGGAGATGGACTACTCCGACCTGCGCGTGCACCAGTGCGAATACCAGAGCTCCTGCGCCACCGTGCTGATGCTCGATTGCAGCCACAGCATGATCCTCTATGGCGAAGACCGCTTCACCCCCGCCAAGAAAGTGGCGCTGGCGCTGGCCCACCTGATTCGCACCCAGTATCCCGGCGACAGCCTGCGTTGCGTGCTGTTCCACGACACCGCCGAGGAGTTGGCCCTCAGCCAGCTTGCGCGCGTGCAGGTAGGCCCGTATTACACCAACACCCGCGACGGCCTGATTCTGGCCCAGCGGCTGCTCAACCAGGAGCGCAAAGACATGCGGCAGATCGTCATGATCACCGACGGCAAGCCGAGTTGCCTCACGCTGGAAGACGGGCGCATGTATAAGAACGCCTTCGGCCTCGATCCGCTGGTGATCAGCCGCACGCTGGAAGAAGTCAACCGCTGCAAGAAGCAGGGCATCCTCATCAACACTTTCATGCTGGCCAGCGATTACGGCTTGGTGAACTTTGTGCAGAAGGTGACCGAGATCTGCCGCGGCAAAGCCTACTTCACCACTCCCTTCACCCTCGGCCAATACCTGCTGATGGATTATATGAACCGCAAAACCCGGACAATCCATTAGTGGCTGCGAAAGAACCCATTTCAGATTTTTCTTAAAACAGGTATTTCAGCGCAAACTGGATCAGCCGCGGCGCTACCGATTGTTGCGTGATCACGCCTAACGTTGCCGATCCGAGCGTGGTGCCGGGGTTGGCGAACTGCGGGTGGTTCAGCGCATTGTAGAACTCCATGCGAAACGCCAATATGGCGTCCTCGCGAATGCCGCCAATGCGTAGCTTCTTCCCGAGCGAGAAATCGGTGTTGAACTGGCCCGGACCATTCATGATGCTCTGGCCGGCAGTGCCGTAAGCGGTCGAGCCGTCCGATCCCACCACGGGCGGCCCGCAGATCGCCGCGGTGTTGATCCAGTTGCCTAGGCGCGCGCTGGTGCCGCCCGCCGTCGCCAGACTGCCGTAGGTTGCCCCGGGGCAAAGGGTAACGGTAGAAACCGCCGCTTTGCCGTAGACGCTTCCGCCGTTGGGGTCGGTCAGCGTCATGGGCAGTCCGCTTTGCACGATGAGGATTCCGGTGAGCGACCAGCCGCTCCACAGACGGCCGCGGCTGGGCAATTGATAGTCGAAGTTCACCGTGGAGCGGTGCGTCCGGTCGAACGACGCCCGTGCCCAATCGCCCCCGAGGCTGTTCTGGTTGTTGAGTACGGAGGTATTGTTCATCGCGCGCGAGTAGGTGTAGTTCCCCTGGAACGAAAGGCCGTGCCAAACCTGGCTGCGCAGCGTGGTCTGCAGGCTGTGATAGGAAGAGGCGCCGGTGAACTCATTGTCGGCCAGCGCGGTCGGTGTCTCGCCCAGAACCGGCACCCGCAAATAGGCGTTGAGCGATGTGTTGGTGGCGATGCCGTTGACCGGCTGTGCGGCGCTGGCCAGCAGCGGTTGGTTCAGACCGCGCGCGATCAACAGGTGATCGCCGTACGAGCCCACGTAACCGATATCCAGCGAGAGCGTCCGCCCCAGCCGCACCAGAGCGCTGAGGTTCCATTGTTGCAGCCGGGGGATAGCGTAAGTCGGACCGGCGACGCGGTCCGAGAGTTGCGAGGTCGGTGTGCGCTCGATGAAGCCGAGCGTAGTGGCCGGGAACGGAGCTGCAAGGTTCGACAGGTCATTGCTGGAGTCCGAATTGCTGAACCCCTGCGCAAACGGCGCCGCAGTGAATAGAGGCGTTCCGGAGGCATTGCCGCTGTAGCTGGGAGTCTGATAGAACCAGCCGTAACCGCCGCGCACGGCCAGCCGCTCTGTTCCCAACGGTTGCCACGCGAGGCCAAAGCGCGGAGCAAAAGTGTCCAGCGGCGCCGCGTTCTGATAGAAGCTCTTGGTGGAACGCACCGCCACGCCCGCCGGCGCAGGGCCAAACGCCTGGCCGGTATACGGGTCGATCAGATTGGGATTGTAATTGGCCGCTACGGTGTATCCGGCCAGGGTTCCCGCGGCCGGCGGAACGGGCACCTGTTGCAGTAGAGACGGCGACATATTGCCTATGGTTCCGGTCGTGTCGGATGCCGGTCCCACGTATTCCCAGCGCAGGCCAAGATTGAATGTCAGGCGCGGATTCACATGCCAATCGTCCTGCACGAACCCGGAGCCGTAATAACTTCGATAATGATATTGCAACTCACCCAGCGGCCCCACTCCTTCGCTCGCCTGGATAGTCTGGATATTGCTGCGTCCGAACTGGCTCAGATTGTCGACCGCGCTAAGTCCGATCAGAAAGTCTTCGAAGGTCTGGAAGTAAAGCCGGCCGCGCGCCGTTCCTTCGTCGTCGCGCCAGTTGGCCTGGGTGAGGAAAAACGCGCCCCAACGAACAGTCTCATTGCCGTGAACCCACGAGACATTGTCGGACACTGAAAAATACTTATTGGCGGTCGCGAAGTCGTTGCCGGGTGTACCGAAAAGACGGAAGCTGCCGAGCGGACCCAGGATGGTCATCTCTGGTGGTTGGGGGAAGAGACGATCGGCCGGCGCCATCCCGAAAAATGCCGCGGCCGGTGTTTGCTCGCCGGTAGCGCTTTGCAGGGACCGCGTGAAACTGAAGCGGCTCTCATTGACAATGGTCTTCGTCACTACCGAAGTCAGGCTCACGCTGGCCACGTAGTCCCTGGCGCCGAGCGCCTGCGGCGTTCCCGGGCCCGGCACCATGGGCGCGCCCGGATAGCCTTGCGGCGAGCCGAAGGTCCGGAACTGGTCGATGGTCGCCAGATAGCCGCGCGTACTCAACGTATTCTTCGGCGAGAGCAGATAGTCGGCGTTCAACAGAGCCTGGTTTTCGTTGTAAGTGGAAGGAAGGCTGTAAGAAGAGAAGCCCAGGCCGGCATTGGCGCCGCTGGAAAGAATCTCCTGCGGATTGGGAATATAGTAAGTGCCGTCGGGGTTTTTCAATTGCAGTAGACGAAGCGCCACTGAATTGATGGGGGCGGTGGTGGCCGTCGACTGATTGCGGCAGCCCAACTGCTTCCCGCCGGCAAAGGTGAGATAAGTTGGATTGGGTTGGCCATTGGCAAGCAGGTGATTGGCGGGGCAGAACTCGGCCGCCAGGGTGGCCGCCGAACGGTCGCTGGTGAGCGGCGGCAGCAGCAGATTGGCGGTGGAAGTCTGGTCCAGCCCGTTCACCTGCCGCGTTCCCTGGTAAGAGGTGAAGAAGAACAGCCTCTTGCGGGCAACCGGGCCGCCCAGCGTTCCGCCGTACTGGTTCTGCTTCAAGTGTTCTTTCGGCTGGCCGGTGGAGTTCAGGAAAAACGCGTTGGCGTTGAAGATATCGTTGCGCACGAACTCCCAGGCATCGCCATGGAAATTCTTCTCGCCGCTCTTGGTGATGAGGGCGGTGCTGGGCACTTGCGCCCCATAAATGGCGTCGTACTGCGAGGTGTGAATTTTCAGTTCGGAAATGGTGTCGGGATTGGGCACTGCGCTGGGCGCGAATGCGCCATCCAGGCTGTAGGCGCCGGCGCTGGTGTTGCCGTTCACGTTGACGTTGCGCGTGCCGCGGCCCAGCGTTCCGGCATTATTGACATCGGCCGCGGAGCCGGACGACATCGAGAGCACCTGCGTGAAATTGCGCGTGGTGAGAGGAACCGCGGTGATGGTCTTGGCATCCACCAGGTCGCCCGTCGACGACGTCACCAGGCTCAGATGGCACTGGCATTCCATATCTTCGGCCGGGTCGCCGGTTTCCAGTACGGCGTCCAGGGTTGGAGCTTCGGAGACGCTCACCACCACCGATGCCAGTCGGGCGGTCTTGAATCCGGCGGCCGCGAACCGCGCCTCATAGGCGGCCGGGGCCAGTAGCGCGAATCGATAGCCGCCGCCGCCGCTGGTAATCGAGGTCTGAACCTGGTTGGTTGCCGCATCCGTCAGGGTCACCCTCACCTCGGGCAGCGGATCGCCCGTGCGATTGCGAACGGTTCCGGCTAAGGCGCCGGTTGTAGCCGATTGACACCATACGAGGGAGGGACATCCCAGGAGAAGCGCGGCCCAGAGAAAGCATCCGGTAGCGCTCAAGCGGTTCTTCATTGGGCGTAGACCAGAAGCAAATGGCCGCGTGGCTCCTGGCCCTTATTGTATCCGCTGGCACCAGATCGCGGGTCGGCTTTCCGGCTATGATTGAAACTATTCGTATGCTCCGCTGTCCCGCCTGCACACACGAATACGCCATAGGCAGCCGTTACTGCCCCGCCTGCGCCGCGCCCGTGGATGTCACTTCGGCCGAAACGGAAGTTCTGGCCCACGCAGCCGCGGCGCCTTCCGCCCAGCGCACGGCGCCTCACCTGAGCACCTCCAGCGCGGTGGATGAAGGCCGTTTCCTGCCCGGCGCGCTCATCGCCGGCCGCTACCGCATCGCCGGTCTGCTGGGCCGCGGCGGCATGGGCGAAGTCTATCGCGCCACCGATCTCACGCTCGGCCAGGCCGTGGCGCTGAAGTTCCTTCCCGAAGCCGCGGCCAGAGACGAGCGGGCGCTGGCGCGCTTCTGCAACGAAGTCCGCATGGCGCGCCAGGTCACTCACCCCAATGTCTGCCGCGTCTACGACATCGGCGAAATCGAGGGCCAGCACTACATCTCCATGGAGTACGTAGATGGGGAAGATCTCTCCGTGCTGCTGCGCCGCATCGGCCGCCTGCCCGCCGATAAAGCCGTCGAAATGGCCCGCCAGCTTTGCGCCGGCCTCGCCGCCGCGCATGATAAAGGCGTCCTGCACCGCGACCTGAAGCCGGCCAACGTCATGATCGACGGCCGCGGCCAGGTGGTCATCATGGATTTCGGCCTGGCCGGGTTGGGCGAACAACTTCAGCAGGACGTGCGCAGCGGCACCCCCGCCTACATGTCGCCGGAACAGCTTGCCGGCACCGAGGTCACGGCCAAGAGCGATATCTACGGGCTGGGCCTGGTGCTCTACGAACTCTTCACCGGCAAACGCGCTTTCGAAGCGGCCTCGATGATGGAGTTGATCGAGATGCAGCAGCGCGCGGAGCCGGCCAGCGTCACGTCGCTGGTGAAGGATCTCGACCCCACGGTAGAGCGCGCCATCCAGCGCTGCCTCGATCCCGATCCGCGCCGTCGTCCCGCATCCGCGCTGGCAGTAGCCGCGGCGCTTCCCGGCGGCGACCCACTGGCCGCCGCGCTGGCCGCCGGCGAAACGCCCTCGCCCGAGCTGGTCGCCGCCGCGGGCGAAACTGAAGGCCTGCAGCCGGCTGTTGCGCTCTCCTGCTTCGCCGCCGCGCTCGTGGGAATCATTGTAGCAGCGGTTGCAGGGGCGCAATGGTCGCTGCTTGCCAAAGTTCCCCTCGACCTTCCGCCTGAAGCTCTCTCGCGCGATGCCCGCGTGCTCCTGGCGAGTGTCGGCTATGCGACGAAACCGGCCGATGCGGCCGGCGGATTTGAAACGGCGCCGCAATACGGTGCCTATCTGCAAGAACATCCCGATCTGGCAGCCGTGCGAATGAAGAATCCGGCCTCCGGATATCCGCCGCTGATCCAGTTCTGGTATCGCGAAAGCCCGCGTGACCTGGTGGCTGCTCTTGGCACAAACACTGCCCCCAATTGGAGCGATCCGCCATTCGACCGCTCGGGCATGGTTCGCATGAAGATGGGCGCCGACGGCCGGTTGATGCAACTGGAGGCTATTCCACCGCAGTCCGAACCAGTCAAATCAGCCGCCGCGCCTTTCGATTGGACGAAGCTCTTCCGCACCGCGGGCCTCGATTTTGCAAGCTTCAAACCGGCTGACCCGCAATGGATTCCATTGGCGAGCTGGGATGACCGCGGCGCATGGACCGGGCCCAGCCCGAGCAGCGCAAGCTTTCCGCTGCGTGTCGAGGCCGCCGCATGGCGCGGACGCCCGGTCTTCTTCCGTGTGATCGGTCCCTGGTCGACTCCCGAGCGCGAAGGCCGATCGTCTCATTCGGCACGGGAATTGTTCGAGATGGCGCTCATCTACGCAGCCTTGATCGGTGCAGGGGTGATCGCCTGGCATAATGTGCGTTTAGGCCGGGGAGACCGCCAGGGCGCCGGGCGTCTTTTCACGCTTTACTTCGCCGCCTTTGCCGGCGCCCGCTTTTTGTGGGCGCGGCACACGCCGGATATCGCGGAGGTGGACGTTTTCTGGAAGTCGGTGATGAGCGCGGGGATCAACGCGAGCGCGGCGTGGCTTTTCTATCTGGCGCTGGAACCCTGGGTGCGCCGCGGCTGGCCGCAAACCATGATCTCCTGGAGCCGCTTCACGACGAAAGGAATCCGCGACCCCCTTGTGGGCCGCGATCTGCTATGGGGAACGGGCATTGGAAGCCTGGCCGCGCTGTTGACGGAGGCAAAGTACGCGCTCCACGGGCCGGCAAGCCAACCTTTCGAGCCGTACCTCGAGGCGCTTCGGGGCGCGCGGTGGAACATTGGCGTGACACTCAACATGTTTCAAAGCGCCCTCTTCAACGTCTTGTTCGTCGTGTTCCTCCTGTTCGTCGTGCGGGCCCTGCTGCGCAAAGAATGGCTGGCCGCTGGCGTGTTCGTTTTGCTTGTAACGGGAATCGACAGTTTCGCCACAACACAGCCCTGGGTGGATGTGCCTTTCAACCTGGTGGTCGACGTCATCTGCGCCGCCGTGATCTTGCGGTTCGGCCTGATGGCGGCCATCGCATTTTATGTGAGCTTCGATATCCTGCTCGAGATGCCGCGCACGCTCGATTTTTCCTCCTGGTATGCCGGTCTGGGAATGCTCCCCTTGGCGCTGTTGGCCGCAGTAGCGATTTACGGCTTCCGCCTCTCCCTAGCGGGCCGCAAAATCCTGCGCAGCGAGTTGTTGTAACGCCTGCTCCAAATCGGCGATCAGATCGTCCGTGTGCTCCAGCCCCACTGAAACGCGCAGCAGGTTCTGCGGCGTGCGCGATTGCGGGCCTTCCACTGAAGCCCTGTGCTCGATCAGGCTGTGCGCGCCGCCCAAACTGGTGGCGCGGATGAACAGCCGGCATCGCGCCGCCACAGCCATCGCCTGCTCCTGTCCGCCGCGCACGGCGAAGGAAAGCATTCCGCCGAACGCCGCCATCTGCCGCGCCGCGATCGCGTGGCCAGGGTGCGTTTCCAGCCCCGGATAGTACACGCGCTCCACCGCCGGGTGCGCCGCCAGGTATCGCGCCACCCGCATTGCATTCTCCGCATGCGCCCGCACGCGATACGGCAGCGTATCTACGCCGCGCCGCGTCATCCAGCAATCGAACGGCGAAGGCACCGCGCCGCCGTATTTCTGTGCGGTGCGTGCCCGCTCGAACAGGTAATTCGGATGCTTCGTGATCAGCGCGCCGCCCACCACGTCGCTGTGCCCGCCAATGTACTTGGTGGTGGAGTGGACCACCAGGTCAATGCCGCACTCCAGCGGACGCTGCAAAACCGGTGTGGCGAAGGTGCCGTCGCACACCGTGATGGCATTGGGCGCCGCCTCGCGCGCCAGTGTGGCAAGCGCCGCCAGGTCCGTAATCTTCATCAGCGGATTGGAGGGTGTTTCCACCCAAATGAGGCGGGTGTTAGCGCGCAGCGCCGCCCGCACCCCGTCCAGCGAACCCGTGTCGATGTATTCGGCCTCGATTCCCCATTTGCCGAAGACCTGCCCGATCACTTTGCGCAGCGCCCAGTAGACGTCGTCCGCCACCAGGACGTGATCGCCCGGTTCCAAGCTTTGGAGCAGCGCCGTCGCCACCGCCAGTCCGGAAGCGAAGACCAATGCTTCGCTGCCGCCCTCCAGGTCCGCCAGGCACTCCTCCAGCGCACGCCGGTTCGGGTTCTGTTCACGCGAATAACTGTAGCCGAGCGGGTATTCGCCCTCAGGGGTGCGTTCGAAGGTAGTGGAAAGGTGGATCGGCGGTGTTACGGCTCCGGTAGCGGGGTCTATGTGCCGCCCGGCATGGACCGCGCGTGTTTCGATTTTCATCACATGTCCAGTTTACCTGCGGGTACCGCGACCGCCAGGGAGCGGCCGAGCCTCGGCCAACGGGTACCGCGACCGCCAGGGAGCGGCCGAGCCCTTGGGGCAGGTGCGTGGAATCCCCCAGTCCCGGCCAGACGATTGTCGAGTTTCCCATCCTGTTTTCTTGTATTTATAGTTGGTCCCTAAATTGCAGCGCCCGAAATATATGGCATACGTAATTACCGATAGCTGCACTAAAGATGAATTGTGCGTTCAAGCCTGCCCGGTAGACTGCATTCACCCCAAGCAGGACGAGGCTGGCTTCGCCGAAGTCCCGAACCTTTATGTGAACCCCAACGACTGCATCGATTGCGGCGCATGCGTCCCGGTCTGCCCCACCAATTCCATTTATACGCTGGACGAACTTCCGGCCGACCTCGCACAGTTCGCGGAACTGAACGCAGCGCATTACAACTAGCCGCGAGCTACGAGACAACACCGGGCCACGATTCGCTCCCGGTGCCCGCGTGCATCCACGGCCTTTTCTCCCGCCACTCCGAACACCGGTCGCCGGATGTAGCTCATAGCTCAAACCTGCGCGTAGCCCAGTTCCAGGAACGGCTTCAACCCGCGAAGCGGAAACCGGTATTTGCCCAGGATCGGAAGTTCCCAGGAATTCGCCCGCTCGTCAGGAGAGTTTCCGACTACAGCGTTTCAATAGCCGATATAATCTTCATATGTCTGAACACGACGTACCACGGCGTGCGTTCCTTGGCGGATTAACCGCCGCCACCGCTCTTTCCTATTCCCGCGTATATGGCGCCAATGACCGGGTCCAGCTCGGGCTCATCGGCTGCGGCGAGCGCGGCCAGTACGACATGGGAAACTTCGTCAAAACCGGCCAGGCCGATGTCGTGGCGCTGGCGGACATCTGGACCACCCATGTGGACCAGGCCAAACAGAAGCCGGGAGCGGCCAACGCCAAAACTTTCGAGGATCACCGCAAGGTGCTCGACATGAAAGAAGTCGATGTGGCCCTGATCGGCGTGCCGGACCACTGGCATGCGCCCATCGCCATCGATGCGCTCAATGCGGGCAAAGACGTCTACGTGGAAAAGCCGCTCACCCTCACGGTGGATGAAGGACCGCAGATTGTGAAAGCGGCGCGCATCAATAACAACCGCATCTGCCAGGTGGGCATGCAGCAGCGCTCCGGCAAGCATTACATCCGCGCCAAACAGGAATATTTCGACACCGGCAAGATCGGTAAAATCACGCTGGCGCGGACCTGGTGGCACGGCAACGGATACCATCTGCGCAAAGCGCCGGCATCGCTTCAAACCAAGCCCGAGGATCTGAACTGGGCGCATTATCTGGGGCGGCTGAAATGGCGCGACTGGGATCCGCAGCAGTATTGGAACTGGCGCGCCTACCTGGATTTCGGCGGCGGCCAGGTAACCGACCTTTTCACCCACTGGATTGACGTGGTGCACATGTTCATGGGGCAGGACGTGCCCACTTCCGCGCAGGCGGCGGGCGGGGTCTACAACTACAAGGATGGCCGCACCGCGCCCGACACCATCAACGTGCTGCTGGAGTATCCCAAGGAATTCACAGCCACGTTCGAAGCCACGCTGGCGCCCGGCATCACCGGCGCGGCGGTGGAGTTTGCGGGCACCGAAGGCAAGCTCTATATCGATCGCCAGCATTACGAATGGCGCCCCAAGGGGCGCAACGCCGAGACCACCAACGTGAAGGCCGAGACCAACATCGATATGGACCACGTGGAGAATTTCCTGGAGTGCGTCCGCTCGCGCAAGCTTCCCAACGGCGACGTGCTGGTGGGCCACCGTTCGGCGCAGGCATCGCACCTGGGGAATATCTCCTATATGCAGAAACGGCGCATCGATTTCGACCCAGTGCGGGAAGAGATCCAGCCGTTCTGATCCAGTTGTTATACTGAAGTTTCAAGTTCACAATGATTGAAGGAGTTTCATGATTTCTGCAACACAACTGCGTCCGGGCATGGTGGTTAAGTTCAATAACGAGCTGTATTCCATTTTCAGCGTTAACCACCGTACGCCGGGCAACTTGCGCGGATTCGTCCAGGTAAGAATGCGCAGCCTGCGCAGCGGCTCCATGACCGAGCACCGCTTCTCTTCCGAAGATCGGGTGGAAAAAGCCAACCTGGAAGAGCTCGAGATGGAGTACCTGTACGACGACGGCGAGTACTACTATTTCATGAACACCGAGAACTACGAACAGATGCATCTAATGAAGGACTTGCTCGGCGACGCGACCCAATACCTGATTCCGCAATTGAAGGTTACAGTAGAATTCTTCGAAGGCAAACCCATTAGCGTGGAACTGCCGGCCACGGTGGATCTGACGGTGGTGGAAACCGAGCCGGGATTGAAAGGCGCCACGGTTTCCAACGTCACCAAGCCGGCCAAGCTCGAAACCGGCCTCGTGGTGCAGGTGCCCCCGTTCATCACCGAGGGGGAAAAGATTCGCGTCAACACATCGGAAGGCACTTACCAGGAGCGGGCGTAGCAGTCCGCACTCCTCATCGTTTACGCAGGACGCTCTCCAGCTTTTCCATCAGTTGCGCGCTGGTGTAGGGCTTCTGAACGTATGTGGCCAGACCATTGGCGCCGAATCGCCGGCGGGCATCCGCCTCCGTATAGCCGCTGGAAAGAATCACGGGCATATTGGCTCCCGCCTCGCGCAAACGCCGCAACGCCTCTTCGCCGCCCATCACCGGCATGGTGAGGTCCAGAATCATCGCGTCAATCTCCGCGACCCTTTCGCGGAACCGCTCCACCGCCTCCAATCCATTGGCGGCCGTCAGCACACGATAGCCGTGCTTTTCCAGGCAGACCTTGGCGGTTTTGCGTACGATCTCCTCATCGTCCACCACCAGCACCGTGGAGACAGAGTGCTTCGACCGGCGCGCCGTGGCGCTGGCCGGCAGCAGCACCAAGAATCTGGTGCCCTCGCCGGGCGTGCTGTCGACGCGAATTACGCCTTTATGCGCGTTCACAATACCCAGCGCGGCGGCGAGTCCCAAGCCTCTGCCCAGAAACTTGGTGGTGAAGAATGGCTCGAAAATTTTGGCCTTGGTTTCCTCGTCCATGCCGCAGCCGTTGTCGCGCACTTGGATGGCGGCGTATTCGCCGGGACTCAGCCGCTCGGCGGGAAACGAGTCGCGAATCGCCTCCTCGTCTAAAACTCGCGATTCCGTCGTCACCCACACGGAGCCAGGGCGGTCTTCCCCGATCGCCTCCGCGCCGTTCAGGATCAGGTTCATGATGAGCTGGTGGATCTGCGTCCGGTCGCCTTCCACCGGCGGCGCGTCGTGGTGAAGATCGAGCACAAAAGTGACGTTCTTCGATATGGCTGCCTTTACCATCCCGCTGATTTCGCCGATCAACCGATCGATCTCCACCGGTCCGATGACAAACTGCCCCTTGCCGGAATACGCCAGCAGTTGCGCGGTAAGCGCCGCGGCGCGTTCGGCGGCCGTAGTTACTTCTTCCACCAGCGGGTGCAGCGGATCACACGGCGGCAGCAGTTCGGCGATCAGGCTGGCGTTGCCGATGACGCCAGTCAGCAGATTATTGAAATCGTGCGCGATGCCGCCCGCTAGCACGCCCAGGCTTTCCAGCCGCTGCGCCTGCTGCATCTGCAATTCGAAACGCTTGTGTTCGGTGACGTCGCGGGCCACGTGCGATGCGCCCGTAATCCGCCCCTCCGCGTCGCGAATGGGCGAAATCCCGAGAGAGACATCAATCAACTGCCCGTCTTTGCGAAGCCGCGTGGTCTCGAAATGCTCCACCCGCTCGCCGCGGCGCAGCGTAGCCAGAATCTCCTGCTCCTCGTTGGCGCGGGCCGGCGGCAGCAGGAATGAAATGTTGCGTCCGATGGCCTCCTCCGCCGCCCATCCGTACACCCGCTCGGCCCCCGTGTTCCAGGTTTGGATGGTTCCGGTGAGGTCTTTGCTGACGATGGCGTCTTCCGAGCTCTGAACGATGGCCGCCAGTTGTGCGTTTGCTGCCTCCAGCCGGCGGCGATCAGTGATCTTTTCGGAGGACTCAATTAACGCAATCAGTTGGGCGTTGGCGCTCTCCAGCCGTTTGCGTTCAGAGATGTCGCGTGCGATCGAGCGAGCGCCCACCACCCGCTTGCCTTGCCGGATGGGGGAGACGGTGAGCGAGACCTCAATGCGCGTACCGCCCTTGCCGGCGCGCACCGTCTCCAGGTTTCGCACGCCGCGGCCTCCGCGGATGCTTTGCAGAATCGCGTGCTCTTCTTCCGCCCGGTCCAGCGGTGCGAGTGCGCATGCCGGCCGGCCCAGCATCTCTTCGGCGGTATAGCCGTAAATGGCCGTGGCACCACAATTCCAGCTTAGGATCGAACCTGCCAGATCCATGCAGAAGATGGCGTCCGGAGAGTCTTCGACGACCGCCGGAAGGTCCAGCCTGCAAACCTGGGGTTCCCGCTTGCGATTCGATGGTGAATTTTTTCCCGGTTGCGCCGCCAGCATGCGTGAACGGCTACTTGAAGCCTAGACCTATTTTCTGACGCCGTTTGGATTCCTGCCATCCAGCATAAGGCCCGTGCGTTCGTTATCATACGAGCGGGCCGGCGCGCCAGACCGGCTACCTCCATTCCCGTTCCCAGCCCCGCCACCAGCCGGTATCTTCCAGGTTGAGTGCGTTCCAGCAGAGGTCGATGGCATGGGGGTCGCCAGTCACGGCAGAGGCGCGTGTAACCTCCGGCGGCAGCGCCACCAGCTGCGCGAAACGGTCGAACACCGCGCCGCGGTCATGCAGCGCGGCGCGAGTCAACAGGTGCCACAAGGTAAGGCTGTCGCGCGGCCGGGCAGCCGCCAGAAGAGCGGGAAGCGCCGTCCGGCTGCCGCTTTCATATTGGGCCAGGTCGCGGCGGAACGCGATGGACGCGTCTTCATAATACGGAACGGCGGGGCCCGACCGCCGGCGGGTGATGCACTCCGCGCCCGCCGGAATGAACGATTCGTATCCGCCGTACTGAAACGCCACCCATCCCATGGAAACGCGCAACAATCCGTCGCCCGCGGCGTCCACGCTCAAGGTATATTCGCAGCCCAGATCCACCGCGCGGGCGGATGGCGTTTCCACCACGAAATCGCGCGGCCGCGCCCAGATAAAAGCATGCACCCGGCCGCGGCGCAGCCACAACGCGAGGTCGGTGGAGGCGCGCAACTCCGAATCCGGGCCAAGATCGATGCGGCCCACCGGATCGGCTTCCAGCGTGAGCTGCGAGCGGGAGCCGGTGCGCACCGCCTGGCCGGAACGCACCGCCATGCGAAGGCGCGCGCCGCTCGATCCCAGGCGTGCCGTTCCTTCCATGGCAGCCACCTGCCAGGCCGTGGCGGCGGACGGGGGGATGGAAGCGCGCGAAAGCCAGGCGGCGATCAGCACCACCGCCGCTGCTGCCGCGGCCCAACGCAGCCGCGCCGGCCGCCGCGTTTCCGGCAGCCGCTCCGGCCGGATGCGAAAGCGGAAAGGCC
>Ga0335081_10009670_pt1 | contig 15542 bp, 19 predicted proteins | sample Lox_Sample_35_FD_206713 | JGI IMG/M metagenome (GOLD analysis project Ga0335081, IMG submission 206713) | Soil microbial communities from Loxahatchee National Wildlife Refuge, Florida, United States - Lox_Sample_3.5 | ecosystem: Environmental > Terrestrial > Soil > Wetlands | place: USA... | reverse complement strand
TTTAGGAATTTGGATATGTCTGTTTGGCCGGTCTGTTTCGTTAGTGTGGAGACTTTCACTCCTACCCTGCGTAGTTTCGCATCAGGGTTCTGCTTAAGGTATTCCTCAAGCAACTGTTTCGCGGCGTTCTCGATGACTCTTGCCTCGGAGGTTGAAGATTCGATCATCTTTGACTTACTGTGAATGCTAAGGTCAGTGAGTATCGCAATGATTGCGACAGACTTTCCAGTGATTCCTGCTTCTTTCAGCTTGGCGGCTACGGACGTTACGAGTTCTTGTAGGAGGGGAAGAATTTGTTGCAGGTCGCGGGTGTTCTGTTTCAGAGTTGCGATTCGGCTGAATTGTGTTGGCTGTTCCCTCTCCTTCACCGGCTCATCGTCCTCTCCTCTCGACGCGCGGTAAAGGTATGTTCCCAAGCCTTTGCCAAAGATCTCAGTAAGAAGCGTTGGGCTAAGTGCGGAAAGCTCTGCGATGGTGGACACGTTTAACTGCGTGAGCCGTTCCTCCGACTTCTTTCCCACTCCCGGAATCCTACCGACGGGAAGGGAGGATAGGAATTGTTCAGCTTCCCCGGGTTTCACGATCGTTAATCCGTCAGGTTTCGCTTGGTCTGACGCGATCTTAGCCAAGACTTTGTTCGGTCCGACACCTATCGAACAGGTTATGTGTTCCTGCGCATATATTTGCTTCTTAATCTCAATCGCTATCTCCCGAGCCGCATCAAAATTGCTTCCAACTCTAGACGTCACGTCCAGGAATGCTTCATCGATACTGACTTGCTCGAAATTGTCAGCGCTTGTTCGGAGAGTATCCATGACTCGCTCTGATACTTCTTCGTAGTATGAGCGGTTCATTGGTAGGAAGACTGCATCAGGGAGGGATTCTAGGAGTTTTTTCGCGCGAACTATGGGAACCCCTGCCCTCACTCCATACTTTCTGGCCGGGTAGTTTGAAGTGCTGACGGCGCCGCTCTCCTCGGTTCGTCCAGAGTACACACAGACGACTACTGGTTTTCCGCGAATGTTTGGGTTTGCGTTCTCTTCACATTGTGCGTAGAAGTAGTCGAGGTCTGCGTGCAATATGACCCTTTGCAGCAATCCTGTTGCTCTCTACATTGCACGGGAGAAAATCCTGTACTTCTCCCCACCACTCAACTCATCCAATATGCGTTTCGCTATGACCTTAATCGGGTCTCCGACGCTTGTGCGGTCTTGGATGTCTTTGAAAGATGTAAATGCCTTCCTCTCCCTGGCGTTGATTATTTGCCACATAGACTTCTTCCCAATCCCGGGTAGAAGTTCAAGTGCGTGCATACGTGGTGTTATCGCTTGGGAATTGTTGAAGAAGGCTACGAAGCGTTGCTCTTGGTGTGCGATCAGTTCCTCGAGTACGGAGAGGACTTCAGCTTTGGCGTTGGCTGTTAGGTCGTCGTACCCTATCCTGCCTATAATTCGGTTTATCTTCTCTCGTCGATCCTTTCCTATGTAGACCCGTTCATGAAGGTTGACTTGGCTACCGGGCCGAACCTCTGCCTCAAGCAATGTGAAGTAGGTTTCACCAATCACTTGAACCGTTGGTAGGGCCAAATGTCTAGGTTTGTCTGCGGCTGGACGTCCAAACTGGAGGTAATCCAAGACATAGGCGTACTCTTCGTACAGACGTGGTGGAAGACTGCTTTCCGAGGCCGCACTCGTGCTGGACCTATACCTGGCTGACGCTGTAGAACCTAAGCCTCGTGCCTGTTCTGACCCTCTTGTACTATCAGACATTTTGTCTTGTCTCCAGAAGTAGCGAGCTTTGGGCGCGCTAATTTATCCAATAATTCGGCCCGTCTATCTTCTCACGACTAGCTATGAAACTCGGGCCACGGGCTAGCAAAGGTTAACATATCCACCCTAGAGTGGTGGGTTTGCGAGGAAAAAACCTTGCTATTTCCTGATCCAGCAGCTACTAGGGCTGTCTAGTCTTCCCTGTACTCGTTGACAAGTTTGAGTATGTCTTCAAGCTGGGTACCGCTAATGATTCTGCCTTTAATCGTCAGAATCGTCCGCACTTCCTCAATGTAGTGGGGCATTGTATTGACGATCTGGATCGCGTCCTTTCGCTCAAGTTGGAACTTGTCGCCGAGTTCGCGAATTAGCTTTTCGGCCTTAGGAGGTTGGATTTTAGAGAATTTTGACGCGTAATCAAGCGTCCTCCTCTGGAATTCTCCCAGTTCGTCTTCTTTGGCCCTTTCCAGTGTTTTCTTGGCTTCAGGCGTAGTTGCGGGTTTCGAGTCCACTATCTTTCTGGGCAACTGGGTTCACTCAGCGTACGGGGGTAAGGTGTTCGGGTCGGGCGATGATCTGTCTCTTCTGTCCTCCCGTTGTAACATGGACGACATAGGCTTTACCGCGTTTTTCATGGATCACTCCAACCCGGCCGTGGTATCGTCTGTGAGGCATACCCTTGTGCACGGACGGTTCAATTATGATCGTAACCTTCTGGCCAGGTTCATACGTCCTCAAAATTCTGCTGAGCCCAATCTTGCCTCGCTCGCGAGGATGCTTGCGAAACAGTTTCCTCGTTCTTGAGCGATATCCCTTCGAACGTCTCATGAGGTATGACCTTGAAGTTTGCTAGCAGACTAGAACGCGGGCTATTAACTTTCTTGGCTCGCAACAGTTTCAAATGACAGAGTCGCTTTGCGCGCTGTGAATTATCTTATTTCACTTCCTTACTTGGAACGGCATTTTTCCTCGACCAAAAGCAGCGCCGCGTCTTTTCATGCTCTTCATCATTTTCCTCATCATGAAATACTGGTTGATCATTTCCTTCACGTCTTTTTCCGATCTTCCAGAACCCCGAGCGATTCTACGTGCCCTAGATGAATCAACCAACTTCGGGTCCTCGACCTCATCGTGCGTCATCGATTGAATGATAACGCGCCAAGCATCCAGCTTCTTCTCAGCTGTCTCCATCGCATCGTCCGGTACGTTCATCCCGCCCGGGACCATTCCGACGAGCTTCTTCAGTGGTCCCATTTTCCTGACGGCGACCATCTGGTCGTACATGTCCTTCAACGTGAACTTGCCCTCAAGGAATGCTCTGGCTTTCTTTTGGGGGAGCTCGACTTGAGCCTCGCGAACCTTTTCGACCAACGTCTTGATGTCGCCCATGCCTAGAAGGCGGCCGACAAATGTTGATGGTATGAATTGTTCGATGTCGTCGATCTTTTCGCCGGTGCCAACGAACTTAATTTTCGCGTGAGTGGCGGAAACGGCGGAGAGTGCGCCACCTCCTTTTGCGGTGCCGTCGAGTTTCGTGACTAGTATGGATCCAATCTTGGTGCTTTCGTTGAAAGCGGTTGCTTGTGTCAGAGCGGCTTGGCCGATTGAAGCGTCAATTGCTAAGATGATTTCGTCAGGTTGGATTTGCTTCGCGAGGTTCTTCATCTCGGACATAAGCTCTGACTCATCCTTATGCCTCCCGGCGGTATCGACGATGATGAGATCATTCTTTTGCGCGGTGAACTGTTCCATTCCTTTCCGAACAATTTTCATCACGTCCCTCGAGTTGGGTTCTCCGTAGACCGGAACGTTCACTCTATCCGCAAGCTGCTTGAGCTGGTCGAATGCGCCCGGTCTATACGTATCTGCACAGATGATAGCAGGTCTCACACCCCGTTTCTGGTAGAAGCGGGCAAGTTTGACTGACGCAGTAGTTTTGCCGGTTCCCTGAATTCCCACAAGCATAATCACCTGCCTCTTACCCGGCTCGATTACGAGTTTCGCGGGCTCCTCTCCAAGAAACCGAGTGAGTTCTTCATAGAGGACCTTTACCACATGGTCGTGGCGAGATATCCCAGGGGGGAGTTTCTCCTCAAGCGACCTTTTCTCTACAGCCTGAGAGATTTGAAGAACCAGGTTTACGTTAACGTCGGATTGGAGGAGGGCACGTTGGAGGTCGCGCACGAGTTCTTTAACCGCCTTCTCGTCAACGACGGCCATCCTGAGCAGTTTCTTTACTGCGTCCCGCAGTGACTGGCCCAAGCCCTCTGACGAACTCATCCGTCTTCCATCCTAAACAGAATTGATGGGTTGGTTAACGTGTCCTAAAAGTTCTTGTTGGGTACGCAAGAACGTTTTAATTAGCTGCCGACCTGAGTTCAGGTTAGTTCTTCATAGAAGGTTATTAGACGTGTCGAACGGTCACTCCGAAAGTGACGAATTAAGAATAGTTGAAAATGATTTCATTGGTAAGGATTCGGTGGTGATCAATGGCTTACCTGACGTTGGCCTAGTAGGGTTACTTGCAGCGTCTCACATCATCAGTTCTTTAAAACTGAAAGAAGTTGGAGCCATCGAATCCGACCGTCTGCCACCAATGATTGTTCTCCATGGGGGCTTGCCTAGGGCGCCCATTCGCATATTTTCCGGAAATGACCTGGCTGTAGTAATTTCCGAAACCGTCATCCCTAGCTCTCTAATCCGCCCACTCGCAAACCAACTGACAAACTGGGCTCATGAGAAGAGGGTTAAGCTGATGCTCTCATTGGGCGGAATGGCCGTTGGGAATAGGCAGGATATTGAGACGCCCAAAGTTTTCGCCGCCATCTCCTCCAAAGAATTAGAGTCAAAACTAGGGAACGCAGCAGAAATACTTGAGGAAGGCTACATAGTAGGAGCCTATGGCCTACTTCTGCGTAGATGCGCGCAACTCTCCGTTCCAGCAATCACACTCCTAACACAATCCCACTACAATTACCCAGACCCTGAAGCAGCCGCCGCCTCGCTAAACGCTGTGAACAAGATTCTGAATTTGAAGCTAGACGTTTCGGATTTGATAAAGAGAGGAGAGGAGATACGTCTCCGTAGTAAAGATATGATGCACCGAACACATGAGGAAATGACGAGGATGGATAAGTCTCATGAGTACGACCTGCCACCTCTTTATGGGTGAGGTAAGATGAGCTCCGAATCGAGAAGCGATTTCACAACAATGCACGGCTCCGGTTGGAATGTCTCGTCCGCCTGCATCCAACCACTCTACAACCTCTTCGTAGCACTCAACGAAGTCGTGCTAACAGTAGATCTTCCTTTCGTGAATGAAAAGAGCGTGAAATTACAAAGGCCTAGCGCCGATTCCATAGAGATTTACGCTGAGACCAAGAGAACGATCACCTTCAAAGACCTTGGCGCCAAGCACAGGCATGGTGAGTTTACCTGCTACCGCGCCATGATTCGCATGCCCGTACCAGTTGATCATAAGCGCGTAACTAAGAAATTCAAAGGCGGCTTGCTAGAAGTTCACATTCACCGATCAAAGTAGCCGATCAACCAGCTGCAGCCATTACTCCACTTAACGCCGCCGAGATTTGCGATTCGATACGCGTTCTAAGGCGGCAACCGTTAGGATAGGGAATAGTAGAATGGCGTCCCCTACGACGGTCACGAGTTTTGTAGGCGTCTTGATCTTGCCCCAGCTAATCGCTTCCTCCAATGGGGCACCGCTGAATCCTCCACCGTCTGCTCGGTCTAGCGTGATTTGTATTGCAGCGTCTACCCCGCCACGATATGTGTTTGCGATGAGGACTTGATGTTTAGGCATTCCTCCCCCGAGAATGAGTACTCCAACTTTCTTTCTCTCGTATGTCATGTCCACTAGTTTCGAGAAATCCTTGAGCGGGTTAACAAGGAGAGGGTGGAGGCGGCTGTATGTCCATAAATCCAGTCCCAGCATTGAATCGTAAATGCCAGGACAGAAGATGGGTGTGCCACGTCGTTGTGCTGTGCGGACGATGGAGTTTTCATCGTGAAGGTGTTTTCCGAATTCCCAGAGTAGTTCGTAGCTTGCAATGTCGCGTCGTTTCGATTCTGGGATGGTATCGAGGATGCGATACGTTGTTTTCTCTAACGCCTCGATCGACTTCTGTGTAACTAGGAGATCGTAGATACGTGAAAGACCATGCTTTCTCAGCTTAGTGTCATCGGCGCTCTCAGACCCGACCACATGCCTGTGCCCTAATGCTTCAAGCAAATCGTGGGTGATGTTCGACCCGGTCGTGACGATTCCATCTATGTGTCCCTCATAGACTAAGTCCCTGATTACGGTCCTGAGACCGCCCGGCACTAATGGTCCAGCCAGGGAAATGAAATTCATGTAATTCTTGTCTTGAAACATCTCCGCTAGAATTTTGACCGCTTTTCCGAACCGCCCTAGGCCAAGAACTTTCACGGCCTCCATTCGATTGGCGATCTCAGATAGCGACATGCCTCGTTTGATTTTGATATGTGACACTACTGGCATAGACTAGCCTTCGACGGACGCCAGGAAATGGGTTAGACGCCTTTGGCTCGCATTATCTTGTTCTGCCCAAGCATCTGCCAATACTCGATCTCAACGCCGGGAGCGAGTTTGGATTTGATTTCCTCATCCGCTGGCATAGGCGTTTCGAAGGTCTCGTATGACTCCATATCCATGATCTGAATGTTCGTTCCGACAATTGCCAACACCTGCCCAGTCTTCTTCTCAATCATAGGAACATCGAGGCGAGCGTCCACAGGCGATATCACGCTTTTCTTTGAACCGGTCGTTATGCTAATTGCAACAATACGGGCTTTGGCGGCTCCATGCTTTCCCGGCTTAGACTTCTCGTACTCTACAATCTTGCAAGGTTCGCCATCAACAACCACATAATGCCCTATTTTCAGGTCGCCTACGTCAACGGGTTTGCTCAGTGTTCATCGCCTTTAAGCTAAGCTCGGAGTGAGTTAACGCCCTTTATTCGTCTAAAAAGCTTGTCTGGCGTCATTTGGTTTCGCAATTGACGCGTCGCGGTAGGTTTCTACCAATCTCAACGCCAAATGGATTACTTAATTATCCTAGCTTCGAGTAGAAGGCGTGTCGGTAGGAAGCGAATTGGTTTTCACAGTCGGCCTCGTGTCACGATTGGATGAGCCGCAAGCAATCGAGGTCGCAGCAGCACTAGCGAAGCAACTGAGGAAGAAGGGAATCTCGGTAATGGCGGAGCTAGAGCTTGCTAAACGTGGCCGACTTGGTGGCGGAAAGGATCTTGCGGATCTGAAAGCTGACCTGATGGTTACCGTGGGAGGCGATGGTACTGTGCTCAAGACCGCGATGTCGATTCCAGAACAGGAAACTCCGATCCTAGCCGTAAACATGGGACGGCGAGGATACCTAACCGAAGTCGAACCCAAGAACGCTGGACACGCCGTTGAACAATTCATGAAAGACAAATTCACGCTTGAGAAGCGCGCAAAACTTGCAATTCAAATGAACGACACCCATATTGTAGATGCCCTCAACGAGCTTGTGGTCTCTACAGGCAGTCCCTCCAAAATGCTTGAACTCCGCCTAGGCGCAGATTCGCAACCACTCCTGCAGTTCAGAGGCGATGGAATCATCGTCTCAACAACCACAGGCTCAACGGCTTACGCCCTGTCCGCAGGTGGTCCGATTGTCGACTCAACCGTAGATGCTTTTGTCGTGACTTTCATCTGCCCACTTGACTTCGTGAGGTCAACGGTCGTATCAATGGACCGGACCCTATCACTGGAGTTGATAAGCCCGAAACTGAAAGCTCAGGTTGTTGCTGATGGGCGATATCAGAGGGAGCTTACGCAGGATGTGAGACTTTCAATCAGCAAATCAAAACATTATACCTCATTCGTTCGGTTAGGTAACGTAAAACCTCTTGGAAGCCTTACACGTCTTCACGAACTGGAGCGAGCAAGTTTCTGAAAGTCTTAGTCCTAGACACCTCAGCCCTCATAATGGGGCTTGACCCTTTAGGGCTAGAGTTCGACAGTTACTCCGTTCCGGAGGTTACAGATGAGCTGCGCCAACAAACTGGCCCATCCTACCGCCTAGCCATCTCCAGCTCTTCGGGCAAACTGAGAATTCAAGCTCCGACCACTCTATCACTCAGTGAAGTGGCGGAACGAGCGCGGGTTCTTGGCGACAAGGTTGTTCTCTCTAAGGCGGACATTGGTGTGATAGCGTTGGCGTTGGATTTGAGCAGGGAAGGGAAGCGCCCAGTTATCGTGAGTGACGATTATGCTGTTCAGAATGTCGCTGATGGGTTGAACTTGGTTTACCAGTCTTTGGCGACCTTTGGCATTCGTCAAAGGTTCAATTGGGTATACTATTGCCCCGCATGTTTTCGCCGAAACCCAACAGGTGATTTGGAAGTATGCCAGGTTTGTGGAACGAAGCTAAAGCGCAAGCCACTTGGTAAGCAAAGAGCGAAGCGGAACTGAAACTGAACCGTTAAGCTCGATTGGATACTTCCTTTGAGCTGTTGGAACTCAAACCTGTGTGGTATTGCTGGTTTTTCAGGCCCTTTGCGTGTCTCCTCAGAGCCCTATTTGGCACGTTTCGGGGCAAAAGTGGCCGATAGTGATCGCTGAGCGTAACGGCGGGCTGGGTAATAGTGATCAATAGTGAGCGGTTTCCGGAATGACAGATGGCAGGTAGGCAAACTAAAGCGTTAGTGACCCTCAGGAAACGTGAGTTTGTCCGCCTCTTTCTTCTCAAGCACAGTCTCTCCCTAAGTAATAGTGGCACAGAGTGGCACAAATTTGGAGACCCGCATGCCTGGTAGACGGAACAGGGCGCTTCCAGCGGTATGCAGGTGAGAAGTTGCCCATCTCTTCATTCATGGGGTCGGGTTCCAGAGATTGTTGAGGCGTTAACGAGGGGTGAGTCGTTTGTTGGTCAAATTTCGCATCGTCAGGTGTACAGGGATGTGGCTGAACTGAATCGTTATGCTTTCGTTGTCTTCTTTGTGACTGGTTTTATGCGACGGGCGTAGTCGAAGAGGTAGAGTTGTGCGTACCCTGCCCACTGCCCGTATCGTTCGCGCAGAAATCTAGCCGTTTTCAGCCTGCTGACCTTGCGTCCCCTAAAGTGCAGCCTCGAGACGATTCTATGTATCCATACATCCACGGGCGCTGCCTCCAAACGCCCCGTTCCATAGAGTAGAAAGCAGTCCGCTACCTTCGGTCCTACTCCAGGCAATTCGACCAGTCTGGCGAGCGCGTCATCGTAGCTGAGATTTCTGAATACTTCCAAGTCGAGGTCACCGTTAGCTATCATTCTTGAGACCTCGACGACGGGCTTTGCCCTGTAACCCATCCTCGTCTTTAGCTGAAGTTCGTCTGTATTGACCTTTGCAAGGGCTTCGACTGTTGGAAAGAGGAAGGTGAAGGATCCGTCTTGGAAGTTCACCCTACGCCCATAATATTGCATCATAAGCCGCGCAGTCCTATTCCATAACATGGCTGAATTGTTCTGTGAAAGCATCGAGCAAATTAGCCCCTCGTAAAGATTGGTTCCTCGCATGAGCCGAAGGCCTCTTAGTCTCGAGAATGTTGACCTCAATGGCTCATCTTGCTTCGAAAATTCGCGGTAGAACAGTCCAATGTCATCCTTCAACCCTAGCACTTGGACTAAGTGGTGTTTGATCTGCCCGATTGTTTCTTCACTGAAGGAAGGAGCAACAGCTCGTACGGCTAGCGTGAAATCATTAGCAGGTCCCGTTTGACTTACAGTGTACTTAACGGGTGTCGCGTCAAAGACTTCAACATCCGTGAAAGACCTCCCATCCCTAATCCACTCGGGTTCTGAGGTTTGTGCACTTAGAACAGTTTCAACCAGGTTCAGCGGGCCATTCACGAGTGCTGGGGACATCTCGAATGAGTATTGCTCTTTTGCAAGCATTGAGTTAGCCATGTTCTCCGCAGCTCGCTAGTGACTGACTATGAGTTAGATGGTTGAGTTTTAGTCACGTCTTATAAGAGGTGAGCGAAGAGAAGTGTGTTGTGGTGGGTTGGTTGAGTAAGAGTGTTCCGCAGGAGCTGGTTCGAAAGGCACAGGAGCTGAAATCAAAGGGACTTTCGAATTATGAGATAGCGGACGAGTTGAAAGTTCAAACAGACACCGTGGTCTGGCTACTGCTAAGGGGTAGAGAGCGTGCCTCCATTCATCCACCCCACGACGTGTTCGTCGACTGGAGTTCTCTGGCATCGCATGCAAACCGTCTAGCCGCCGTTGCCGTCGCTTTAGCGGACTTAGCAAGAGAGTCTGTGCGCGCCGCTGAATTTGATGAACCAGAAGCGGTTGTGGCGATTGAAGGAAACGGAATGGTTCTAGGTGCGGCGATCGCGAAGGAATTGAACAAACCCTTTGCCGCGGTGCGACCCCCGCGCCCTACACATAGAGGCACTCAGGGCCTAGTCAACCCTTCTTTTGACAGCGTTGCTAGAAAGAAGGTTCTCATTGCTGATGCTGTTCTTAGAGCAGGTGAAACCCACAAGGTCGCAATTCAGATATTGAAGAAGGCAAAAGCCAAACCTGTAGGCGTCATCGTCCTAGTCAACAAGAGTGGTAAAACAAAACTAGAAAGCGTCCCGCTAAAGTCGCTGTTCCAAATCCTACCCGTCACTCAATAAAAAATGGAAACTCCCCGCGGGGAGTTCATCGGAAAGCTCTAGGTTCCTAGTGAGGTTAAGCGAAGTGCACATAGTGGCAGTCGCAGAAGCAGAAGTTCGATGCGCAATCCTCGTGAGTGCTATTATCACATCGTTGACTCATGGGTTATCACTCGACAATAGTTGGGTACACCTAAAATAGCTTTGCGATCAAGAAAAAGAACACAACCTCGCTGACCGTTCAAACCCAGTCGGTTAAACCATACCGAATCCGAGTCGAATTGGTTAGGGAGATGTTCAGTTAGCGAGAGAGCTTTCGTCCCATCCGAACTAGGCCATGGTCCTGCTTTCGTCTGGCAGACCTAGCTCCTTTCGCAAGCTTTCGCTTGGTGGAAGCTCTTTTCTTTCTTCGTCTTGCCTTATGTTTCGGCATTGAAGACCGCGTAGCTTACGCTCCTAGACATAATTAACACGTGCTGAACCGAACGTTTAGGTCGCTTGAGACTTCGTTTGCCTAGGGAGCATTAGTCTTCCCGGTCATATGCTCTATCGTTATCTCCAGTACCTCCACATCTCCCAAACTTTCAGTTGTGACTTCCTTCGTGGCGACTTTGTTCTTGTCGTATTTCTCCACCAGCGCCTTCAGGATTGCAATTTTCTCGGGCGGTTTTTCGAGGAATCTGGCTTTGCCGAAGGCTATGATGCTCTTGTATCTGAAGGAGAATTTGCATGGGTCAGCGTTTGGTATGGTTTCGCCAGGCTCGTCGACCTCGAAGCAGACCTGGTTGTTCGCCTTCAAGTAAGTGTACAGTTGTCCCTCATTTGCCGAGTGGAAGTAGATCTTCCCACCAGTATACACAAAGTTCAACGGAACAACGTAAGGTTGGTCCTTGAGCGACAGGGCTATTCTGCCAACCAAAGCCCGGTTCAGCACCGAATCGACTTCCCTTCTATCCAATATCAGACGGTCCATTCGCCTCATCTCGAAACGTTGCAAAACTGCACCCACACCTGGGGTCGGGAGGGTGTAGGAATTACTTTACTGATGACTTTCCGGATTGATTACGGCGAAAAGTTATGGTTAGCTTAAAAGAGCTCAGATTCTGTATTCCATTTCTTTGACGATATCCTTCATCAATTGTTCACCATATTTTCGCTTAAGCAATTCGAGTGAGAGGTCGATTCCGGCGCTTATTCCCGCCGAGGTAGCCACGTTTCCCTCAAAGATGAATCGTTCATTTTCAACCACATGAACGTTAGGATACTCTCTTAGGCCATCGAACTGAGATGCATGGGTGGTAGCTCTCTTTCCATCCAAGAGCCCAGCTTCCGCGAGAACCAATGCACCTGTGCAAACACTTACCGTCGTCGCTTGAGAAGTATGGTTCTTGATGAAAGTGACCGTTTCCCGATCGTACCTTGCTTTCTCCCTCGCCCCTCGACCTCCCGGCACGATCAATAAATCAAGCCTCGGGCAGTTTGCGAAGCTATGATCTGGTTGTACCTTCAACCCATACCGGCACTGAACTCTGTTGCCATCCTTCGAGACCGTCAATACCTTGACGTCCTTCATTTGTGAGGCGATGCCGAAAACTTCCCACGGACCAGCAAAATCAAGCTCCTCTACATCATCAAACAGTATTATTCCCACGAGCAACATTTCAACCTCCTCAGGTCCGCTTCGTGATCAGAGTACTTCGGCTTTCTGCGTTTCCTCGTTCCAGACCTGCCGCTCCTTCTCCTCAGGGTCGGAAGTTATCAGCAAGGATCGTTTCGCGTCTTTGAGGGGTATGATGAAGTATTCAAGCACTCGTCCATCAGAACCTTTCAAGGTCAGCTTGCGTTTCCGGTCCGCAGGCTTCATTGTCTTCGGGTCGAGATACTTGCAGAGTATACAGCTTCCACGCGAATCCAACGTCCGAACTTCAAGCTTCCCACCTTTCCCTTTCGTTAGGACAGTTTCAGGAAGTTGCATCGATTTCACTACGAACTCCAGAGTCTGGAACGCGTTAAAGTTTTCGTCGTTAGCGTTCGAATCTTCCGATGAAGTATCCAATTTCGTCAGTTATAGGGTGGAACCGCTGGCAAAAAGTTTTCAACACCTCAGCGTTCCTGAAATCTGTTGACCCAACTAGGGGCGTCTGCTCAACAACATGGAGCCCGCATTCATGTTCGGCGAACTCCACAGTTTCCTCGCACTCTTGCTTTGTGATAGTGCATACGCTGTACACCACGACTCCACCCGGTTTGACTACTCTCGCTGCTGATTTTAGAAACTGCCTCTGATAATCCGCCAACGCGTTCACCTTTTCCCGCGAGGTGGAGTCGTAGATTTTTGGTCGGAGACCAAGGGCGCTGCACGGTGGATCGATCAGAACGCGGTCTGCCTGCAAATCGGGCAAGTCGTCTGCAGCGTATCTAGAGTCATGTATGGATACGGTAACGTTTGAGCAACCCAAGTGTACTACCGTTTGCCGCGTGCGAGCAACCTTCTCGCTGTTTCGATCCAAACCGTAAACTTTGCCAGTATTTCGCATGAGTTGGCTTATGTGTGACAACTTCCCCCCAGGCGCACAATTCATATCCACAACGCACTCGCCCTCCTTCGGTCCGAGAACGTGACTTGTCACCATGGCTGCAAGTGACTGTGGGTAGAGCAATCCTTCAGCGAATTCCGGTAACTCTCTGATTTGCGGCGACTTATACTGACGCTCCTGCAGCCTCACTGCTAACCCTCTTCTGAATGTGAGGATGTCGTTCGTGTTCATCATAGCCTCGCCCGTTCCAAGAACGTCGTCCATTTCCGAGAGCACTGTTACTTGGTCTCCGGACCGAAGGGATCCGCATTCGATGACGCCTGGCGCGTAAACGTTGGCGCCTTGCAAGACAGATTCGGCCGTATGCTTATCCACAATTATCTTCCGACCTTTTGTCAGTATGTCGAAGGGTCCCTCTACACGAATGCCCAACGCCTCAGACACGACAGGGTGCTGCGAAACCCTGAGTCCTCTACTTTCCAATCGATTCATGAGATCGTCAGGGGAGATCTTGAGCGTGTTACATCGAACATAATACGTCTGAACAGGTTTTGGAAGTGCTTCAAGTATCGCTGTCGCACCGGTACCATAAACTTCCGTCACCAATTGAACGACGTCTAGTGAGAACCTGCTCTGATCTGAGCTGTGGAGTTCCTGATCACTCAAAGTCATTCATACTGACCTGAAATTTGCAGGCTAGGCCGTGTCTTTGGTGCGCCAGAGGTATAGTGAAGCTATGGAACAGTAGGGGTGCCAAGCCTTCGCTAGCTCCTCAATTCGCTCCCGGTTGGGTCGCTTGCGGAGGGCGTATACTTTCCTCATCGAATCCTGAATTCCAAGGTCGTCTACGGGAAGAATGTCTGCTCGGCCTAATGTGAAAAGGAGGAACATGTGCGCGGTCCATGGACCTATTCCCTTCACCTCATCTAGGATACTAATCACTTCTTCGTCAGACATCTTCCACAACTCTTCCAATCGAAGGGAGCCGTTAACCACTCTTTGACTGAGATCTTTGAGGTATCGAATCTTCTGAGGAGACACACCTGCTTTGCGAAACTTCGCAATGGGAAGGGCAATTAACGAGTGTGCCGTAAGTTCTTCGCCTTCAAGAGAAGTTTTCAATTTGGCGAAAATGGATTCAGCTGCGGCGCCATTCAGTTGCTGAGAAATTACCGCCTCAACCAATGATTCGAATGGATCCCCTTCGCATGCAAATTCGAAGGGTCCGTGCTTCTTGATTAGACTTCTGAGTTTGCGGTCGACCTTGCAAATGTGGTCTACGCCCAAATGGAACGTTGCAGAGTCGCTGATGTTTGGGAATGGCATGGTCTTAGCAGTGTCCTTAGTTCGGGTAGACAGGCTTAACGATTCAGAGGTTTCAACCATTTCCTTCCTGTGCCTATGCACTGTTTCGTTGAGGAACAGAAATATAGCTTCCTGAATTACAGTAAGATGGTTGAGGCAGGAGTTGCTTCTCGGTTGAATCAGCAGCAGCGGTTAGCGTTAGTTAACGTTGCCGGGCTAGCATCGCTGATCGCGTTCACTAGCCTCGTTTACGTTCGTACCCAGCAGCCAATAATTCTAATCGTTGGCGGATTGATCTCGGTTATTGGCGTTATGGGAACAATGATGCGTTCTAATTGACCGACTCATTTTAGACAATTAATCGCTAGTTGGAATTTCATTTGGTGCAATCGTTTCCTGAGGCCACGGTGGGCGCGCTTATCGTGAACGGTAAAGGCAAAGTTCTCATCGTTAGGTCTGAGAAGTGGGGGCACAAATACACAGTCCCTGGCGGACACATCGAGTTAGGTGAGAGGGCTGAAGACGCGATTCGGCGCGAGGTGAAGGAAGAAACCGGGTTGGATTCCGAGCCTGTAGAATTGTTGATAGTGCAACAAGCCATCTACCCGAAAGACTACCACAAGCATGAGCACTTCATCTTCATGGATTACATTTGCAAGGCGAAAACGGAGGAAGTAAAGTTGGACGGGCGTGAGCTCCAGGAGTATGTATGGGTTAGCCCAGGGGAAGCCCTCAAGCTGGACCTTGAGCAGTATACTCGGATTTTTGTTGAAAAATACCTGCAAAAACTAAGAGGCTAAGATGATGTGGAGCGCACGCCGAGAGTTTTCAGAAGCCTAGCGTGGTCCTTCCTGCTGATCCACTCAACGTAAATGTACTCGGCGAGTGTCTCTTCATCCATTCCGATCAGACGAGCCTCCTCAACGCTGCACTTGTAAGCTTCAATCTCTGTTGGGCGGTCTACGTAACTATAGTTTTCATCGAACAGCTCCTTCCCTTGCAGGTACTGTTTGACGTGAACGAGCTCGTGAATTACGTCGAGGTAGAGGTAGTTCGCGCTAGCAGTACGCAAATAGTCAGCCCCTACAACGAGGCTACCGTCCTCATCGTTCACGTACATGTAACCTCTCTCGGGAACTAAAGTAACGTATGTTTCCTCAAGAATCTTGCTCATCAGACCATGGTTGCCAACGCATTTTTGTAGTGATTCTGATTCCCCGATTCCACTGAAAACTTCCTTGAGTTTGTACCGACCGAGAGGTAGGCC
>Ga0335081_10009669_pt1 | contig 15542 bp, 19 predicted proteins | sample Lox_Sample_35_FD_206713 | JGI IMG/M metagenome (GOLD analysis project Ga0335081, IMG submission 206713) | Soil microbial communities from Loxahatchee National Wildlife Refuge, Florida, United States - Lox_Sample_3.5 | ecosystem: Environmental > Terrestrial > Soil > Wetlands | place: USA... | reverse complement strand
GTTTCCTGCAAGGCACGGGGCTAGAGGCGAGAGAAAAACTGGGGTAGTGTCTTTGCGCGCAACCCGGGAAAGTCCTTCTCAGCTTCCCTCTGAGCAAACGCGTCAGCTTCTGATTCGCTGTCCCCTTCCCAAAGAATGTCGAATTCTCCTTCCTGTGGACCGCCGGGCTTCAAAACTCGCGCAATTTGGAATTTTCCCTCTGGCGTCTTGTTCTTGCAAAGATTGGCGGGCAAGCCTCCCACTAAGAGGTTTACAGGAAACAGTGGAGATGACCGAAGCTTAGCCATGACTCGGATGATATCACGGAAGCAAGATTATACTTCCCGTATGTACGACTTCTCACTACCAACGGTCCTTGCCTCGCTGGTGGGCAGCGGTGTCACGGCCGGGCTCGTCGTAAAAGCTTTGAGCGGCCCCCTCGGGGAGCGCTGGTTGGCGGGTCAGAAGGCCAAACTCGACAGGGAGTTTGAAGCCTACCGCGATGCATTAGAGCAAAGAAGAAAGCGAGTGGAAGCTGAGCTGGGTCATCGAACTCATGTGACTAAAACTCAATTCGATACAGAGTTCAATGCGATGAAAGACATTTTTTCCGCGCTTGGCAAATTGAGGCTGAGCTTCAATGGGATCAGGCCCTTTCTGGACTGGACACCGCAAGACGAAGGGGAAAGGCTGGCCTTAATCTCCGACCGTCTGAATCATTTTACTGAGCGATTCAATTCGTTGGTTGACACGGTTGAAAGTGTTTATCCATTTATCCCCGAGGAAATCTACTCAGAATTGGAAATTTGCATGAGGAGCGCGCATCTAGAGATACCACATATACAACAGACCGAGTTAATGCACTTTCACCTGCAGGTTACGAGGACGGTGCTAAGCAGCACCAGAAATTCACGACCGCATATCTCAAGGCTGCCAATTTAGTGCGAGAACATTTCAATCGGCTATCGCAACGCGAATCCGCTACTTCTTGAAAGCGGCCGTCTCGCTCTAACTGCAATCGAAAGGAACAACGCAAGACGAACTTCACCCGGCTCTCGGCCAGTTGTGTCAGTGGCGGCGCACAGCGGTTGATCACTGCATCTGCTGCGACAAGCCCTGATAGATCCACATGCCAGCAATCACCAGGATCAGCACTCCCGAAACTGCCCCCAGCCATTTCACGATGGGAGTGACCTTGTTGAGCTTATGCATGATCTCGATCTGTTCCCTCTCCATGTGCGATTCGGACTCGCCCAGGAACAGTTGATCATCCTCGTGCATCGTGAGGGTACTGCGATAGATCAGGAGGATGATCAAAGCGGTGGTCAGAACACCCCAGACAATCAGCGGCCACATCATCGACATACGCCACCTCGATGCTGATAGCGGGTCCCGGTCTGGCAGACCTGCTCAGCCAGCCAAACGCTTAGGGCCCCTTCGCGCAAATTATAGTCCGAAAATGGCTGAACAAAACGTTGTTTTTGTTGGGTGCGACGAAGGCAGGAGCAGCCTCATCTAATTCAGTGAGTTAACTTGCCCGCATGCTTGGCAGAGGGATTTTTGGCGGGCTTTGCTATAATCCATAACTGAGGGATTTCTAAGGAGATACGATGGCTACGACAACAACCCCGACTACCCCGGAAGTAAAACCCAAACAGGCGCCAATCATGCTGACACCCAACGCGATTGCCAAGGTAAAGGAAATTATGGGGCAACAGAACCCGGTTCCTGCCGGCCTGCGGGTGGGAGTTGTGGGCGGCGGCTGCTCCGGCTTCTCGTATTCAATGTCGTTTGAGAATGCCGCCGGCCTGATGGACAAGACCTTCGACATGGACGGCCTGAAGGTTTTCGTGGACGCGACTTCGGTGATGTACCTGAACGGTTGCACCGTCGATTATGTCGAGACCCTCGAAGGCGCCGGCTTCAAGTTCGATAATCCGAACGTGAAGAGCACCTGCGGGTGCGGCTCGTCTTTCAGCGTGTAAGCTTCCGGTTGCGGAATTGAAAGCCCCATCGCGTCAGCGATGGGGCTTTTCATTTTCTGAAATTTGTGCCCTTCGCGCGGATATTGACCATGGTCTTGGACCATAGTACAATCGAGGAATCATGGAAGAGATGGCGATCTCGAAATTCAAGGCTACCTGCCTTGCGGTACTGGAGCGGGTGCGAAAAACGGGCAAGCCGGTGCTCGTTACCCGCTTTGGTGAACCTGTCGCGCAGGTCGTACCTCCCGCTCCCCCAGCGCGAGCTGGGAACTGGATTGGTTCGTTCAAAGGCACGGTGGAGGTTCTGGGGGACATTGTTTCTCCAGCCAGTGACGAAGACGATTGGGAAGTGCTGCGGCGATGAAGTTCCTGCTGGACACTCACATTTGGATCTGGAGCCTGATTGAACCCTCGCGCTTGTCACGGCGCGTGCTTGCTGCGCTTGAGGATCCCGAGAACGAGCTCTGGCTCTCGCCGGTTAGCATCTGGGAATTAGTTGTCCTTTGTCAGAAAAAACGAATCAGGTTGCACGGGGCTGCCGATTCCTGGATTCGCGAGAAACTCAACGCGGCGCCTTTTCAGCAGGCACCCTTGACCTACGAAGTGGCTTTGGAAACTGGGTGCTTGCAACTAGCGCATCGTGATCCTGCGGACCGATTTCTAGTTGCGACTGCGAAAGTATTCGAGCTCACTTTGATTACTGCTGACCAACGGCTGATGAAGTTGCGCGAGATTCCCGTGCTGGCCAACCAAGCTCGCTAGCACATAGGCTCTGCGAAGCACCCGAAAAATATTCGTTATTCGCGGCCGCCCTAATTCATTCGACAGACGCATCAGCCCCCGAGTGTGCCCGCTTCAGCGGCCCATTCCCAAACATGATTCCGGTCTCTACTTCTACCGGCTGATGGTTTTGCAGGTATGGCTTGAACCTCCATTGCTGGATCGCGTCGGTGATGGCATTGGCTTGACTAGGGAACGCGCTCAGGAAGTGAATGTGTTTCACCTTGCCGGTTTTGTCGATGATGATCCGCACAGGAACTGGATTGAAGGTGCGCTCGTGAAACACTGGCTCGACTCGTTTGAGCAAGTTTCCGCCGTTTGCATAGTTCGCCATGCAGACCGGAACATCGCCTCCGCCATGGCCCGCGGCCGGGTCGGCCTCTGCGGGCAACCCCATCGTCTTCATCCCCAGTAGCAGATCCGCCAGCATTTTGGTGTCGCGGCTCATCATTACGATTTCCAGCGCATGGCAACGGATCTCGGTGGCCAGGACATACCAGTGCAGTCCCGCGGCTGGGGACCAGTATGCGTAAAAAATGAATGGCCGGCCAGCAATGTTGGTACGGGTCGGAGCTAACTCTAACTTATAATCCGTTTGCAGTTTTTCTTTCTCGTAATTCACCAACTGCAGCGCATTGCGAGCCGGCAAAGAAGTGAAAAACATGTCTTGCGCCGTGATCAGGATGCTGGCTGCAATCGAGTCTTTCGGTCCGGGGTGTTGCAGTTGTGCCAGCACGTAGCGGCCGCTGTCTGATGGCGGCGGTCCCTCATATTCTTCGGTCCAATTTTTGGGCAGGCTGTATGTGATGCCGAAGTAGCGGTCCCGGAGAACACCATTGGTAAGACTTCTATTTTCGGGAACGGGAGTCAAGGAGTCACTGGCGCTGGCCCAGGCGCCTTTTATAAGAATTACTCCTTGAGGAACCTTCGCTTCCGGGTGGAAGGGCTCGGTGCCGTTCGAGAAGTCGCCACCTATGTCAGTTTGAGCTACTGCCACGAATGCCGGAGCAACAAACAAGAGAATCAAGAATACCCAACGCATCTTTCCCCCAGTCTCCTAATCCTTTGTGATCCCGAGAGGATTGTCGAGAACCTGCCCTTCTCTGCGGGAAAAGCAGGTTTCTCGACTTCACAGAATCGCCCGCAAGCGGGCGATCCCGCTCCGCTCGAAATGACAAGTCAGTTTCGGTATCGCAGTGTCTCGCAAACAGCGCTAAGAGGTGGCGAGACGCGTGTGGCGTCCCGCCACTGTCCGATGTCACAACGAGCGCAGGAAGTCCAGCACCTGCTGTTGCTGTTGCGGGCTCAGCACATGAAAATTCTGCTGAACCGTACTGGCTTCGCTGCCGCGACTGGCATGGGCCTGAATGGCGGAATTCAGGTTGGTCGTGCGCCCGTCGTGCAGCAAGAAGATTCGCTGTCCGAGTCCCCACAGTGGCGCGGTGCGGAACTGATCGCCGCCGGCGCCACCTTGCGCGACGTTGTCTGCCAGGGTAGAGCCCATGTGGTGGATCTCGAAATCAGAATAGGCATTCACCGTGGCATTCCCTAAAGAGCCGGTGATGTTCGACGGCTGGGTTGTGCCCACCGTCGGGTTGTGGCACGTGGCGCAACCAATGGACTTGAACAAGGCTGCGCCCGACGAGATGTCCTGTTGCGAGACTTGCTGTCCGTTGAGCACCACTATGCCGGGTGGCGGAGGGGCCAGCGTCCGCATGAAGTTGGCGAAGGCCGAGGTATCATCCAGTACCGCGGATGCGGGAGACGAACCGGGATTGGATGTGTCTTCGGGATAGCCTTTGCCGCTCAGATTCAAGCAATTCGACGGCAAGCCGGCTTGCTGCTGGTCTTCTCCGGGTAATGGGCGGTCTTGGGTAAACAGGAGATTGCTCACCCCCATTTCCACGTTGTAGGCTTCGCCGGTGAAAATATGCAGGGACTTGTTCTGCGCCTTCCAGCCGAAGCGGCTGATCGTGCCGTCGTTGCCGTTGTGGTTGAAAGTTCCGGAAATCCCAAAGTTGTTGTGCAGGTTGGAGACTTGGTTGGTCAGTAGTGTCGAGTCATCAAGATTCTCAACCAGGCCGGCGCCGAAGGTGGGCGTCGGAATGCGGAAGATGATGTTGTTGTACTTTCCCGCGGTGGCAAAACTCGGTTGCGGCAGGCTACAACTGCCGGCATCGGAGCGTCCGCTTACGGTGAAAAGATCCTCGACGCCACCATTGGGGGCGTTGAAATTTGGTGTGCCATTGGAGTTGAAGAAAAACGGAAACCGGGCTTCAACGGTGGGGCCAGTGGCTGAAAGGAAATACGGGGTTGCATCCTTAGGAGCTGTGGAGCTTCCTGCCATAGGAAATTGAGGATTGACCGCTGCCCCCGACCCGCCCACTGCAGGCTGCGCGTGGCATGAACTGCAGCTCACAGAGTTGAAACGAGGCCCCAGTCCTTCACCCGATACAGAGTCGACTTCCTGAAAACGCGCTTGACCATCCTGGAAGAACGAGAGAATCCCCGGGTGGTCGTCGGACAACACTGAGGGAAGCGCAGCGCCGGTGCCCCGGTTTCCGCTTTGCACCCCGGGATCGGTTTGCGCGAATGCGATACCAGCGATAAACAACATCGCCAGCACAACTGAAGCGACTTTGCTTGCCTTGAACACGATGTCCTCCTTGTGGCCTGTAGCCCTGGTTATGGGGCCTCTCGCCGCGACCAGTATCTGTGAGATAGGTCCCGGGAATCGACGGAGCTCCGCCGCTGCCATCCATGCGATGGCCCGATTGCCGTTATTTATTCGTGTACCGAGAACGCCGCCGGTCGGCCCAGGAGTGGGTCCGTAAAGACACGACGGCTGAAGGCCCTTGAAAGGGAATGTCGCCCACGCTCAATTGCCGGTCTTTGAGCGTGCCCCAACGCAATTGTTCAGAGCTGTTCTCGACAAAGTATGCGCAGGCGGATTCGCTTGACGGAGCGCTGCTACTCCGATGGTCGGTTTGACCCCATCGCTCGGTCGGCGAAACCAGAACGAAGTACGCGGAGCGCCAGTCGTTGAAGAAGCACGACCGGCTAAATTGGAAGGAATCTTAGTACCGGTCAGAAAAGAATGTCAACAGAAAACTGTTGTCGTGCACTTGTCATTAGCCGCCGAAACCCGCGCCAGACAGGCGATTCACGGTGCTCCATGTGAACCGGTGGTCATAGTTCTGGTACCACGCGGATCGCTTTCACGCGCATGCCGCAGAGAGATCGTATCCATCGCTCACCCCGAATAATTCTGTTAAGAGAAGCTTACAACGGATAGGATGCCGGAGGAGGACGCGGCGTGGCCAATGAGCGCGCGGTGGTTACGCAGCGAACTCCTATCAGGATGACAGAGTCGCTTAGAAAGAACCCGCCGCACCTCTAGCGGCATTCAATCTTTTTTTCACAAGTTCAACAATCGAGTCTTCGCTCCCGCTCTTGAGAATCTGGTTTTCCTCATCTGTGGGGCGGCGCCAGTTGACGGTTCTCTGGGTGGAGGTCGTCAGGTCGGTCAGATTAGTGTCTGAGAACACCCCATCTCCGCTCTTCAAACCGTCGTAGAACGAGACTTCTCCGAAGCCTTCGAAAGGATCGTTCGGACGGGTACGTTGTCGTCCTTTCCAGTAATAGAAGACCTTGTGCTCGGTGAGATTGATACAACTCGCCATGCTCTCCCAGGTAGCTGCGAGGTCGCCCTTGGTGTCATAGGCGCGGGCCTTCATTTTGACCGTTTCCGTGAGCGAGTCAGTGGACATCTCGACCACGCTTAACACAGAAGATCCGGCGGGCGTAACCGCTTCCCACCAGTAGCCGGACAGATCATCGGAAAACTTGCGGATCTTGCTTGGACCCTCGGCTGCTTCGCGGCGTCCGTGGAGTGCTTCGGGTTTGTAGACAGCGAGTATTGCAACGACAGCGATAAGAGCGGCCAAAAAGAAGAACATCCCGTAGAGTGCCGTGAGCTGGTTTGGTCCTTTTGCGGCCAGGCCGCCCAGGGCAGCCTCTACCACTAAGACACCGAGCACAAAGAATCCCAACGGCGTTCGTACGCTATTGATAATGGAAACGCGGTCATTCTTGCTGTCGGACTTTGCTGTCTTCGGCATGGAACACCTGCGATAAGTTTTTTTGGCGAACAGGGTAAGGTAGGAGCGGCTTCATTCTGCAACTACGCAGGAAGGGAGTCAAGCGGAATAACAATTCTTGAACTGGCTATGCCACTCTATCCGCCGGCAATCGCTCCGATCACGATGAAGGGTTCCTTGCCGGAAGCGACCGCGTCGGGCAGCAAGGCGTCCGGGGACTCGTGCGAAAGGTCTTCCTCACAAGCGAAGAAGCGCAGAAACGCGCGGCGCTGCAGAGTATCGTGATCGCGGATCGCACCGCGCAGCATGGGATAGCGGGCCTCGAGCGCGTCGAGCACGGATCGTTGCGTCACCGGGCCGGCAACTTCGAGTTCCAACTCACTGCCGACGTGGGCCAGGTTGCGAAGATGAAAGGGAAGAACGACGCGGATCTTCCGGCTACCGGGCGTCATGCCAGCGTCTGCACCTCTACCGACAGCACCGCCGGAAGATCGTGCACGATGGCGTTCCAGCTGTCTCCGGCGTCAGAGGAACAGTACACTTGCCCGCCTGTGGTGCCGAAGTAAATGCCGCACTTATCCAGCGAGTCGACGGCCATCGCATCGCGCAGCACATTGACGTAACAATCTTTCTGCGGCAGGCCCTTGGTCAGAGCTTCCCATTCATTTCCTCCGGTGCGGCTGCGAAACACCCGCAGCTTGCCTTCGTGCACAAAGTGCTCCGAGTCACTCTTGATGGGTACGACGTAAATGGTCTCCGGCTCATGCGCGTGAATATCGATGACAAAGCCGAAGTCGGTCGGCAAGTTCCCGCTGACCTCTGTCCAGTTGTCGCCGGCATCGTCGCTGCGCATAACGTCCCAGTGCTTCTGCATGAACAATACTCCTGGACGCTTGGGATTCATGGCGATGTGATGGACGCAATGACCTACTTCGGCATTAGGATCGGGGATATACTGCGAGCGCAATCCGCGATTGATCGGCTTCCAGTTCATGCCGCCGTCATCGGTGCGAAATGCTCCGGCAGCGGAAATTGCGATGAACATGCGTTGCGGATTGCTGGGATCAAGAATGAGAGTGTGCAGGCACATGCCTCCCGCGCCCGGCTGCCATTGGGGACCGGTACCGTGTCCGCGAAGACCGGACAGTTCCTTCCAGTTCTCACCCCCGTCGGCCGAACGGAAAATGGCTGCATCTTCTACCCCGGCGTAAACGGTGTCGGCATCGGCGAGCGACGGTTCGAAATGCCACACGCGCTTGAACTCCCATGGATGCTGCGTGCCGTCGTACCACTGATGCGTGGTGAGCGGCTTGCCGGTTTCCGCAGACACGTCGTAGGCGAATTTGTTGCTGGCAGATTTCGGCGGTCCGGGTGTGGGGATTGGCTCCCCGGGCGGTGTTCCGGGTTGAAGCCAGGTTTTGCCGCCGTCATCGGAGCGCTGAACAATCTGACCAAACCAGCCGCTGGTTTGCGAGGCATAAATGCGATTGGGATCCACCGGCGATCCTTTCAGGTGATAGATTTCCCAGCCGGCGAAGTGAGGTCCACTGACCTCCCACTTTTCGCGCTTGCCATCCGATGTAAGTATGAATGCGCCTTTACGTGTGCCCACCAGCACTCGGACCTTGCTCATGTAGATTCGCCTTTCGTGATTGACTCAGTGCTCGTCTTTGGGTGCGTCGCTTCCATCCGAGAACTTGCTGACCGGAACCACAAACACCGTCAGCCTGTCCTCTACGTCTTGATGCACCAGGACCGGCGACCCCTTCAGGCCAGCGCCGAAGGCCATGCCGCTAGTCGGGGGATAGAAGAACATCAGGTGCGGCCCGCCGTGATCGCCCGAAACGTCAAAAATCGCTTGCTTTGACATCATGTAGCACATGGAGCCGGCTTCCGGCGAGGGAAGCTCCCGATTATCGAACATCACCCTAAGCGCGGCAAACATCTGGGATTTTGAGGGTCGGCCGAGGGCAAGTTCGGTCTTCTTCAAGGTGATAGGAAGATACGATCGTGCGGCCGCTGGATTGAAGCAGATAGGATATCTGAGTTTCGGGCTGCCAAAGCCAGGATCATCAATGTCGGCAGTCCAGGATCGTTCGACATAGCATACGAAACCGTTGGTGCCTTTAACCGCGGTGTCGTAGCCTTTACGGCCCAGCACTAATATCTCGGCATTGCTGGAAATCGATGCTGGCGCCGCGCTCCGTGCCATATCAATTTCGGTGTTCTGATCCATCAAATATTTGTCAATCGGAGCAAAGGCTGAATCGGATGTTCTTGAGTCCTGGGCACAGGCATGTCGCGCTGAAATACACACAAGCACGAGCAACGTTCCTATCGCGGCCGCCTTGGTCGTTGTACGTGCTCGTGTCAACGAGAAGAGCTCCGGTAATCGGTTGCAGCCCGACCACCGCCGCTTTATGAATAAGGGAGCCGTTGTCATGGTTTTCTCTTTCTTGTTTGTGAGGGCCCACCCTCCAAACCAGGAAGGTGGGCCAGGTTGATTTCAAACTACGCGGCTTTCTTCATCTGGCCTTCCATCTGCTTCATGAAGTCGCGCATCTTTGCGATGTGGCCCGGGGAGCGCTTTTCCATCCAGGTCTCAAAGCGTTTCGCGGCTGACTCCAGGTTGGAGAGGAACTGCTGGTTGGCCCACTGTTTTCTTCCCTCGGCAATGGTGGGCTTGATGCGTTCCCACACGCCGAAGAATTCACCGCTGGTCTGGAAAAACAGGTCTTCGTGCAGCAAGCCGTAATTCAGCAAAGCGCACGCCTGCTCCCAGTAACTGACGACCATCATGTAGTTGGTACCCCCTTCGGTTCCGGGGGCGGCAACTCGCATGGCATCATTCAAGTTTTCCGCAAAGTAGTTCTTGAAAAACCAATCTCGTGCCTGACGCAGGCGCGCTTCGCGGCGCTGCTCAAACACCTGCAAATGAAGTTGTGCTTGTTCATGCGTGGGTTTGCTCTCCATGATCTAACTCCTTCTGATTGTTATGTTAGTTTTCGGTACGCTTAATCCTCTTTAACTACTGTTTAGTCGTATGGCGGCTGTGGAAATCGACATTCCAGCAAGTTTTTGTGGTTATTTAGCCAAGGGAACCTAACTCCCAGCCTGTCTGAGAGTTAGGAGTTGAAGTTCTGCGTAAAGTTAGCGGCGACCGCCGCTGGAAACATGTCCGGCGCTCGATCCACCTACGTGGGAGGAATGCCCTGCGGAAGTCGCGGAGCTGGAAGTTCGGCTTGCCGACCAGCCAGAGCGGGAAATGCTACGAGAATCCAGATCGCCGCCGCGCCACCCGCTCAATGCCTCTGGAGCCCGCAAATTCACTGATCCACGCTGCACGGCGGTTCGAGAGAAGTCCGCCAGGTTCTTGACGCTGCCGCGTTCAATCCCCAGCCCCGCTGAGTTGGTGGGAACTTGCAGATGCGGGAATATCCTCCCTTGCCGAGTGGGAAGTGGGCCCTGATTCACTGCAACAATTGTTTTTCCAGGAGAGGCCGGCGGGCGTGGCGCCATGAATGCGGGAGGACGGCCCGTGAAGACGGGAACCGCGTTCCACCCCATCCAGGTTCCTCCGGGCTGCCACGCCCATCCGTAGCCCGGGACGAACTGCCATGTGCCGTAGTGATAGGGCGTCCAACCCCATGGGTATCCGGACACCCAGCCATAGCCAAAGCCCGGCCAGAACGCCCAGGCACCGTTCATGAAGGGATCCCACCCCGCACCCACGAAGTAGGGCTGCCATAACGTGCCATAGCCTGGGGCGTCGAAGAAGTTGCCGTAATACTGCAGGTCGGCGGTCCCGTAGGAATATGGCGAGTAGCTGGAGTAAGAACTTGTGCTGTAATGCTCGCGATATTTGCTTTGCTCGCTGTCCCACGCGTCGTAGGGATCAGCCTCGATGTTCTTGGCGAGCTTGTAGCGATCGTCGTCCGCCAGGTCAAACTTGGCGGTGTGATTCTTCTCAACCGCCACCGCACCGGAATGGCCGTCCACTTCGACGTCGCCTTTGAAAACGGCAAGTTCGGCAACCGTGTCACCCAACTCGATTCGCAGATGAGCGGCGTGGACGAGCGTGGTGTGCTCCCGGGCGAAAGTCAGTGTCAGCTCGCTATCTTTAGTTCCCAGGAAATTCACGTACGCCGTGCCTTCCTGCAAGTGGATGGTAGTGACTTTCACACCGGTGTCGCGTAAGGAAAGCTCGGGCACTTCGATCACGGAGTTCGCGGCGATGCGCACGGCGCTTCCATCTTCCAATTCCAGTTCAGCCCGCGCGGCGTCGCCGCTGCGAAGTTTAACTCCTTGCGTCAATGGCAGGTTCAGGAATGCCTTTTCGTATCCCTGGCCGGTATTGCGGTCGACCTGAACATCGCCCTGGATGTCGCTGAGCCGCACAATCCGAGCATGCGAATCCGCCCTCGCAGGAATAGCTGGAAGGGCACACATTATTGCCGACAGCACCAGCGTTCGGATTTTCAGATTGGACGCACACATAACACATCTCCCCGGGCAGCTCTAAACGATTAGAACATGGTTTCTGCTCGCGGGTTGCCAATTTTCGGGCCTGAGCGGGTCCCGGCTATGGGTTTTCTGACTTTATCCCAGCTAGCAGGCGCTGGGCCTTGGCGCGACTCCCGTTGATAACAGAGGGGTCCTGGACAATCTTTGGCAGAATGGGGGCGGTCGCCGGCAATTCTAGCAAGTCCCCGCGATTGAAGGCATCTTCCATACGCTTCAACTCGTTGTCGAGCGCGAGTTTCTGGTAGTGGTATTCGTAGTCCAAGCGGCGGCCGAACTCCAGGCTGGCGGACAGCCGCTGAAAAAGCGTGGTTAACTCCTGCACCGCAGGGACGGACGAGTAATTGTAGTTGGTACTAGTGACCTTGTGACCGTCGTTGTAGCTGAGGCTTTTGTCGCCGGTAAAAGCCATTTTCTTTTTCTTGAGCTCGACATCGCCCTCAAAATACTTGGCTTCTTTCGCCAGGTCAAAGATGCGATGAACCAGCGTCTCAGACAGATTAAAGTTCGTGGTGAATGCTTCGCCGGGAGTGTCCGAGTCGATCAACAGCTTGCCGTCGGAGATGTAGGAGCTGTGGCCGTCGGACGAAACAGAAACCCCGTAGTGGCTTGGGTCCGAGCCGGGAAAATCACAGGTGAAGACGACCATTGGGGTCGAGGACTGTGGGGTTTGCGCCCACGTCGAAAAACTCGAAGATAGAAGAAGGAAAATACCGGAAAGGGTGACAACCGGAAATTTGCTGAAAGGCATGTGAAAGAATTATGCCAAAAACTGAGGCAGATGTATTGCGGATCATTCAAGCGCTAACGTGCTGCCTTGCCAGCGTCGCCGCCGTGTGCAGATGGCAGATTGCGATGGCGAGTGCATCGGCCGCATCCGCTGGCTCGGGGATTTCAGAGAGGCTTAACAACTTTGCCACCATATGCTGAACCTGCTGTTTCTCCGCGCGGCCATACCCGACAACCGCAGATTTGATGCTGAGCGGCGAATACTCTGCGACTGGCAGACCAGCAGACGAAGCACTCAGCATGGCCACCCCGCGTACCTCGCCAAGCTTGAACGCAGATTTCAAATTGACAGCATAGAACACGTCTTCAATGGCGACTTCGTCCGGCCGCTGCTCCGAAATGATTTCGCTCAGGCGGGAGAAGATCGTAGCCAGGCGGGCTGCCAGCGGTTGCCGCGGAGAGAGCTTGATGGCACCGCAGGTCAGGCAGACCAGGCGCTCCTCAGGATCCACTTCGACTACACCGTAGCCGGTGTACTGGGTGCCGCAATCAATACCCAGGACGCGCATGTCCGCAGTTTAATGGTGGGAACTGATTCGTGCCAGTTCCTTTAACAACACCTGGGACGGCGAGCTTTCGCCAGCTCACAGTCGTGGCGAAATGCGGCGTAAGCCTGTGGAGAGGATGTGCGCCCGGTTCGCTGAAGGAAGCGGGTGTAGGCCGATTCATCGAAGATTTCCTCAAGGCATAGATGTAATAGCGAGGTTGTGCGCGAGATCCAACCCTTACCGGGCCGCTGGCCAGCAACCATCCTGTCTCTGCCTTTCATCCCCGTTCCTCCACAAACTTGGTCATCACGAAAGCCGATTCCTTGACTCTCGCCTCTTTTCGTCCCAGCAGCACGCTCGCCCAGAGCAGCACCGATTCCAGCAGGATCAAAGTGACCATCACAATCAGAATTCCAGTCACGACGGCATCCAGCCGGTCATTAAAGATCAGTCGCGAAACTTCTTGGCCGGGTGCGGCAGAAGCAACCAGCTGTTGCGCGTGCGCCAGAAATCCGATGCGCGGGTTCGGATCGAACACTTTGTGCCAGGAAGCCGTAAAAGTGACCGCGACCAGCCAGACCAGAGGAGCTAAGGTCACTCCTACGTACCTTGCCCGTCCCGCTTTCACGACGATGGTGGTCGCGACACATAAGGCCACCGTCGCCAGCAGTTGGTTGGCGATGCCAAACAGTGGCCAGAGGGAATTGATTCCGCCAAGCGGGTCTTTCACTCCCTGCCACAAGAAATATCCCCATGCGCCGACAATCATCGCGCTGGTCGCGAGGATCGACGGGTACCAGCTCGTTCTGCCGATCGGCTTCCAGATATGGCCAAGCGCATCCTGGATCATAAAGCGTCCGACGCGGGTACCGGCGTCCAGGACGGTCAGGATGAAGAGAGCTTCGAACATGATGGCAAAGTGATACCAAATCGCCATCACGGCCTGACCGCCAAGGCTATTCGAAAAAATCTGCGCCATGCCCACAGCGAATGCCGGCGCGCCGCCCGTGCGGTTGAAAAGGGTCTGTTCGCCAACAGCCTGCGCGAGAGAGTGCATTCCGGCTGCGGTAACGGGAAATCCCCAGTTACTGATGGTTGCCACCGCTGCGTCCGCAGTTTTCCCGACAATGCCCGCAGGGCTATTGATCGCGAAGTACGTGCCGGGCTGCAGCACGCTAGCGGCAATCGTGGCCATCACTGCGACCATCGATTCGGACATCATGGCGCCATACCCGACCATGCGGGTCTCGGTTTCGCGGCGGATCATCTTGGGGGTTGTTCCACTCGAAATTAGCGAGTGAAATCCGCTGATCGCTCCGCAGGCAATGGTGATAAACGCAAAAGGGAAGACATTCCCGGCGAAGATTGGACCGGAGCCGTCCACGAAGCGCGTGAGCGGCGGCATGTGGAGCGTAGGCCTTATCGCAACGATGCCGAGAGCCAGCAGTGCGATCGTTCCCAGTTTGACGAATGTGCTCAGGTAATCGCGCGGCGCCAGCAGCAGCCATACTGGCATAGCCGAGGCGGCGTAGCCATAGATCATGATTGCGATGGCTAGCGTCGGCGCCGTGAATGTGAACCAGGGAGCCGCTACCGGGTTTTGCGAGATCCACTGCCCACCCCAGATGGCCAGCATCACGAGGACAAATCCCAATGCGGACGTTTCCAAAACTTTGCCTGGCCGCAGGTGTCGCATGTACCAACCCATCAGGAAGGCGATGGGGATGGTCATGGCGATGGTAAAAGTTCCCCACGGGCTGGCTTTAAGCGCGTTCACCACGATTAGCGCCCCAACTCCGAGCAAAATCACGATGATGCTGATGATCGCAATGTAAGCTACAAATCCGCCGACGCGGCCAATCTCGGCTCGAGCAATCTCGGTGAGCGACTTGCCGTCGCGTCGCACCGAAAACAGCAGAATGACGAAATCCTGGACGCAGCCGCCTAGCACCGCGCCCACCAGAATCCAGAGCGTCCCAGGAAGATAGCCAAACTGCGCGGCAAGCACGGGGCCAATCAGGGGACCCGGGCCGGCGATGGCCGCGAAGTGGTGGCCGAACACAACCCATTTGTTGGTGGGGACGAAATCGCGTCCATTGTCGAAGCGTTCGGCGGGGGTGGCGCGGTTCGCGTCAAGCGCAAGCACCTTGGCAGCCACAAACTTGCTGTAGAAGCGGTAGCCAATCGCATAGGTGCAAACCGCCGCCATTATCAACCACATAGCGTTGATCTGCTCGCTGCGATGGAGGGCGATGGTGGCCAAAGCCAGCGCTCCAAGCATGGCAACGACGACCCACAGGCATATTTGCAGCGATCTTCTCATTCCGGTCGCAAGACCTCGGAATATTAGCACCGTGTCCGTCCGGGATGAAGAACGGCAGAATCGGTAGGAAGCAGAGACCTTATGCCAAGGCTAAAAACTAATAAGCCCACCGGTTGTCTGCTTGGGGCGTGCTCGGGTCGACAACCGATGGGCTACCGTTTCTCCTTACTCACCCTGTGTTTTCAGGAGTATTTTTAATATAAAACACCCGTCGCGGCGAAAGTTGCGGCTTCGATGTAAAGTTTTGTAATTCTTTGGGACGGATTACTCCGGCACCACCGCCGGCTTGCTGGCCATGAGCTGACCGAACCGGCTATCGCTCCGAAGCGATTCAAATTCCGGGTCTTTGTACACATCGTTAATCCCTTTGTATCCCTCCTCCATGGCACGCCGCAGATACTCAAGCGCGTGTTCCCGGTCCCCCTGCTTGGCGTACAGCTTGGCCACCAGATAGTTGAAATGGGACCGGTCTTGCGGAGAAGGTAGTTGCGCGGTCACGCCGATCCGCGAGCTGCGTTCGAAGAGGTCGGGATCGAGCTGCAGCGCCTGGGCATAGGATGCCGTAGCCCTGTCCCAT